>Ga0101944_10001122_pt1 | contig 61414 bp, 50 predicted proteins | sample DewCreD2012metaG_FD_75245 | JGI IMG/M metagenome (GOLD analysis project Ga0101944, IMG submission 75245) | Hot spring sediment bacterial and archeal communities from British Columbia, Canada, to study Microbial Dark Matter (Phase II) - Dewar... ...
GAAACCAACTGGCATCTTTTAAAACATCTGTCCAAGCAATATCATCTTTTTGGATTTGACTAATTGATGAATTAGAACGATCATATATTACTTTTGAAGCTCTTTGACTGGCTCCCGTTTCTAAAAAGTAAATACCAACTCTTTCTCCACCTCTTACAATAAACTCTGTTTTTACTCCGTATCTTCTTAAATGGTTTATGGCGGCTTGACCAATTTCATGTTTTGGAAGTTTAGTTACGAAATAGCTGTCCATTCCAAAATTGGCGAGTGATACTGCAACGTTTGCTTCACCACCTCCATATGTAACATCAAAACTCTGCGATTGAACAAATCTTTCAAAGTTTGGAGTGCTAAGACGAAGCATAATTTCACCAAATGTTACTACTTTTTTCGACATTTTAAAGCTCCATATTAATTTATTTTTGAGGGAGAAATTTATTGTGTTTAAAGAGCTTTGAGGCAAAACTACAAATAATTTTAAAATCTATCCTTACTCTAGTACTCAAAAGTTATCAATAATTTTTTTCAACGCTGTAATAAACTATTCTGAATATTTATCGAACAAATGTTGTCATTATTGCTTTTACTATACACTATATGTCTCGTAGAATAATTGTTAAATACAGATCACATCCTCTGTAATTTGGTCCATGATATAATCATGAATGATTTTATAAAAGATACATAAAATTAAAAGTGGAGTTTAATCTTGAATATCTCATTTGAGGTTTACTAATTATTCATTAGAATTTTTTATAGTTTTAATAAGACAATAATATTCTTTGCTCTACAATTAATAATAATCTGGGTCAAGAATGAAAAACAGCATCATGGTAAATGGAGAAAAGGAACTAATAATTACATCAACATTAAAATTTGAGGAACACTTTGGTAATAATAGAAGTGCATATATTTTCATAACACCAGCAAGCTTAATATTACTGGGAGACCACACACATTATAATGACGGACTTCTACTTTGCACAACTGTTAATAAGTTTTCTGTTGCTGTTGCACGAAAAAGAAATGACAATCAGGTTCACTTAATTGATATAGAAAACCAAACCTCATTAAGTTTTCATTTACCTGATATTAATCAAATAGACGATCATCACTTCCGCCATCAAATTTGTTTATTAAAGTTACTCAGTAATGATAGTCTATTAAATAATGGTTTCGATTGTATAATTAATTCTGATATTCCTGATCATCTCGGTCTCGGAGGTTTAGCCGCGAAAGAAATTTGTTTTGCATCAGCAATTAAAAAAATTCTTAACATAAACATTAGCGGTAATAAATTATTGGAATATGTAAGAAACTGTGAATTACAACATATCGGAAAAATTTCAAACATCGCTAATCATTATGCAACCAAATATGCAATCGATGGAAAACTTTTTACGATCGATTTAAGAAAAATGGAATACAAATCTGTTCCATTTAATAAAGAAAAAGTTAATTTCGTTATAATAAATACAAAGGAAAGAATTCCTTTTGTATCTGATATATGCAATGAAAGAATATCTGAATGCGAAATTGGTATAAAAGGTTTAAGGCTTTATATCTGGGGTATTAAAAACCTAAGAGACGTTGAACAAAATTTTCTTTTGCGTCATATCCACATGCTTCCAAAAAAAATTTTCAACCGCATTTTATATAATGTGAATGAAAGAATCAGGACTGAAGAAGGTATTAAATTTCTGAAGAAAAATTTAATTGAAGAATTGGGTAATAAAATAACAGAGTCGCATTGGGGTCTTTCACATGATTATGAGATAAGCAATGACAAATGTGATTTCCTTGTCGAACAATCATCAACACTTCCTGGTATTATTGGTTCAAAGATGATTAGCTGTTCCCCTTTTAGAGCCACTTTTCACATTGTACAACAAGAAAAGACAAAACAATTCATTAAAAAAATTTCCGCTATATACAAGGAAAGATATAAGACCGAGCTGGAAATTTTAGTTTTATCAATGTCCGATGGTACTACCGAAATTCCGATTAAAAAGCTGGAAATGATTTTGAGCAACTGATTTCGTTTAGTAAAATTTTACAATTAAAATCAACTTGATTTTCACTTCTCTTAATAATACATTTTCCAGCGAATTAATTATGGGGTACAAATGAGTCTATCCGAAGACTATCTAAACGACAACTTTGACGAATATTACGATGATGAAGAGATAAAAATAAGGATCAAAAATTCTAATGAATATATAAATAATGGTCGGTTACTCTCCAATATCGAATATATTGAAGAAACAATCCAAATTTGTTTAGAGTACGATTATCTCGAAGAAGGACTTTCCCTAACTGATTCAGCACTTTCTGTTACTCCATTTAACTCAGAATTGTGGCAGTTAAAAGGAATTTTCTTAAATAACTCTTTTCAGTTCGAAGAAGCTTATAATTGTTTTCGCAAATCATTGTCATTAAATCCTAATGATGTGGAATCATATATTAATATTTCAATTGCAGAGGATAATTTAGGGATGTTTGATGATGCTGTCGAATCGTTAAAGAAAGCTCTTACATTCGAACCAAATAACGAAGAAATATATTTTAACTTAGGAATATTATTTGAAAAGAGAGAAAGGTTTGATGAAGCTATTTATTATCTGAAACAAGCCGTAAAAATAGATCATGGATATATTGAAGCATGGTACGAGCTTGGATACTGTTATGAAAATTCCGACAGATTACATGAGGCTTTAAATGCATATGAAGAATTTATAAACAACGATCCTGATAATTTTACTGGTTGGTATAACAAAGGAATTGTGCATTTACGTTTAGAGCAATGGGAAAAAGCAATAAATTCTTTTGAACTGGCTATTGCTTTAAAAGATGATTTTTCGAGCTCCTGGTTTAACTGCGGTTATTCTTATGCTAAAGTTGGAAGATTTACAGAAGCGTTAAATTCATATAAGAAAGCTTATGAATTAGATCCCAACGATGAAACTATTCTTTTTAATATGGGCCAGACTTATGAAGAATTAGAAAACTACCAACAAGCTATCAAGTGTTACACTGAAGCAATTAATCTGGATACAGAATACTACGAAGCATATCTTTCCCGAGGTTACTGTTACGATGCCATTGGCAAATTTCAGTTAGCGCTGAGGGATTTTAATAAAGCAATTTCACTTACAAGTAATCCCGAAGATGCATGGTTTGCTAAAGCAGATTTGGAATATTCACTGGGTCAGCTTAACGAATCTGTTTTAAGTTTTCAAAAAGCAATTGACCTTAACAACAATAACTTTGGTGCTTGGTATAAATTAGCAGAAACATATTTTGAAATGGGAAAATGGATTGAAGCATTAAAAGCATTTGACGAGTGCATAAGAATAAAACCAAATCATGCTAATTCATATTATGGTAAAGCAAAGATCAATTTTTTATTAAGTCAAACACAGGAAGCAATTGAGTGTCTGAAAAAAACATTTGAATTAGACCCGAGTATAAAAAACGACTTTACACGCGATTACCCGGAAGTCAAAACATCAAAATTATTTACTAAGCTGCTCGACGACAATAAATAACAAGAATATGAACACTCAAAACAAATTTAATCACAATACAAAAATAATCGGAATAATTGGGCATCCAATAAAACATTCATATTCTCCTTTGATGCACAATATTGCTTTTGAATTGACCGGTCTTAATTATATATATCTCCCATTCGATGTACCATTAAATCTTTTAAAAGACGCCTTGAAAGGAATTACCGCACTTGGAATAAAAGGTTTTAATGTAACACTTCCTTTAAAAGAAAAAATTATTCCTTTGCTAAAAGACATTTCTGAAGAGGCAAGTATTATTGGTGCTGTTAACACGGTTGTAAATGATGACGGAGTATTACGAGGTTATAATACAGATGTTATAGGCGTAATTGAATCTTTAACACCATACAGAGAAGAACTTCAGAATTCAACTGTTTCTGTAATTGGTGCCGGGGGAGCTTCGCGAAGTGTAATTTATGCTTTGATTAGATATTTCAAAGTCGGTCGTATTAATATCATAAACAGAACTGAACAAATTGCAGAATCTCTTAAGGAATACTTTTCTTCTAAAATGTTATTTAATAAAATAAAAGCATATCATCTTGTTCCCCCTGATGTTGTAAAAGTGTTACAAGATTCTTCACTTATTGTAAATACTTCTTCAATCGGAATGTTTCCGGATATTGACGACTCCGCTACAACAATTCCGGAGTCTTTTGTAAAAGGTCAGATTGTTTTTGATGTAGTATATACACCAGTAAAAACAAAATTTCTTAAGATTGCAGAACAACAAGGTGCAAAAATAATTACGGGATTAAAAATGTTTGTTGAGCAAGGCGCTCACTCTTTCGAATTATGGACCGGAGAGAAGATGCCCACTGACAAAGTACTGAGAGCCCTCGAATTTTATTTGAACAATTAACTCAGCTTATCTAAAGCGATTTTAATTCTTTCTGCAGCTTCACCTAATTTTTCTAATGAAGAAGTATAGGACATTCTTAAATACCCTTCCAAACCAAATGAGCTTCCCGGAACCGTTGCAACCTTAGCTTCGTACAATAAATACATTGCTAAATCAAACGAATGTTCTATTCTGAAAATATTAGTTGATTTACCAAAAAAAGATTCGACATTTGGAAACAGATAAAATGCTCCCTGAGGTTTAAAACAGCTAATTCCTTTTATGGAATTTATTTTTTTGCAAAAGAAATCTCTTCGTTTTTGATAATCATTTTTCATTTCTTCAATAAAACTCTGAGGTCCTTGTAAAGCTTCTAAAGCTGCAGCTTGTGAAATTGACGATGCATTTGAAGTGCTATGACTTTGAATTTTGTTCATCGATTTAATTATATGTTGAGGACCGGCAGCATATCCCAAACGCCAACCTGTCATAGCGTAAGATTTTGATAATCCGTTAATAACTATAGTTTTACTTTTTACCTTCGGGCTTAAGGATGCGAAACTTACAAATTCATTACCATCATAAACCATTTTTTCATAAATCTCGTCCGAGATAACATAAAAATTTTCTTGCTCAACAATCTCAGCAATCTTTTGCAGCTCTTCTCTACTGTATAAAGCACCTGTAGGATTAGATGGGTTACAGAGAATTAAGAGTTTTGTACGTGAAGAAATTGCCTCCTTTAATTTTTCCGGTTTTATCTTGAATCCATCTTCTTCAGATGTTGGAATAATTACACTTTTACCTTGAGCCAAAGAAACCATTTCTGGATAAGAGACCCAATAGGGTGAAGAGAAGATTACTTCGTCATCTTCGTTAATAATTGATTGAATTGCATTAAAGACAGACTGTTTTGCTCCGTTAGAAACAATTATTTCGATTGGTGAATATTCCAGATTATTTTCTTTTTTTAATTTATTAGAAATTGCTTCGCGTAGCTCAATGATTCCGGAGTTAATCGTGTATTTAGTAAAGTTATTTTCTATCGCTTTTATAGCTGCATCCTTAACATTTGGTGGCGTGGGATAATCCAACTCCCCCACACTCAGATCTATTACATCAACTCCTTTCATTAACATTTCTTTAGCTTCTTGAGCAATTTTCATTGTAGATGAAATATTAATCTTACTTACTCTTTTAGATAGGGACACTTAATAACTCCTTTTAATTGTGTTATACTTTTTATAAAAATACATTTTATAAAGAGAAATTAAAAATGCGGGTGAAAGGTTCCACCAATTTAGATGGAACCTTTTGAAGAAAATAATTAAAGTCTTTTAGGACCAGCAGCAATAACTTCTTTAGAGCAACCGGATTCAAATAATTTGAAGTTTTCTATAAATCGCGCGGCAAGTGCATCATATTTTTTCCAATATTCATCTTTATTACCCCAGGAATTTTCAGGATATAAAACATCTTCTGGCACATCCGGACAACTCATAGGTACTTCATAACCAAATAATTTATCTTTCCTGAACTTTACATTATCAAGTTTTCCATCAAGAGCAGCATTCAATAAATTTCTTGTATGGCGGATACTGATACGTTTACCAACGCCAAATCTTCCGCCGACCCAACCGGTATTAACCAACCAAACAGTTGCATTATGTTTTAACAACCGTTGTTTGAGCATTTCAGAATAATCGAACGGATGGCGCACCATAAATGGTCCACCAAAACATGCAGAAAAGGTAATTTGCGGTTCAATGCCTAAACCGATTTCAGTACCGGCTATTTTAGAAGTATAACCACTAATAAAATGATATTGCGCTTGTTCAGGTGTTAATCTTGCAATCGGAGGCATTACACCTGATGCATCACATGTTAAGAAAATAACGTTCTTAGGGTGAGACCTTACGTATCCCTCTTCAATAACATTTGGAATGAATTCTAGGGGATATGAACAACGGGTGTTTTCTGTAATTATATCATCATCAAGGTCAATATTTCTTGACACAGGATCAAAAACAACATTTTCCAGAATTGTACCGAAGCGATGTGTTGTAGCATAAATTTGAGGTTCGTGTTCTGCGGAAAGGCGGATTACTTTTGCATAACACCCACCTTCAAAATTGAATATCCCATTCGAGCTCCATCCATGTTCATCGTCACCGATAAGTCTTCGTTTTGGATCAGCTGAAAGAGTGGTCTTACCTGTTCCGCTTAATCCAAAGAACAAAGCGACATCTCCATTATCACCAACGTTTGCCGAACAGTGCATTGGTAGAACGTCCTGATATGTCAGCAAGAAATTCAAAACTGTAAAAATCGATTTTTTTATTTCGCCGGCATAAAGTGTATTAGCAATAATAGCTGTGCGTTGGTCAAAATTAAGAATTATTGCTGTTTCTGTTCGTGTACCATCTGTAATTGGATCGACCTTAAACCCAGGCACAGCAATAACTGTAAATTCAGGAACAAACTTTTTCAATTCATCTTTATCGTTAGTAGTAATAAACATATTACGGACGAATAATGAGTGCCAAGCTTTTTCTGTAATTATACGCACCGGCATTTTATACTCGGGGTCAGCACCGGCATAAACATCCTGAACAAAAAATTCTTCACCCTGTGCCCAGGCTTGAAGCCGTCCAATAAGCTGTGACCACTTTTCATGAGCATAAGGACGGTTATATGTTCCCCACCAAATATCTTTTTCTGTAGATTCTTCACGAACCACAAATTTATCGGCAGCAGCTCTTGCAGTATGTTTACCAGTGTTAACCAAAAGGGCTCCGCCTTTAACCAACTTACCTTCATTTCTAAAAATTGCTTCTTCGTATAAAGCTTCTTCAGGTAAATTCCAATATACTCTATCGAGGTAGATCAATCCCTGATTTTTGAGCCGGAAATCTGATGCAAGTTCTTGTGCTTGTTTACTTGCTGGCGTGCTAAATTCTAAATATTTACTCATGACCAATCCCTCACTAATTTTCGGTCGCCAATATAAAGCTCGTTTGGAGAATTTGGATCAAGTGCCCATTTCATTCTTCCTATTCCTTCAGTTATATCTTTTATTGTTCCGCAGTAACTTATTCTTAAAAATCCATCAAGACCAAATTCTTTCCCGGGGACAGTAAGAACCATCACTTTATCAATTAAATAGGTAGATAACTTTTGCGAATCTTTTTCGTATGCGCTGAAATCTGCAAAACAATAAAATGTTCCATCTGGTACGGTAACTTTCACCCCGTTAAACGACTTAAGTAATCCAATCAATACATTACGATTATTTTCCAATGTAACACGTAAACTTTCTACACTGGATTGAATTCCGTTCAATGCCCCGACAGCAGCTTTCTGCAATAGAACAGAAGGACCTGAAGTTTGATGACCTTGAATATTAGCCATTGCTTCAATTACTTTTTTATTTCCTACAGCCCAGCCAATTCTAAAACCAGTCATTGCATATTGCTTTGATACACCATTGATAATAATCAACTTAGATTCTTCGACAGATTTTTTTGTATAATTATAAGCGCTGATTGGTTTTTTCCCATCAAAAATAAGGCGATGGTAAATATCATCCATAATCAAATAGAGATCTTTCTTTTCGCAGAAGTCAACAATATCCGCAATAAACTCTTCTGAGTACATCGCACCAGTTGGATTATTGGGACTATTTATAATAATTGCTTTTGTGTAACTACCCACTCTTTGTTCAATATCTTTTAAGCGTGGATAGAAAGTACCATCTTCGGGAAGAACAGGAACAGGAATAGCTCCACATAATCGTGCCATATCCGGATAACTAACCCAATACGGTGCCGGAAAAATTATTTCTTCTTGCGGATTAAGAATTGCTTGCATTGCAACCATAATTGCTTGCTTAGCACCGCCTGAGGCAATAACATTTTCTGGATTTACTTTTCTTCCATAAAATTCTTCTGTATAGCGAATGATCGCTTTTTTCAATTCCGGAATTCCATCGGCCGGTGCGTATCGGATTTCACCAGTATTTAAGGAATTAACTGCAGCTAAAAGAGCATCCATCGGAGCTCTGCTTTTTGGTTCTCCACCACCAAGATGAATTACTGGATCTCCTTTTTCTCTTAAGATTGCTGCTTTTTCATTAAGAGCAAGTGTGGGCGAGGCTTTAATTGATCTTGCAATTTGACTTAGACTCATATTGTTTTCCTATTAAGAATAAAAATAGAATATTAGTGTCTGAAACTTATTGGCATTAAAAATTATTAGCAAGTCATTTCTATCTAATTATTCTTATTGGATTTAAAGAACTTTCTGATTTTAGCGCAAATCTGTTTCTCAGTCATACTATCCGAGTTATCAATTGCAAGAATTTTATTTGAAAGGTTTTTCTTTTTCTCAATTTCATTACTTAAAAATAGTTTTGTTTGTGCCGGACCAGTGATATAGATTTCTGATGCATCTTTTATTTGATTAATAATTTTGTCGATATAATTTTTTAATTGATGATGTTTTCTTTGTTCAAGTGTTTTCTCCGGATCGATAAATAGATTTCCCATTCTGGTATATTTTTTATTCTCTCCGTAAAATCTAACTCTGCTTTCAACTTCACTATTTATTTTAATAAGTTTTTCTTGATTATCTGAAATATTAAGAATAAGTGCTTTCTTACTATCGAGCCAAATTCCAACTTGGTTTTTCATAAGACCTCCATTCAAATTATTTTTTAAATCAACAATTGAACAATTAGAGATATCATGACTATCAACTTTTTAGAGTAAGAAAAAAGGCAAGGTCTGTAAATTAAAAACAATTTACAGACCCAGAGAATACTATTGTTTTGTAAATTCCAACCGAACAGGAATATTCCCCAGATTTGGTATCTCAAGATTTGTTTCGATTGTCAATTTATTTCCCGAAAGTCCATAAGGCCAAACCTGAGTATCACCAGAAGAACTTTTCAAAGTAAGTTTACCATTAGCGGCGCTCCAGGTTCCCGAATCCGTGCTTGGACCATCGGCATCTGTGAAAGTAGCGGAAAATGTTCTGTCGCTTTTCATAATAATAGTACCACTAAAACCAACCTGAGCGGGATTTAATTCAGTATTGCCAAGACTAATAAGAATTATTTTAGTAAGTACCCATGTCCCAACAAGTTCATCTCCGCTTGAAGAGGTGGGATTATCATCTTTACTACAACCAGCTAAAATTGTAGCCAAAATAAGTAAAACAATTAAAAATTTATTTCTTTTCATAATTCAAGCCTTTCTGTTATTTGTAAATAGAACTTTATAAAACTATAAACAATATCTAATCAATTCAAGATAATATTTGTAAAAGTCATCTTAAAAATTACTACAGACTAGAGTTTAGTCGGGAACGAGAATTTGATAACTGTCGGTTTAACAAGTTCCATAAAATCCTTAAATGATAATTGAATCAGTTCAGTATGAGTGCCGGCATTAAAAGCAATATCCTCGTTGTCCATTAAACTTTCTGCAACATAAACATCCATATTATAAAGGTTTCCAAACGGAGGCATAGCACCAACTTCGCATTCGGGGAATTTGTCTTTAAATTCCATTTCATTAGCAAGACGAATATTTTCGTTACCAATGGCTTTCTTCAATTGTTCAAAGTCCACTTTGTAAGATGCCGGTAAGACACACATAGCCATTTTACCATTAATTTTTATTAGAACTGTTTTTGCCATCTCTTTCCCTTTGATATGAGCAGAAGCGGCAATTTCCTGGGAAGTGTAAGCAACGGAATGTTTAATTGTAACATACTTTACGTTGTTCTGGTCAAGATATTCTTTTAATTTTCTTGAAGGCATTTTAACCTCCTTCTTACTTTGGTGAGATAAATTATCCGGAAAAGAAATTTATTAGAATCGATTTTTTTCTTTCAATTAAAGGGAGAGTTTCAAAAAGAACGGTACAAGAGCTAAACAAAATCTAACAACTATAAATCACTAAATCAATCCAATTACAATCTTGTGAAAGAGAGAACTCTTTGATTTTTGCCAAAAATAAAAACCTTCTTTTTAGTTCAAATGATTTTCTATATCTTAGTTTTAGAAAAACTAAAAATGAATGAAATATTATATCGGAATTGACGGGGGCGGAACAAAAACCAGGGGTGTTCTCGCCGATGAAAACTTAAAGGTGATAAAATCTGCAAATGGATTGTCCACCAATCCTTTAGCAATTGGATTTGAACTCTCTGCTCAAAGATTACTTTCAATCATTAAAAAAATTAGTGGGAATAAAGCCGTAGAATTTTGTGTATTAGGAATTGCCGGCGTAGGTAGAAAGAAACATGCCGATTTATTATTGAAAACCATTAAACGATTAAGTGCTCGTGATAAATTTATCCTACCACCACTAAAAATCTTAACCGATCTTGAAATCACTTTCGAAGGTGCATTTGATGGTAAACCCGGTACACTTTTAATAGCCGGAACCGGATCTGTCCTTTTTTCAAAAAATTCAAATAATAATATAATTAGAGTTGGCGGCTATGGAAGATTAATAGGTGATGAGGGAAGCGGTTTTTCGATAGGGCAAAAGGTTCTTGCATCAATATCAAAATCAATAGATGGAAGAATGCCAAGGACACAATTATCAGATTACTTCTTAAAGAAATTTAATATTACTGATATCCATTCGTTAATTTCTCTTGTTAATTCAAAAGGATTCAACATAGCTGAATTAGCAAAAATAGTTTTAACCCGTGCGGAAAAAAAAGATAAAGAATGTATTAGGATATTAAATGAAGAAATCTCAGAATTAATTCTTCATATTCGGGCATTAATAAAAAGAAACAAAACTGATAAGATAAACTTATCCCTAAGCGGGAATTTACTAGCCACATCTAATTATTATTCAAAAAAGTTAAAAGCTGAGATTAGTAAACAATTCCCCGGGATAAAAATTGTAAAAGCAAAATACCCTCCGGAAATTGGAGCTGTATTAATTGCAAAAAAATTTTCTCCTTAAAAATACTTGGTTAATATGATTGTTAAGAAATCACTTTTAGAACGAAGAGAAAAAACTGTTAATCCATGGAAATGGATTCCGACACTTTATTTTGCTGAAGGACTTCCTTATGTAATAGTAATAACCGTTTCGGTAATTATGTACAAGCGGTTAGGAATATCCAACGCAGACATAGCACTTTACACAAGTTGGCTTTATTTACCATGGGTTATTAAACCCTTGTGGAGTCCGTTAGTTGATATTTTAAGAACAAAAAGATTCTGGATTACCACAATGCAACTTGTTATTGGTGCCGGGATGGCTGGAGTTGCATTTACAATACCATTACCCGACTTTTTCCAATTTACACTTGCTTTTTTCTGGTTATTGGCTTTCAGTTCTGCTACACACGATATTGCTGCAGACGGATTCTATATGCTCTCGCTTTCTGAAAGTCAGCAATCTTTTTTTGTTGGAATCAGAAGCACATTTTACCGAATCGCTATGATTGCCGGTCAGGGTTTGCTTGTTATATTAGCCGGTTTTTTAGAAACAACGTTTTCCGTTGGACCGGCAGAATTTAAAGTTACTACAAGACCCGACTTGTTTTTTAACCAAAGTATTCAATTAGACTCTTCCGAAATAAAACCATTAGAAGGAAAACTAAGAATAATTGCATCCCCTTCTAACCTTGAAATAGGAACAAGACCAATAACAAAAGATGCAGCAAATTTTTATAGGGACTTTGGACATAAGTTTAATTTTATGAATGGATTTACTAAAGAAGTTGTGCGTGATATTGATACAGTAAACATTAATGAAATAGTAGGAAATGTTGGAATTTTAAAATTACATTTATCAAAAAAACCCGATGAGGGTGATGAATACTTTGTAAAAATAACTAAACTGGAAGGAACATCAGCAATAAACATAATTGAAGGCGAGACATTAAAATTCACATCTAAAAATTGGAATAAACCGGCATTTGTCATTATTCAATTAGATCCCAATATTCAACAAAAAACAGAAGCTCGGTTTGCAGTAAGCTCGAAAAAAGTACCGTTGGCATGGATCTTTACGATTGCTATTGTTGGAATACTCTTCTTCTTATTTTTTATTTACCATAGAATTGTTTTGCCAAAACCTAATGCCGATAAATCAGTATTGCGCTCTCACCGATCGAATGTATTAAGCGAATTTTTCAGAACTTTTATTAGATTTTTTGAAAAGGAAAAAATCCTGATAATAATTGGATTTTTACTTTTATACCGTTTAGGAGAATCCCAACTTGTAAAGATGGCTTCACCATTTATGCTCGATTCAAGAGAAGTTGGAGGATTAGGTCTTTCAACTTCAGAGGTCGGATTTATTTACGGAACAGTTGGAATGATTGCATTAATTTTGGGTGGTATTCTCGGAGGTATTTTAATTTCAAAAAGAGGTTTGAAAAAATTATTATGGTGGATGTTAATAGCAATAAACCTTCCAAATGTGGTTTATGTTTATATGTCTTTCTTTCAACCAACATCTTTTATTTTAATTAATGCATGTGTTGCTTTAGAACAGTTTGGTTATGGATTTGGGTTTACTGCTTATCTTATGTATATGATATATATTTCTGAAGGTGAATACAAGACTTCGCATTATGCAATTGCAACCGGATTTATGGCTTTGGGAATGATGGTTCCGGGAATGTTTAGCGGTTTAATACAAGAAGCTATTGGTTATAAGCAGTTTTTTATTTGGGTTCTGATAGCTACTATTCCTTCTTTCATTATTGCTAAATTTATTCCTCTTGATTCCAAGTTTGGTATGAAGAAACATGAAACATAATTATGAATATTAATTTTTTTGTAAAGCTTATAAACAATGACTGAATCTGTCCGTCTAATAGAACAAAAAGTTGGAGATTTATTTGTCTGATCAGATAATTGAAGTAAGAGGTCTTACAAAAAAATTCAAGAATATAATTGCAGTAAATAACCTCGACCTCAATGTTTATCGCGGAGATGTATTTGGATTTCTCGGCCCAAATGGAGCGGGAAAAAGTACCACAATTAGAATGTTACTTTCTCTAATAAAACCAACCTCGGGTTCTATAAAGATTTTTGGTAAATCCTTAAAAGAAAACCGTGAAGAAATTTTACGTAAAGTCGGTGCAATTGTTGAAAAGCCGGATTTCTATCTTTACCTCACCGCTTATAAGAATCTAGAAATTTTAGGAAAACTTTCGGGAGCCGATACTTCAAAAAATAAAATCATGGAAATGTTGGACATCGTTGGATTATCAAAACGCGCAAACAGTAAAGTAAAGACATATTCTCATGGAATGAAGCAAAGGTTAGGATTAGCACAAGCATTGCTTCACGATCCTGAGTTAATTATCCTTGATGAACCTTCAACAGGGTTAGACCCCCAAGGTATGAAAGAGATAAGAGAATTAATTTTGTATCTAAGTAAAACCAAAAACAAAACAATTTTTCTTTCTTCCCATATTCTAAGAGAAGTTGAATTAATTGCATCAAGAATGATAATTATTAATAAAGGTTCTGCCCAGATAGAAGGTACTGTTGAAGAATTGCTTAATAAAGATAAACTTACAGTTACATTTGAATTAGATAAGATAGATGAAGCAAAACTTATAATTGAAAATTCCGTATGGAAAGAAAAATTGGTTACTTCTTCCAACCGCGAACTATCATTTGAATTAATTCATAACGAGATTCCGGAGTTAAATCGTTTCTTTATTGAAAAAGGATTCTCGGTAAATTCTATAATACCAGTCCGATCACTTGAAGACTTTTTTCTTAAAATTACTGAGAGCAATGGAAAATGATTTTGTTAATTAAAATAGAGCTACTAAAAATTTTCAGGAAATGGAGAACGTATATTGGTTTTTTCGCCATCGGAGTTTTGGTTATAATAATTCAGACGGCACTTTACTTTACCGGTGAAGGTTATATAAAATCTCTTACAAGAGGTTTTCAAGAATCATTTATAATGGTTGGAAATTTATTTAACGGTTATTTAGTAGCTAACTTGGTTCTAAACGGATTGGTTATTCATATACCGTTTCTTATTGTACTTGTTGGGGGCGATTTGCTTGCAAGTGAAGCTACTGCCGGAACTTACAGAATGTTATTAACAAGACCGGTATCAAGATTGAAAGTTGTTTCAGCAAAATTTATTGCGGGTATAATCTATGTTTTTTTACTCATTGTTTGGTTAGCTATTTTAAGTCTTGGTGTAAGTTGTTTGCTGTTTGGTACAGGTGAATTAATTTCATTTAGTGGTAAATTAATTATTTTTTCAAGAGATGATGTTTTGTGGAGATTCGCCGGCGCTTATGGTTTTTCAATATTAAGCATGACCACAGTTTTTGCTCTCTCTTACTTTTTTTCTTCATTGGTTGAAAATGCTATTGGACCTATCGTTGCAACGATGGCTGTTATAATTATCTTTCTTATACTATCAGCAATACCAATCGATTTCCTGAAAGATTTGTCCCCTTACTTTTTTACTACTCATATGGTTCATTGGGCAAGTTTTTTTAATGATCCGGTTGACTATAAAGAAATTATTGAATCCGCAATAGTTCTGTTTGGACACATATTAGCACTTTACTGTATAACTGCATATTTATTTATAAAGAAAGATATTTTAAGCTAATGGGTGGGAACATGAAAAAAATAATCTGGATCTGTTTCCTAATTAGTTACATTATTTCGGCACAAACAAAAGATCCTCTTAAAGTAATAAATGGAGTAATAGAAAAATTTGAAAAAATCCGTGACTATGAAGTTGATGTAAATATTAAAATTGATTTTAGCATGGTTAAAATTCCGGAGATGAATGCAAAATATTATTTCAAACAACCTGATAAGGTCAAAATTGATTCGAAAGGATTTGCAATGCTTCCTAAACAGAGTGTTAATTTTTCTCCGGCTCAATATTTACGAGGTGATTATACAGCAATTTATGTTAAAAGTGAAAATGAAAACAACAGAACTTATGATGTTATTAAAATAATCCCTAATAACGATTCATCAGATGTTATATTATCAACTTTATGGATTGATCAGATCCAAAAGGTCGTAAAGAAAGTGGAAACAACAGGAAAACGATCAGGCACAGTTAATATTGAGATTGAATATGAAAACGAAAAATCAATTTTGCCTAAACTTGTAAAATTCACCTTTAATGCTGGTAATAATTCAGCAACTCCCGAAGCGAACAAAAACAAAGAAGAACCTAAAGAAGAACGTCCGAATTTTAGACGAAACGCACAAATGAGTGGAAAAGTTTTTGTGACCTACTCTAATTATAAAATTAATAAAGGCATTCCAGATAGTTTCTTTGAAGAAAAAAATAATTTACCTCAAAAGTAAATACCACAAGAAAATTATCTAAAGAAACATTAAGAAAGTGGATTTTTGTTTTTATTCATTAATTATTAAAAATGTTTCAATTAATGAACTATAAATAACGAAACCTCGTCTTCTAAATTGAATATCTTAATCAAATACTTTAATTTTGGCACTACTTATAGAACAATCTAAAAATTTCACAAGGAAAACAATGAAAATACATGAATTCCAAGCTAAGGAGCTTCTAAAAAAATATGGTGTGCCGGTTCAGGATGGTATCGCCATAAAAGATATAAATGAATTTGATTCAGCCATATCTGAGCTTCAATCCAGGGGCATAAATCAATTTGTAGTAAAATCGCAAATCCATGCCGGTGGTAGAGGAAAAGGAAGATTATACAATCCGGATAATAAACAGGAATTGGTTTTGGAAGGCGGGGTCAAATTTACAACGTCAGTAGAAAAGGCAAAAGAATATGCTTCTAAAATGTTAGGTAACTTATTAGTTACTCATCAAACCGGTCCCGAAGGTAAAATAGTTAAGACACTTTTTATTACCGAAGGATTGGATTATAAAAAAGAATTATATCTTGGCATTTTATTAGACCGAAGCGTTTCCAAAAATGTTATTATGGCATCAACAGAAGGTGGTGTTGAAATAGAGAAGGTTGCAGAAGAAACTCCGGAAAAAATTATTAAAGAATGGATTGATCCGGCTGTCGGAATTCAACCATATCAAGCACGCAAACTCGCATTTGGATTAGGACTTGAGGGTAACGCATTCAAGAATTTCATTCCGTTTATAATAAAGTTGTACAAAGCTTATGAAGAAACAGATGCTTCTTTACTCGAAATTAATCCTCTTATAATCACAAATGATGATAAAGTTGTTGCACTTGATGCAAAAATGAATTTTGATGATAACGCATTATATCGTCATCCTGAGATTGCAGCTTACCGAGATTTAGATGAAGAAGACCCGCTTGAAATAGAAGCTTCTAAGTATAATTTAAATTACATCAAGCTGGACGGCAATGTTGGATGTATGGTTAACGGAGCTGGACTTGCAATGGCAACTATGGATATTATCAAACTTGCCGGCGGTGAACCTGCAAACTTTCTTGATGTTGGCGGTGGTGCAAATAAAGAAACAGTTGCAAACGGATTTAAAATTATTCTTGCTGACCCAAACGTAAAAGCAATTCTAATAAATATTTTTGGTGGAATAGTAAGATGCGACCGTGTTGCACAAGGCGTTATTGATGCCGTCAATGAAATTCATGTTAATGTACCCGTTGTTGTTCGTCTTGAAGGCACAAATGCTATTGAGGCTAAAGAAATGTTGGAAAATTCAGGGCTAAATTTTGAGGTAGCAATATCCCTTCAGGAAGCAGCACAAAAAGTAACCTCGGTATTAAAAGCAGAAGTTTTGTAAAACAATAAAATCGGGCGCATTAATTTGCGCCCCTTAAATATGATAGAAATAAAAATAACAATAGAAGCCGCCTTAGCTTTACTTCTTGAAAGAATGAAGTACGAGTTAAAGTTTAGACAAAAAGCCGGGTTAATTCCAACCGGGCTTCGCTTGGAAGATTTGTCTTATAAGCAATTACTAAAGATTAGTGATGCTGCTATCTTCGACACTATATTTCTTTTACCAACCGAATTAGTTATTCAAGAAACAAATCTTACGCACATAATTACTGAAACCGTAAAAGCATTAGCACGGATCTATAAGAAAGAAGAATTCCTTCTTTTTACAAATAATAAAGCAAAAAAATTAATTCAACCGATTGTAAATTATCTAAGCAACATCCCCGAAGAAAAGGAATTTATGAAGAATTGACAAAAGTCACTTCCTAATTTTTTCTTACTTTTTTTATTCACTCATTTATTATTTTGTAACAAATCCTAATTACACATTAATTTAATTAATCATTTTGAAAGGAGGTAAAATTTTTTCTGGAGGGCACATGAAAAAATTAATCAGTACATTTCTATTGTTCGCTTTATTTATACTACTAAACAGCTCATCCTGTATAAAAAAGGATGAAGACCCAACTGAACCTGAATCCCCAAAAGAAGAAAATGCAATTGGTACAATTGGTACAATGCAGTCAGGAACTGTAAAAACAAATTCCGGTTATCAGATAAGTGTAATTCCTGGAGTCGTTCCACAAAATCAAAATGGACAGTCTGCTAATGTTACATTCTCTATAGAAACTCCAGTCACACCACCGAAACCAGTCTCTGGCACAACTCAATTAAGAGGTGATTACACAAAACTAGGACCAGAAGGATTTGTTTTCAGGTGGCCGGTTGAAATTACACTCCCATATAAAAATTCAACTGACCCGAGTGAACTAAAGTTATTATTTTTTGATACATCATCTAATTCCTGGAAGATTATTCCCATTACTTCTATTGATAAAGATAAAAAGCTTGTTGTAGCCAATGTACGTGAGCTTGGTTACTTCGTTGTTGCAAAAATAGGTCAGTCTGCACCTAAAACAATGGCAGATGATTCAGATGGTGGTTTTGACTTCGCACCAAATGATTACAATTATTATTACACTTTAACGGTTGCTTCAGTATCGAACTTCAAATATGCATGGCAAGCTGCTTCTTGGTACAGTGGAAGTATAGTTGGCTCAACCGGTTCAACCGGTTCAAATCCTACAGGAGGACCAAGACCACCAACACGTATTCATCTTGTTCAGGCAACTTATCAAATATGGGTTTCCAGAACTACACCTGGGACACTATCCACACTACCTAAAATTGAAACATATACAATCCCGGCAACAGGGACAATTTCCCAACCTGTTACATACACGGGGCCATTATCAACAGGTACTGGTTGGACAACACTTTCACTCCCATCGGGAGGACAATGGGTAGAAGGAACACCAAATGGATGGGCTGTTCCAACAACAACATATGGAACAGGTGATTTTCAAGCAACACTTACCTGGGTTAATACTTCTACAAATAAAACCGATCTTGATCTTCATTTATTTGGACCAAATAATATGCATGTTTATTGGAACGATAAACGATCGTCGGATCAATCATTAGAACTGGACAGGGATTGGCAGGAAACCCTTGGTAATGCTGTTGAAAATATTTATAGCTTAAAAACAATGCCTTCAGGAACCTACAGTATTAAAGTTAACCTTTATAGTGGCAATCCAACAAATTATCGTGTTAGAATAATAAATAAAGGAACTGTTAAATCTTTCGCGGGATCGATATCCACTAAAAACGATGCTGAAAACCAATCGAACATGATAACAATCGATACTTTCACAAAATAATTTTTGAAGCCGGTTGAAATATACCGGCTTATTTTTTTATTATATTTATTAGAACTTAGAATAAAAATTTACTCTGACCTCTTTAATAAAAATATTCGGGATAACTTTATTATCTATTTCCTCGCTATCATTTTCCCAACAAATATTTTTTTGCAGAGGTTATACTGAATCCGGTGAGCCGATTGACCCTTTTGTTTCAAATACGGTTTCTGTCAATCAATCTTTCACAATACTTCTAAAAGCCGGCTCATCGGGATTCGATAACAATATAATTTTCTTATCAATAGAAAGAATCAGCGAAGGATTTGAAGAGAAAAATGTCACAAAGATGCTAAGACCAGATAAAAACAAAAACTGGCTTACTTTCAATCATAAAATATCAGAGGAAGGAAATTACGTTGTTACATTTAGCGATTTTAACAGGAAGAAAATTGCTTGCGCAAATCTGAGAGTTGAAAAACCAAAAGCCTCAAAAGCAACCGCCCCACCAAGTAATTATCACATGCCGACTCCTAGAATTTTTTTCTGCGAAAGGATATTAAATGGGAACCCAAGTGGAATTCTTGAAAAGATTTCTTTGTTAAAAAATAATGGCGAGTTTTATATATATCTAATTAATAACACGTCATTAAAATCCTCAAAACTTCTCGTTAATGTTTGGAGAAAGAAATCACCTAACTCCGATTACGAGGAATTTGTTGACAGCAAGAAATATCAGATTAATAGCGAATGGTATGATACATTTTTTAAGTTCAGGTTAGATAAGAAAGGCGAATATAAAATCAATTTTTTTAATGAAAAGGAATTATTACTCAAAACGGCTTATATTAGAGTTGAAGATTAACCATTTCAAGTGAAATAATTATGAAAGGAATTGTACTTGCCGGCGGTTCGGGTTCAAGAATGTACCCGATATCAAAAGTTTATAGTAAACAGCTTACATTAATTTATGATAAGCCGCTTATCTATTATCCACTTTCTGTTTTAATGCTTGCCGGTATCAGAGATATTTTGATTATCTCAAACAGCGAAACAATTCCTCTTTACCAAAAATTATTTGAAGATGGTTCTTCAATTGGTGTTAATTTTTCTTACGAACTTCAAAAAGCACCTAACGGAATTGCAGAAGCTTTTATAATCGGAGAAAAATTTATTGATAAAGACAATGTTACTTTAATATTAGGCGATAATATTTTTTACGGCAAACTTGACTTTTTTTACAGGAGCGTTGAAAAAGCAAATAAAGGTGCAACAATTTTTGCATACAAAGTAAATGATCCGCAAAGGTATGGTATAGTTGAGTTTGATGAATCGGGCAAGGCAATTAGCATTGAAGAAAAACCTAAGCAACCTAAATCAGACTATGCAATTCCGGGTCTTTATGTTTACGATAATGATGTAATTGAAATTGCTAAATCACTTAAACCTTCAGCAAGGGGTGAACTTGAGATAACAGATGTTAACAAAAAGTATCTTGAAAAAGGTCTGTTAAACGTTGAAAAAATTGGGCGAGGTGTTGCGTGGCTCGATACCGGTACTCCAGAGGCATTGTTAAAAGCTTCTAATTTCTTTGGTGTTATTGAAGATAGACAGGGACTTAAAGTGGCTTGTCTTGAAGAAATTGCTTATCTGAAAGGTTTTATTGATAAGGAGCAGTTGCAAAAAACCGTTAGCTCTTTACCAAATTCTTTGTACAGAGAATATTTAGAAAAAATTTTATCAGAATAACATTAAGCATTATGCCATATAAAAAATTTTATAAATACATATTAATCGGTTTAGGATGGTTCTTTGTTGCAATGGGAATCGTTGGTATCTTTTTACCTCTAATGCCCACAACAATCTTTTTTATTCTGGCTGCAGCTTTATTTGCAAGAAGCTCAGAGAAATTTTATAACTGGTTAATTAATCATCCAAAATTTGGGAAATTCATAAGAGATTATCGCGAAAAACGTGGTATGCCTCTTAAGTCAAAAATAATAGCAATCAGCATGCTTTTTATTACTATTGGCTCCTCTGCTTATTTCTTTACAGAAAAAATATCTGTAAGAATTTTACTTATCATTATAGCTATAGGAGTTAGCGCATATATCGTTTCGTTAAAAACCATTAAGAGCCCTGAAAGCTTACTTAGCGAATCGGATTAGTATAATAATTTTAATAGAATCCTTAAGAAATAGAGGCTTCTTTTTATAAAGTTTATTATCTTTAATAGAAGGCTTAAATCTAAAAGAGACTTAACATTATCTCTTATTAAACAGAATCTTACTAATCACGATAAGGAGACTCGCGAGAATGGGGCTGTTCTCATCCAAAAGAAAAAGTGAGATTGAAAAATTAATTGAAGAAAATGACGAACTAAAAAACACTCTTCACTCCTTCGTTCAGAAACATCAAAGTCTTACCGAGCTTGATTCAAAAATCGCAGATTCGAGAAAAGAACTTTTAGAATTATCAAAAACGAACGAAAGTCTTAGAAAAGAATTAAAAAATCTTGATCAGGAATTAAAAACTAAAAAGGAAAATCTACAAAACCAGCTGATGCAGGTTGGAGAAGAAAATCAATTATCCGAAGAATTATTTCAGCAAATAGAAGAAAAAAAAGCGCTATTAGAAAAATTAGACGAGCAATATAACACACTTCAAAAAAATATAAGTGTACTTAAACAAGAAGAAAATAGAATTAATGATATATTAAACAAGTATGGCGAAAGCATTGATGAAGCTGTCTTTAAAATTAAAGAAGAAGAAAGTGAATACTTAGAAAGAATAAATCACTTAAAAGCAGAAGAATCCAAGAAAAATGCAATAATAAAATCACTCGACGAGAAAATAAGTTTAAGCGAAGAAATAAAAGCAAATCTTGAATCATCAATTTCTGCCCTTGTGGGGCAACTTTCTGAAAAAGAAAAAGCTTTTACAGAATATTCACTAAAACGTGATTCTCTTTTAGAAGAGTTACGAACTCGCCAAAAAGAATTTGATGAGTTTGAATACAAATTTAATTTCCATAAAGAAGCTCTTTCCAAAATAGAAGACGAAATAAAACAACTTGCCGAGAAAAAGAACTCCTTAGTAGAAGAAATAAGAAAATATGAGATTGTCAAAAGTGAGATTCAGGACAAAATATTACAGCTAAGAAACGAAGAAGAAAAATTCAATGAAATAATTTCAACAAAACAAAAAGCTGTTGAAGAACTGGAAAAAAGGAAATTTGATATTGAAGAGAGTCATTTACAATTGGAATCCGGTTTTGCTCAAGTTCTTCTAAAATTTACGGAAGAGATAAGCTCTTCAAAAAACAGATTGGCTGCATTAAAACAAGAAATATTTGAAAAAGAAAAAGATATTGCTGCTAAAGAAAAGATATTATTAGAAAAAACTTCTCAGATTGCCGAATACGGCGGTATGAATAAAATTTTACAAAAAGAGAGAAGCACTACCGAACAAGTTATTGCTAATCTGAAAGAACAACAATCTGAACTTAACGAAGAATTATCTTCGCTTAAAGACAAAGTGAACAAACAAAAAATAATTCTACAACAGTTAAGGTCTGATACGGAAAGTTTACAGAGTAAAAAAGAAATTATAGAAAAAGAGTTCCGGCTTTTATTTGCTCAGGGAAGTGAAAACTACAAAAACCTTGAAGAGAACAAACAAAAAATTGTACAAGAAATTGCCGAAACCCAAAAGGAACTTGAAGAACTTAAGAATATTGTTTCAAAAATACGTAATGAATTGCGCGAACTGAAATTAGAAACAAAAAGCGTTGAAGCTCAAAAAGAAGAATATGCTGCCAAGATTTCTGAACTAATAGCAATGGAAAAAAATCTTAGATTTCGTATTTCAGAGAGCGAAAAGAAACTGGAAAATTCTTAAAAAACAGAACTACAGAATAATTCCATCTTAAAATACTAAAGACCAAGTGCTGTATCTCACCTTTATTTAGAAACTAATTTCCGCTTTTGATTTTTTAATTAATAAACTTATTTTGCAAATAGCTTCTCATAAAATCCTTATAAATGATAGTCAAAATGCTGAAAAAGTATATCCTAATTATAAACGTAATACTATTGCTAACCTGCCCCAAAATTGAAGGACAGCAAAAAGACACTTTAAGATATCGCTCAAACCCTAATTACGATTTACAAACAAAAATGTTCAGCATTTACAAAACACGCCAGGCAGATATTGTTATGCTGGGAAATTCTTTGACCGCCGGGGCAATTTGGAGTGAATTATTAGGCAGATCTAATGTGGTTGGTAGAGGAATCCCCGGTGATATTCTTCAGGGTTACAATGAGCGACTTAATGAGATACTAAAACTAAAACCAAAAATTGTTTTTATACTTGGTGGTTTAAATGATATTTATGGTTGGATTCCCGTAGAAAAAATTTTTTCTGACTATATACTGATCATCCAGAAATTACAATCAAATGGTATAATTCCGGTTATACAATCAACAATTTACGCCGGAAGGGATTGGGCTAAAGATTGGGGCGGAACTCCCGAAGTAAATGCCGGAAGAAATAAAGAAGTTGAAAAATTAAATAAACTTCTATCCGAATATGCGGCTAAAAACAGAATCGATTTTATCGATCTGAATTCCAAAATGGCTACTAAAGATAATTTTTTACGACCCGAACTAACATGGGATGGCGTTCACCTAAATGCGGAAGGATATAAAATCTGGGCAAGAGAAGTTGAACGTGTATTAATCAAATATAAAATGTAACTTAGTATTCAAAGATTTGGCCAAGGAAATACTATGAATTCTCAAAATAACATAAGCAAACCAGTAATTCTGTTATTTCTGACAATTATTATTCTATACTTAATTTCTTATATCCCTGTTAATTATGAAATTGCCGGAATAAATATTAAACAGATTGACCTCTTCTCCGACATAAAACTTGAAAATGAAAACGGAGTATTAGATAATACTGTTTATGAACAAAATTTCAAACAAGATATTGTAGCATCAGAAATTAATCCTCTTGCTTACTTAATTAGACTGTTTGACAATTCTTTTTCATTTGCTGCTCAAGGAGTAAAGACACCAATAATTGGAAACACAAAGCAACTTTCATATTTCTTCGATGCATTAAAAGAGAGTAAAACAAAACCCGTGCGAATTGCACATTATGGTGATTCAGCAATTGAAGGAGATTTAATAACAGCAGACATTCGTGAAGAGTTACAGAAAAGATTTGGTGGTAATGGAGTTGGCTGGCTTGGTATTGTTTCACAAGATATTATGTTCAGAACTACTACTAAACATAGTTTTTCTGATAACTGGGATAGTGCCGCTCTTTATACAAATAATCCAAAAGGATTACCTCTTGGAATTAGTGGTGAAGTTGCCGTTCCAAAAGGAAACGCGTGGGTTCAGTATGAAACTACAAGGGCAAGAAGATCTTTAAAAGACTTTAGTGTTGTTAAGTTATATTATGCAAACGCAAAAAATTCACAAATATTTTATTCCTTTGATGGTGGAGCTAAACAATCTGCTCAATTAAAAACAGGTTCAGGCATTCAGGAACTTGTACTCAAGCCAACCAACAGAGCAAAAGTTGTTCGAATAGAGTTCCCTATTGCTGATCAAGGGTATTTTTATGGCGTCAGTCTTGAAAATGAAACTGGGCTTTATATTGATAATTTACCTTTGAGAGGAAATACCGGTGTTGATATCGGACAAATTTCTCAAACTATGCTAAAGGATTTTGCCAAGTATCTTAATTACAACTTGATCATATTGGAATTTGGATTAAACATTGCCGGTTCAAATAGAACAGATTATTCTTGGTATGAACGCGAAATGGTAAAAGTAATAAACCATCTTAAGCAAGCATTCCCAAAGACAAGTATTTTAATGATAAGCGTTCACGATAAAGCGATGAAAAAAGGTTCGAGCTTTGTTACAGACCCAACTATTTTGCGATTACTCGAAACACAAAAAAATATTGCAAAACAAGCCGACGTTGCATTGTGGAGTATGTTTGATGCTATGGGAGGAGAAAACTCAATGACTAAATGGGTAAATGCCAATCCACCATTAGCATTCAAAGACTATATTCATTTTAATGATCAGGGTGCTGCTAAAATTGCACAACTATTTCTCGAATCATTATCTTCTGAATTTGCTAAGTACAAATAAGCATATAATTAATTCTTTAGGGAAATAATGAGTGAATTCAATTTTAATATTGAAGAAGCACCAACTTTATGGAAACGTTGGAAACTGAACTCCGAACGAAATCCTGATCGAGAAGCAATAGTCCATTGGGTCGCTGGTCAAGAACCTTTCCGCTGGACTTATAAAAATTTGATTACCACAGCAAAAAAATACTCAATTAAAATTCGAGAACTTGGAATTAAGCCGGGTGAAGTTTGCGCAATGATTATCCGCCATAACCCTAAATTTTATCCCCTATATCTTGGAATATCGAGAGCTGCAGCGTTACCGGCTGTACTTGCCTATCCAAATCCAAGATTGCATCCGGATAAATTCAGACAAGGTCTCGAAGGTATGTCTCAACGTTCCGGTCTCGATTATATTTTTACGGAACGGGAACTTGAACCGATAATCAAACCATTAATTGAGAAACCGGGCAGTACAATTAAAGCTATTTATTTCCCTCTTGAATGGGATATTGAAAAAGAACTTGATCCTAAACTTGATAATAAAGTTGAAGAAATAGCTTCGCAGATTAAAGATACAGACCCGATGCTTCTACAACATTCATCTGGCACAACAGGATTACAAAAACCGGTTGTACTTTCACACCGCGCAATATTAAATCATGTAAAAAATTTAGGGGGTGCAATGCAGCTTACAGAAAAAGATAAAGCAGTAAGCTGGCTACCATTATATCACGATTTCGGTTTGATAGCTGCATATCACATTCCCCTTGCTTATGGAATTACTACTATTCAAATCGATCCCTTTGAATGGGTACTTGCACCTGTTTTACTTCCAGAAGTTATATCAAAAGAAAAAGCAACTACTTCATTTTCACCAAACTTTGCATATAACGTTCTTGCAGAAAAAATTGATGAAGAAGAATTAGAAGGTCTCGACTTATCGAGTTTAAGATTAATTGTAAATGCTGCCGAACCGATAAGACACGATAGTCACGAAAAATTTGTTAAACGCTTCAAGAAATATGGATTAAATCCACTATCACTTGGATGTTTATACGGAATGGCTGAAGTAACATTGGGTGCAACTTTAACCACGCCCGGAGAACCGATTCCGGAATTAATTGTTGACAGAAACGAATTATCACGCGGGATCATGAAATTTGCTGACAGTAATTCTGTTGTAAGAGTATGTGTTTCATCCGGACATCCAATAGAAGGTTGCGAATTAAAAGTTGTTGATGAAAACAGAAAAGAAGTAGAAGATGGTATTGTAGGAGAAGTTGCTGTTAAATCTGTATCGATGTTTGATGGATACAGAAACTATCCCGAAAAAACTGCCGAGGTTGTTGAAAATGGATGGTATTATAGCGGTGATTACGGATTCCGATGGCAAGGTGAGTATTATATTATTGGTAGGAAAAAGGATATTATTATTGTTGCCGGTAAAAATATTTATCCCGAAGACATCGAAGATGCAATGAATTCCGTTGAAGGACTTATACCCGGCAGAACAATTGCTTTTGGAGAAGAAGATGCAAATATGGGAACAGAATTCGTTGCAATTGTATCCGAAACCAATGCACAGACCGAAGAAGAAAAAAACAAAATTAGAATGAATATTCTGAAAGCCGGAATGAGTATTGACATAATTATTCATAAAGTTTACCTTGTACCACCAAGATGGCTGATTAAGAGTTCATCCGGTAAACCGAGCCGTAAAGCAAATAAAGAAAGATTAATTAGCGGTACCGATCCACAAGTTTGGAGTAGATAATGATTTCGAAAGAACTAAAAGAAGTAATTCTTAAGCAACTCAATCTGGACGACTTTGATATTAAAGATGAAACCATCGCTCCTGAAGTACCGGGATGGGATTCTTTGACCCATATAAATATTATTCTTGCTGTTGAAGAAAAATTCAAAGTGAAATTCAAGAGTTACGAGTTACTTCGCCTAAAATGTGTTGGCGACTTGCAAAAATTACTCGACTCAAAATTAAATAAATAATTATTCTCTGTTTTGAATATCGATATAAATAAAATTTTACAGATTCTTTCATTCACTCCGGACGATCCGTTAATCTTTACTACAGGATTATTTCTTATTCTTTTTTTCTTCTTCCTTCTTATTTACAATTTTTTATTAAACAAGCCTTCTTTACGAATCGGATTCTTAATTTTATTCTCGTTTTATTTTTATTATAAATCAACTGGTTATTATGCATCTATATTAATTGTTTCGGCTGTTGTAAATTTCTTTTTTGCAAGATGGATAGCGGGTACAGAAAATTTTTCTGTAAAAAAACTTCACTTATTTTTTGCAGTCTTAATCAATATCGGAATTCTTGCCTATTTTAAGTACACTAATTTTATCTTACAGATATTCAGCGACATTGCAAATAAAGATTTTAGTCCGCTTGATATATTTCTTCCGATCGGGATCTCATTCTACACATTTAAGTCCCTTAATTATGTGTTTGATGTTTACTTCGACACATTGAAACCAACGGGCAGCTTCCGAAATTTTCTTTTGTATGTTTCATTTTTCCCCAACATCCTTGCCGGACCGATTGATCGCGCGGCAGACTTCTTGCCGCAAATAGAGAAAGAACCTTTCATAACCCGCGAAGATTTAGGCAAAGCTATTTTTCTAATTTGTCTTGGGCTAATTAAAAAAGTTGTTATAGCAGATTACATAAGCATAAACTTTGTTGATCGTGTTTTCGATTACCCTCTTAGATTTACAGGTGTAGAGAATTTACTTGCTGTTTATGGTTACGTAATTCAAATCTATTGTGACTTTTCAGGTTATTCCGATTTAGCAATTGGAATTGCATTGATGTTTGGATTTAAGCTGATGGATAATTTCAACTATCCATTCAAGGCAACAAGCATTGCAGATTTCTGGCGACGATGGCACATATCATTATCAAAATGGCTTCTCGATTACCTCTTCAGACCGATTCAAATGAAATACAGAAATCTTCGCACATTTAGCAATATAATTGCAGTCTTCGTTACATTTTTAATTTGCGGAATCTGGCATGGAGCCGGATGGAACTTTATTTTATGGGGAGCTATGCACGGTTTTATGATGTCTTTTGCAATGTTAATACAAAAACCCCGAGTAAAAATTTTAACTGCACTGAAAATTTACAATACCAAATTTCACAAATTCTTTCAGGTTTTTATAACATTCCATTTGGTTGCCTTATCATTTATGGTATTTAAGAACCGCGATTTTCAGACTGTTCTCGATATGCTAAATCAGATTGCCACATTTTTCCACAGCGAAGTATTTATACAATTTATTGAACGTCTGCCGGTAATTTCAGGATTAATTTTTATTGGATATTTGTTCCATTTCCTTCCGTCCAGACTCGAAAAGTTCAGTATCAATTTAATCTCGTCATTTCCATTGGTCGGTAAAGTTCTGTTGCTTGTACTTGTTATATGGATCGCCGCACAATTTAAGTCGGCAGATATTCAACCGTTTATCTATTTCCAATTTTAGCTGCATCGTCCATTAACTTTTTGCATAAATAATTTTACTTGCAGCTTTGATTTTTTTTTTTTTTTATTTTACTAGTGTAAGTTAAAAGTTTGTGAATTTGCTATTCCTTTGACTGATAGATTATTTCAACAATTATTTTGCGGAGGAATATGAAAACAAAATTATTATCCAACCGAATATTTCTAACAACTATTAAAGTAATCACAATTATCTTTGTAACCTATTCTTGCAGTGAAACAATAACTCCACCAAAGGAAGAAGTACTTAAAGACCCGAGAGAGATGACGTGGACTGCTGATACACTTGCTTATCCGGAAAGTATTCAAACTCTTATGAGCAACATCTTAGCTTTTAACTCTAAAGATATTTTCATTTATGGGCATGAATTTAATGCAAAGAGAAATTTATACCATTATGACGGAAATAAATGGGAAGTTTATGACTTGAATAAATATCTATATGGTTATAATGTATCGAAAATGGTTGCGTTCAGTAGGAATAACATATGGGGAGTTGGAGATAGAGGAAGTTTAGAGGGTTTAATTTTTACTTATAACGGAACAACGTGGGCAGAGGTAAATCCCTTTGCACCCTACACAAAAAAATATCCTCCTTTATTTTCGATAGATGGAGAGAATCCAACTGAGTTTTATACATGTGGCAGAGAGGGCATTGTTTTGAATTATAAGAATGGTATCTGGGCAATTGACACAATAAAAGTTTATCTTCCAAAAAATCCTAATTATAGATTACATGACTTAGTTGTATACAAAAACGAAGTGTTTATATTGGGGGCAGTTTCAACTTTCCCAGAATTATATGAAATGCACTATTTCATAAAAGGTAAATTGAATAATTGGTCAATTATTGATTCAATGGATTTTACAAAAAACATCCCATTTCAACGTTTGGGATGGGGAAGCTTTATTAAAGGATCAAATGGGAAATTATATTCTAAAGGTTATCAAGGATATTATGAATGGGTTGGCTCCTCTTGGAATTATTTTTATAATCCCAAATATGCTTGGGGATTCTATGTGTTTCGCGATAATTATATGCTCTCATTGGGTCGGGGCGGAGCTGAGTATTACAATGGTGAAAATTGGATTGATCTGGGATTAACAATTTTTAAAAAATACGGTGACGTAACCTTTAGAGCCGCATGGACAGACGGAAAAGAATTGTTTCTTGTAGGAAATACTTTTGATTCTTATCCGCAAAAAACAATTGTATTACACGGGAAATAATTGGAGGCGATTCCATAAATAATAATTAAATGAGGGTGGCGCTGCAACGCCAACCCTCTTAAGCAAATAATGACAAACCGGTTGGTTGCCAAAGTTTGTCGGGCTTTGCCCTTTTTATTTGCGAATAAAATATACTTAAAAATAACCTAAGAGGCACTGTGATGAAAAACTTTAATTTGTTAGCTTTAATGTTTACCCTCGCTCTGTTTTCATCGAAATTATTTGCTCATCCCTGGGAAATTGCTTTCAGAATAGTAAATGGCGGAAGTTATGTCTCAAATTTTACAGTCTATATTTATTCTTTTAATACTGCCACCGGTGAATGGAATAATTTAATTGGCGTAACATCTGTTAGTTATGAAATACACAGTGATTGTAATATTTGCTGTGACCAATATACATATAATGGCAACGTATATACACCAGATTCAGGGTATCCTGATGTACCATATGCAGAAAAATATTTGTTCCGTTTCGGCAATAAATGTGTTATTTACAAGCGCACGGGGACATTAACACCCGATGACTCAGGAGATTGGTCGGTAACTTATGATACAGGAAGTCAACAAATATCAGAAGGACCAACTGAGCGTACAGGTATGTGGACATCAGAGGGAACATTTGATTGGGTCGACTACACTTTCACATTAAAGAACGATTTTAACGCTGGAAATATCTTATTTAGAGATACATATTATTCCTCAGGCACACAGCTAACGAGGCAAGGGAGTTCTTTCCCTCATGAAGTTTATGCTTCGGCAGACAATCAGATTGTTAATAATTATAAAAGATACTTCAAATTGTGGACAACGCCAAATTACAACACAGATGATTCAGATTTTTGGCTTGAAACTTGGCATTTATATCCAAGCTCATCAAGTGACGTTACAGCATCATTCGCTAAATTATGTAATTTATATTTTGAATATTATTATGAAGGCGCAACAAGAAGCGGTTATATGGTTATTGGCGATACAACAAGATCGTTGCCCACTACTGTTTACAGAAGGAGCGATGCTTATGTTAATGCCGCAGCTTCAGATCAAGAATATTTATCAATAATATATTCTTTCGACCATTGGAACAAAAACAGCTCTAACATTGGCGGAACAGCATCTTATACTTTTCAACCTGATGCTCATGCAACTTACACGGCATACTTAATACCGTCAAAACCGACGAACACATACCGTAATTTACAATTTAGAAATCCGGATAATTCATCTCCTACAGTCGGCTCAAACATTTGAATTAATTGGAATCAACACCCGCACGACAGCGTTGATTATCAGGTTTGGAGAAAAGTTAAACATAATGGCGTTTGGGGTTCACCAACCTTAATAGCATCGTTAAATCATAATGCTACTTACTATATTGACTATGAATATGTTTATACTGATGGATATACTGATGATATGTTGGATTATGATGTTAGAGCGCATTTACATTATTTTGGCAGTCATTCATATTCTGATATTGGTTATGAGACAACATTTGGGAAAACGGAAGCAAGTATTATGGAAGATAATTCTATTTCAGTGAATGTAAGCGAGATTCCCAAATATTACTCAATTAGTAATTACCCCAACCCATTCAACCCAACGACAACAATCAGTTATCAATTACCGGAGAAAAGTTTTGTTACCATAAAAGTATTTGATATTCTTGGCAAAGAGATAGCAACATTAGTAAACGAAACTAAACCGGCTGGATATTATACGGTGAACTTTGACGGAAGTAAATTAACTAGCGGTGTTTATATCTACACAATCTCTGCTAACGAAATTGTCCTATCTAAGAAGATGATATTAACAAAGTAACTAAGAAAATTAATACCTCGAATGTAAGTATAGCATTCGAGGTTTTTTATTAAATTCTCCAAATCCAATTTTAAGTCATCATTCTATTTTGAGACGCTAAATAACCGGCAAAACCGAACATTTTCATTAAAACGGAATAATTAATCTGGCACACTTTTAAGTATAATATTTGGGCGAATTTTAATAACTTTGTTTTCATAATACTAAGAAACGATACTTTTTGATGAACAGAGGTATTCTATCTCTACTTACACTTTTAGTATTCATTTCTCTGAATATAACTGCACAACCGCAGAGAATTGATACCGAAGCATTAAAAAAACTTGCGCTCTCTCACATGCAAGCCGGCAGATATGGCGAAGCTATCGATCAGTTAAACAAACTAATTTCGGCTGTACCACAAAGTCCAGAAGGATATAATTTACGCGGTATCTGCTTCGAAAATCGTCAGCAATATTTTAATGCAAGACTCGATTACCGAAGAGCAATCGCGCTTGAAACCCGCGATTCGCAGAAAAGAGCAGAATACGAAAAAAACCTGGCACGATTAATCGGCATTTGGTACCCATTACTCGAAAAAAAAATCAATGGTCATCAACGCGAAATTGCTATCAATCCTAACAATCCATTCAACTACCTTGAAATCGGCAAATCTTATATGTGGATGGAAATCTGGGATAAAGCTGAACAATGGTACGATGAATACTTAGCACGTGATGATAATGCCTCACCAGACGAAATAATCCGTTACACAGAAATTTTAGCTAAAACCGGAAGTATTGTTAAAGGCGAACGGATATTAAAAAAATATGTTGAGCGATATCCGGACGATTGGAGGTTGTGGAGCAGATACGGTTATTTTACACTATGGTTAAGTAAATATGCAATTGCAAAGAAAGCTTTTGAAACTGCACTAAGTTTTAAACCATTCTTCAAAGAAGCACAAGACGGACTTGATATTGTAAACAGACAAGCATATGTAAATCAACAAGACCCGCGTGCCTTCGAGAGAGAATATCCCATTGACCGTTATTATAGACTTTTGAAACGAAATCCTTCAGATATTGAAACAAGATTCAAATTGGTTGAAGAACTGATTGCCGCCAAACGATATGAAGAAGCTTACCAACAACTTCAATATATTGGTTTAACAAGAGCGGAGGACCCGCGTTATCAGGAAAAATGGGCTTTCGTAACAGAATATAGAGCAAAAAGTTACAGAGAAAATTTAGACTCTGCTAAAGTTAGATTACAATTTAACCCCGGTGATAAACAAGCATTAAAAATTGTCGCTGAATATTACGAGTATCTTCAAGAATACGACAGCGCAATGGTAGTTCTTAATCAATATTTTGATACTCATCCCGATGAAAAAGATGAACAACTAAGATTTCGTTACGCACGTATTGCCGCATGGAACAGAGAATTTGACAAATCAATTGATATTACAGATGCTCTTCTAAGAGATTATCCAAATAATTTAGACTATCAGTTATTCAGAGCTCAAGTTTCTGTATGGATTAACCGCGACACTCAATTAGCAAAGGAATATCTTGAGAATGTGCTTAAGTCGCGTCCTAACAATCTCGAAGCGCTTATTTCGATGGGTTCATTAAAATTACTCGAACGGGATTTTACAGCAGCACAGGAATATGCCGATAAAGCAAAAGGAATTGATCCGGCAAACGATGAAGTAATAAAACTTCAATCAAATATTGACTGGCAAAGATTACGAGCCGAAGAAGAAAAATTGTATGCAATCCTTGAAGAAGGAAGAAAACGTGTTTTGGATGAAGATTGTCCCGATGCTTTGCTTTACTACGAAGAATATCTTTCTAAAGCTGAACCGAATGTTCTTATTCTGAAAGAATACGGAGATGTACTCTTCTGCGCAAAGGAATTTCAGAAAGCGCTCGATACTTACAATGAAGTGCTGAAACAAGGTTACAATTATGATGCGGCAATGCAACGTGCAAAAGTTTATTATGCTATTGATGATACACTAAATGCAATCAAGGAATTTAAAGCTCTTGCAAAGGAAGACTCAACGGATTTTGATGCGTGGTTATATCTAGGAGATTCTTACGCCAAAGCTACTGAATACGATTCTGCACGAACAATCTATAATATGCTTTTAGATACCTGGCAGCTCGATTCTACACAGGTAAGTATGATTGAATTAAGAAAATCTTATCTGCCACTGACAGGTTTAGCTGCTATATTAGAGAATTTTCCGAACTATGTAGCACTCGCTCCGGCAATGCAATATTATTCCGATAATGCCGGGTTCAGTCTTTTTGCTTTAGGTTCACGACTGGAGGTTGGATTAACAAACTTTTTCTCTATTGGTGTTTCATTCACAAGGACGCAATTAAAAGCAATTGAAAGTGTGCTGAACCAAGACGTTATAAGCACATATAACTTTATTGGGAATATTCGGTTCAACACTTTTAAGTTTCATGGTGTGGTTCGTTTATCTCATGATCTAAGTATGGGAGCGGGAATAGGAAGAAGTAGCGCACGAGGATATTTATCCCGTGATGAAAAAGATGCATTTATAAGATTCGAACGCCGTGATACAATTTCCCTATCGTTATTATATCAGAACTCGGATGCTGCATTAATTCTATTTTCACCCTATTTAATTGACATCCGTTACATGGCAAGTTTAATCAGATTAGAAGGTTATTACAAACACAGAGATGGCTTAAAAGTTTCCGGCTCATTCCAGTACATTTCCGTTAGCGATGGGAATGAAGGAAATGATCTTAACCTAAGAATCGGAAAATATTTTTACAAAGACCTTGCCGTTGGTTACGAGTATTACTACACAAATTATAAATACAAAGCTCAATATTATTATTCACCTACTAATTTTGAATCGCACAGTATATGGGTGGATAACGAAATTGAACGCAAGAAAGATTTAAGAGTTACTCTTGGTGGAAAAATTGGAATTATTCCGAGAAACAAAATTCTTGTATTAGGTGGATACTTGGATGCTTTTTACCAGCCATCGAGAAATTTATTGATATCCGGACGAATAATAGCGCAAAGTACATCTCGAGATGAATCGAGTTACAGAAGTTTTGCAGCTCAGCTTTCTCTTTATTGGACTATTTTCTAATCAATTCAATATGAACAGACTTTTCATTTTAATTTTGTATCTATATCTGATTGCAGTTAATACAAACGCTCAGGATCTTAAATTAATCGGCAAAGCCGAACCGGGTGGATTATTAATCGGAATGGGTAAAAATATTTCTTCTGTGAGTTTGAATGATAGTAAAATAAAGGTAGATAAAAACGGATTATTTGTTATTGGTTTTGATAGAGATGCGTCAGGAACATACTTACTTAATCTGGAACTAACCAATGGTAAAAAGGAAACAAAAAAAATTCAACTTCCTAAAAGAAAGTATATTGTACAAAAAATAAAGATAGCAGAAAAATTTGTTAACCCTCCGCCTGAAGAATTAGAAAGAATAGAAGTTGAAGCTCAAAAAATGAAAGAAGCCCGTTTGCAAGTTGGTAAAATTGATTCGGCGCTTTTTAGTAAAGGATTTATTAAGCCAGCTGAAGGAAGAATTTCAAGTGTATTCGGTAGTCAAAGAATTTTAAATGGCGTTCCCAAAAATCCTCACAATGGAATTGATATAGCCGCTCCTGAAGGAACTCCGGTTTATTCTACAACTGACGGTATAGTTATTATTGCCGGCGAAGATTTTTATTACAACGGAAATTTTGTTCTGATTGATCATGGACATGGTTTATCAAGTATTTATCTTCACCTTAGCAAACTAAATGTTAAAACCGGTGATAAAGTAACAAAGGGTCAGAAAATTGGTGAGATTGGCTCTACCGGTCGCTCTACTTCTGCTCATCTCCATTGGGGAGTTCAATGGTATGGTAACCGAATTGACCCAATGAGTTTATTAGAAATAAAATTTTGATTTATACAAAAATCGCGCTTTGATAAAACTCATTGAGCGGAGTATTTATTAAAATATCCTTATTAGTCAAATTAGTGTTATTATAACCAACTATTGCTGCTAATATTTTCTCAAAACAATTTACATCCGATTTTCCAACTATTTCTCTTTGCAAAAATGGCACTGCCAACATATCTTGCATCCTAAAAAAGGTATCCTATGGCAGAATCCACTCCCAAAACAAATGTTTTCAAATCATTTTCTAAGAATTTCTGGACTGTTATTGTAATGGAATTTTTTGAACGGGGTTCCTATTACGGTATGATGAGTATTCTTTCGGTTTATATGACAGATCAACTTAATTTTACTAAAGAAAGTGTTGGAGTAATTAAAAGTACAATTCAACCGCTCCTTTATATCTTACCAATAATTGCCGGCGCAATAGGTGATCGTTTTGGTTACAGAAGAGTATTGACATTTGCATTTATCTTCTTAGGACTTGGTTATTTTCTTACAAGTCAAACTACTGAATATGCAATGGTCTTTGCAAGTTTAATAATTATGGCATTTGGCGCCGGTGCATTTAAGCCAATGATTTCCGGTACAATTGCAAGAGAAACAAATGAAAGCAACAGCACAGTTGGATTTGGAATTTTTTACTGGTCAATTAACCTTGGTGCTTTTTTATTCCCGCTTATTTTAGTCCCTTATATTAAAAATACTTTTGGCTGGCAATATGTTATGATGGCTTCGGCAATTTGTACTGCCGCAATGTTAATTCCAACTTATCTTATTTATAAAGAACCTAAAAAACCAGAAAGCACTAAAAATCTTGCTGAAGTTCTTAAAGGAATGATTCTTGTCCTAACAGATTTCAGATTTATTTTGATGATCGTTATCTACTCAGGTTTCTGGATACTTTACTTTCAACAGTTCGATTCAGTTTTATGGTATTTCAAAGATTATGTTGACAAAACTCCTATTACAAATGCTGTTAATTCGTTTCTCGGTCTCTTCGTAAGTAATCCCAACTGGCAATTTGATGTTGAACATGTAACTGTTATAAATGCCGGCACAATTATTTTACTACAGATAATTGTATCAAATATTGTTAAGAATAAAAAAGCGCTTCCTACAATGATCACCGGCATTTCGATGGGGACAATTGGTATCGCTATTTTAGCAATCTCCACTCATCCATTTGTGTTCATTGCCGGAATTTTTATCTTCTCTGTCGGCGAGATGACTGCACATCCAAAATTTATTAGTTACGTTGGCTTAATTGCGCCTGAAGATAAAAAAGCAGTTTACTTAGGATATTCTTTCTTATATGGTGTGCTTGGAAGTGGTATTGGCGGAGTATTGGGCGCTAATCTTTATGTTCACTTTATTGATAACCTGAAAAATCCAACAATGCTCTGGCTTACATTCAGTTTTATTGGTGTAGCTACAATTATCGGTCTTTTGTTATACAATAAATTTCTTGCACCGAAAAGTTCTAATGTCTAATTAAGATTAAAATATGGTTTTGAGAAGATCATTTTTTCTAATTCTGTTTATAGCAATGAGTGTTTCATCCGTTATTATTGCTCAACAAGATAACGTTCCGCTCGATCACGATGTTTACATCTTTCTGAAAGAGATGAAGGTAAAAGGAATAATTAAAAATGTTCACGATGATAATCCATTGATGTCGAGATATGAAGTTAGGAGATATTTAGAGCAGTTACAGGAAAATAAAGAATCGTTAAGTAGTACTGAAAGAAGATTGTTGAAAAAGTATCAGGATGAATTTTATGATGATAAAGCTGATAGCACGAATACATTTCAGTTTTTTGGCAGCGGCTCCGGTTTTTCATCAGATTATTCCGATTTCTTTTCCGATAAGATTAAACACATGTACAGCTACCGTGATGATAATATAAATTACTATCTCGAAATTTTAGGTAGGGCGTTACAGGGTCAGCAATTCGAACCATATGTAAATAACTCATCTTTATTTGATATTGGTTTCAGATTCCGAGGAACAGTTTTTAGTAAGCTAGGTTATAGTCTGACAGTGCAGAAAGGTGGAATTGCCGGTTCACAGGATTTAGCACCTACATTCGATCCGCGACTGAATTACAACTTCAAATATTATGAACGGTTTGAAAATATAGGCAATTACGATTTTGCCGAAGGATATCTTCGCTATTATACAGAACCGGTTGAAAATATGAACCTTTCGTTTCAGATTGGAAGAGAAAAGTTAAAACTCGGTTACGGCTACGGAAGCAAACTTGTGTTATCGGGCGATCATCCTGTTCTCGATTTTATAAAAATGGATTTCAGTTACGGAGTGTTCAGTTTTACTTCTTTGCATGCTTCAACTGTCGGAGAATTTCACTTTGATAGAGAATTAAATTACACAAAACATATTGCGTACAATCGGTTCAAGCTTTCCTTCGAAAACCTTTTTGATTTTGGATTTGGTGAATCAATTATATATAGCGGTCGTGGGATTGACCTGGCTTATTTAAATCCTTTTGTGTTTTATAAGTATGTTGAAATGTCTCTTCAGGATAGAGATAACGGTTTGGTGTTCTTAGATTTTCAGTCAAACTTTTTAAAGAATATTGAATTTCAGGCAACATTTTTCTTAGATGAAAATATTTTATCGCATCTTCAGGAACTTAATTTATTCTCCAACAAAACAGCTTATCAGGTTGGAGCGTTCTGGTATTCACCATTTTCGATTGATGATTTGTCAGTTGTGTTAGAATACACAAGAATCCGCCCATATGTTTATTCACATGTTAATTTGAAGAACTCTTATACGTCGCACGCACAAAACCTTGGACATCGAATCGGTCCTAATGCAGACGAAATCCATACGGCACTTGCATATAATATAAATGAAAAGATGAGAATTAATCTGGAGTTTCAGCATGTCCGTTCAGGTGAGAACATTTATGATGGACAGGGGAATTTGTTGTTTAATGCTGGTGGAGATTTTATGGTTGGTCATAGAGAATTAATTGATGCAAAGTATATTAATTTTTTAGATGGCGAGAGAATAAATCAGAATATTTTTTCGATCAATTTTAGAATTGAGCCGGTTAGGGAAATCTGGTTTGATTTGTTTTACAGATACATTGCGGAAAGAAATGTTACAAAAGAAACTTCTCTTAACACCAGTTTTGCATACCTGAGAATGATGTTCAATTTTTAGTTTTGTTTAGCAACGCTGCGTTCTCTGCGTGAAAATCATTAAAGATTAACACGCAGAGGTCGCAAAGGAAATTGCAGTGATCGCAAAGTTTATTAAATGAGCATTCCTATTTAAGAAGCATCAGTTTCTTTGTCTGAGAAAAAATTTCTCCTGAACCCGATGAAGGATTACTTACTGTTAATCTGTAAAAATATATTCCACTGGGTAAAGACGTTCCATGGAACGTCTCTACATATCTGCCCGGTTCTTTGTTTTCATTTACCAATGTTTTTACTTCTTTACCAAGTATATCGTAAATCTTTAACATAACATGTACAGTCGAGGCATGCCTCGACCCTACGTTTGCGATTGTGTAAATAATCGTTGTCGTCGGATTGAACGGATTCGGATAATTCTGGTATAGTTTTATCTCTGTCGGTATCTCCATCTCTTCTTCTACGCCTACTATCGTCCCCTTCTCTACCCATGTGTTTGTCCCTATGTTGTATTCGTAAAACTTGTTCGATTTCTTTGCTTCATTATCTATTCCTCCATATACATATATCCTGTCATTCATTGCGGTTGATGCCGGACCATACAACTCCTTCGGTATGTCCATTAACTTCTTCCATACCCAACTATCTGTATCTAACTCGTAAAAATCCTTCGACCTTCCATCGCTTGATACATACCCTCCTCCTACATATACCTTCTTGCCGCTTGTTACACATATTCCGTTATATCTTTCCTTAGGTATCTCCCCCGTTGTTGTCTGTTCTCTCCACGTGTCGGTTAATTCGTTGTATATGTAAAACTTATCTGTTCCTTGTTTCTTGAAGACAAATATTTTATCTGAACTTACCTTTGTTGCTGCGTTGATGTGGGTATCTGTGAAGGGGACATCGTTCTTCCTTGTCCATTGGTTCGTGTTTATGTTGTAATGCCAGTTTTCCTTTATTGGTTGGTCGGATGGTGTTGCACCTCCTATTACATAGAATCCGTTATCTGTTTGAACAAATCCGTATTTCATTCTTCCGGAAAGTGTTGATGGTTGATTAACTTTATTCCACTTTTTTGTTGAAAGGTTAAATATATGAATGTCGCTAAGGAGGTCTTTATCATTATAACCACCGAAGATGTAAACAGAATTAGAATTACTGCCCATTGAATGATTATACCGTCCTTCCGGTTTTGTGTTGTCTGAAGGGACATCTTCTTCCCATATATTTTCACCGGGTATATACTTCAATAGATTATTTACTAATGAAGACAGTTGTGATTTTAACATAGTCCCATAAGGTTGATCAGCAAGTCCACCGAAGAGATAAATTTTATTACCATCATTTGTCATTGCTGAAGCATATAATCCCGTTAAACTTTTGCTCTGGGCAAAGAGAGTAAATGAAATAAAGAAAACCAAGTAAATAAATTTTCTCATGTAGTCCTCTATTATTTTAAGTAAAGGAGCTTAATAAGTTTATTGTAATTAACTGTCTTAAGCTGGCAGAAATAGACACCGCTTGGTATAGATTCCGGGTTCCAGTTTATTTTATATCTGCCGGGTGAGAATTCTTTATGTGCGAGCAAATCTATTTCTTTACCAAGTATGTTAAAGATCGTTATTGAAACGAAGGTATTCTCAGCAATATTAAATGAAATTTCTGTTCCGGCATTAAATGGATTAGGATAGTTCTGGAATAATTCAGTTTCAGAAGGAATGAGTTCATCTTTAACACCGACAGTTGTAGAATTGAATTTCCAGACATCACTAAACTCGCCCCATCCCGCCAGATTATGCGCTTTTACTTTCCACCAGTAAGATTTATTTGGTTGTGTTGTAAACTCTTTTGAAATTGTGGTTACATTCTGGTCAATAGTGGCGTTAGTAAAGTTAGAGTTATCAGCTATTTCGAGCCAGTATCTATCTACTTGAGGAACTGTTGCTAACCATACAAGTGTAGCATTATTACTGCTTAGTGTAGAATTGTTAGGCGGACTTACAAGAAAAACTTTTGACGGAAGTGACATTATAGTTGTAAAGTTAAAAATTTCGGACCATGCACCATTACCCAATGAATTAACTGCACGGACATGCCAATAATATTTTGAGTTATTTAGAAGAAGTGTTACAGTTTTAGATGTTGATGTTATACCATTCTCGATTACTAAAGGTGTTTGAAGAGTCGGGTTAAGACTTACTTCCAGATCATAAGAAGTAGCACCAGTAACCGGATTCCAAGACAATTCCAAAGTTATCGGTTGGTTAGTAGCTCCGTTAATAGGTGATAAGAGGGTTACTTGTCCGGGTGCTGCACCGGCTGGTGAAAAAGTAGGATCAAAATCCTGTTCTGAATTATTTGTTAATCTTGTTTTATTTGTTCCATCGGAATTCATTACCCAAATTTCCATTGAACCACCCGCTGTTCCCATATAAACTATCTTATCACCCTCATAAGAATACATTGGAGAATCTTCGTCCTCGTTTGCTGTGTTGGTTAAATTTGTAACTGCAGAAGTCTGAGGTGTTTGATTAATTGAAAATCTTCCGATATCCGACTTAGCTCCTGTTGTCGGTGCATATTTACAAATCACATATTTTCCATCAGGAGAAACACGTGGAAGTTCGTCGAAGTCCGTTGCATTAGTTAATTGTATAACCGTTCCGCCATCAATAGGGACTTTGTAAACAGCGCCTTGCAATATGTCGGGATTAACTCTTGAGAATACCAGCCATTGTCCGTCCGGAGTAAAGAAAGGTGAATCACCCGTAACCGGATTACCATTGGAGTCATTTACATAGCGTTTGTTAGATCCATCAAGATCCATTACACAAAGAACATTTCCGGTTCCAACTTTATTTCTGAAAAATGCAATCTTGGTTCCATCCCTTGAAAATTTTGGACCGACACAACTTTCTGTTACATCACTGCTCAGGTTGTTAACATTTGTTCCATCGCTGTTCATAATGTAAGTATCATTTATAATGTTTGGTGCAGATCCACTCGTTCGTGTAAACGCGATATATTTTCCGTCCGGACTGAAATGCGGATTCATATCCTTTACATCGCTATCTAATAATTTTTTTTGATTGCTACCGTCTGCATCCATTATCCATATATCCCAATCGTTTGTACTCTGTTGTTTACAGAATGCAATTTTTCCGTATACTGCTGTTGCTGAAGCAGTTCCTGTTCCTTGGATTGCAAACGTGTAAGGGTTCTCATCTGAATCATTGTTTGGAATACTTACTGTTGCTGTTTTAGTCCCCGTTGATGAAGGATCGAATTTTATTTGAAATGTTGTTGATCCTCCGGCTGCAATTGTTGATTGCGGATTTGATATAACCGAAAACTCGGCAGCATTTGTTCCGGTGATTTGAACAAGAGGATTTCCGCTAAGTATTAAGTTTTGTGTTCCTTTATTTTCTATAGTGAAAGTTCTTGTAACAGAACCACCATCAACAAGAACGCTTCCGAAATCGGTATGATCAGTAATGCTTGGAGTGGTATCACCATTCGCAATATCAACACCATTACCTTTTATGTTTATTTCTGGTCCGCTTACTTGGTTGAATGGCGCAAATGTTGGATTAAAGTCTGCAACATTATTGTTTGTTAGCTGAGATTTATTAGTTCCATCGCTGTTCATAATCCAGATTTCAGCAGTGTTCATTCCCGAGGTAGATTGAATCCATGCTATTTTTGTCCCGTCATAAGAATAAGTCGGAGCATCATCTATAACAGAATTATTGGTAAGATTAGTAAGGGATGAGTTACTCAACTGGAGACGGTAAATTTCAGCATTGGTAGTACCGCGCTTAAAAATTATGTAGTTGCCATCAGGAGAATATGTTGGCATTTCGTCTAAGTTATTTCCATCTGTCAATTCGGTTATTGAGCCATCAGAAATTTTATATCGGCATATTTTCGATTTTTGATTTTGAATTGAGCCGATGTAACGTTGAAAAACAATATAAGCGCCATCCGGTGAAAAGCTTGGCCATTCATCATTATTGCTACCGGTAACCAGTGCTGTTTTATTTGTGCCGTCTGAATTCATAACATAAATATCTTTGTTATCTACTCCGGCTGTAAGACAATAGACTATTTTTGTACCATCCCAAGACCATTTTGGTCTTGATACTTCGCTTTGAATATCACCGGTAAGATTTGTAAGATTAGTACCATCGGGGTCGATAGTATAAATATCCTGTATCGGCGGAGTGCCTTGAGTAAATCTGCTAAACACAATTTTTGATCCGTCGAATTTGAAATGAGGATCGGCATCGTTGGAAGTTGAATTGTGAATTTGTGTCTGATTGGAACCGTTAAGATCCATTATCCACAAATCCCAATCGTTTTGATTTTCCTGACGGCTGAATGCGATTTTACTGTAAACTGAACCAAGGTTAGAAAATGTTTGGGCAATCGCGTTATAAGTCAACAGAAGAAAGAAAACGATTAGTACGATAATTCTCGTTTTCATATTATTGCCCCCGTTAATTTTATTACATCGAAAAAGATTTATTTATTGATTTCACAAAGAGCGTATACGGATAGAGGAAAAGGAAAATTTATTAATAATTTTGTGTCTGATTCAATAAATAACAAAGAGGGATAGATTTGATATCAACATATCAAATTGTTTCTTCTAGTTCAACAAATTTTTTAAGACCATCTGAATTTTTTGTAATAAATTGCTTCTGAACACATAAAACTTTCTTAAAGGCAATTCTATATTTTGTTCTGTTGAGATTATAGGATAAATTTGCATCCGTGATAGAAAAATACAAACATATTATTTGGGACTGGAACGGCACGATTCTTAATGATGTTGATTTGTGTGTTGAATTAATAAACTGGCTTGGAGCTTCGCGTTCCCTTCCTGAAATCGACATCAACCGGTACAGAGAAGTATTTACCATACCTGTAAAAAATTACTATGCCGCTCTTGGTTTTGATTTTGAAAAGGAATCCTTTGAAAAGCTTGGAAGAATCTGGATGGATGAGTACGAGCGCAGAAAATTCGAATGCAATCTTTATGATGGTGTTCTTGAACTCCTTAATAAAATAGAAAAACTCGGCATCGGTCAATCGATCCTTTCAGCTTATTCACAGCACACACTTGATGAATTGGTGGAACATTACGGATTAAAAAAATACTTTACTCACGTGGTTGGTCTTGATAATATTTATGCAGCAAGCAAGCTTCACCTTGGTAAGGACTTGATGAAACGTCTTGGCAACGGGAAAGGTGAAACACTCCTCATTGGCGATACCGTACACGATTATGAAGTTGCTACTGAAATAGGTGCCGATTGTGTGTTAATTGCAACCGGACATCAGAGTAAGAAAGTTTTATTGGAGTGCGGTGTTAAAGTCTGCGATTCGATTAAAGAGCTACTATACTAATAATTATTATCTCGCAAAAATCTACAAAAAATTTTTGTGTCCTTTCATTATTCGATTTCCTAATTTGAAGAAGAATATCTAAAAAACTTTATCGAGGTATTTTATGTTGAGACGCTCACTAGTACTTCTGTTGTTAATCACTTCAATTATTTTCTCACAGCAATTAAAATCACCCGAAGAATTTCTTGGATATAAAGTGGGAGCTGATTATAAAATTGCTGATTACGAAACAATTCAGAAATATTTTAAACACCTTGCCGATTTTTCAAAACAGATAATTTATCAGGAGATCGGCAAAACATCACAAAAGCGTGATATGTTTATGACGATTATAAGTTCCGAAGAGAACATCCGTAATGTTGAAAAATACCGCAACATAATTAAAAAACTTTCTGACCCGAGAAAAATTTCTGATGCCGAAGCAGAAACACTTGCTAAAGAAGGTAAAGTGATAATACTCGTTACGTGTAATATTCATTCAACAGAAATTGCATCGGCACAGATGTCTATGGAACTTGCTTATAACCTAATAACCGGAAAATCCTCTAAAGAGGTTATAGATGCATTGAATGATGTTATATTTATTCTTATGCCTTCAATCAATCCGGACGGTACAACAATGGTAGTTGACTGGTACAACAAAACATTAAATACCGAGTACGACGGCTCACAAATGCCGTGGTTATATCACGTTTATTCCGGTCATGATAATAACCGTGATTGGTTTATGTTCAACTTGCAAGAAACAAAGAACGTTGTTAAAGTAGCATTCCACGATTGGCTGCCACAGATCTGGCTTGACGAACATCAGATGGGAAGTAATGGTGCGCGGTTGTTTGTTGTTCCGTATAAAGACCCGATTAATCCAAATGTAAATCCTCTTATATGGAGATGGGCTGGATTAATTGGAAGCTATACAGCTCTTGACCTTGAAAAACAGGGCTACAATGGAATTATAAGCCACGCACTTTTTGAAGGTTGGTGGGAAGGACCAGCCAGCGATTGCGGTATGTGGCATAATCAAATTTCGTTGTTATCTGAAATGGCAAGTGTGAATGTTGCAAGTCCAATTTTTATTGATCCATCCGAAGTAAGAGCCACTAACGAAATAACTACCTATGATATAAGAACCAATTACCCAAATCCTTGGCGCGGAGGATGGTGGCGCTTGAGAGACATTGTTAACTATGAACTCGCTTTAACGGAAGCACTGATAAAACTTTCCTCTCAATACAAAAATGAAATATTAAGCAACTATTACAGAATGGCAAAAGATGCGGTTGAAAAAGGAAAGAAGGAAAAACCTTTCGCTTATGTAATTCCGCGAGATCAAAACGATCCGGTTACAACTTCTAAAATGATTGAGATACTTCAGAACGGTGCGGTTGAAGTTCATTTTAGTGAAAAGGAATTTATTGTTGATAATATTATTTATCCGGCGAATAGTTATATAATCTATCTTGCGCAACCCAATGGCAGATATGTTAAGGATCTGATGGAAGAACAAAGATATCCCGATTTACGTAAATCGCGCTCAGAACCCCCTATAGTTCCTTACGATGTTGCCGGTTGGACCCTACCTTATTTAATGGGTGTTAAATCATATCAAGTTGATAAACCATTTGTAATTGATGCTAAATTATTAACAGACGCTAATTATCCTCAAGGTAAGATTAACGATTCTCAAGGTAAATACTATATAGCTAAATCTGGGGTAAATATTAATTCAACATTAATAAACAGACTTCACAAAGCAAACATCCCTGTTTATTGGAATACAAGTAAATTAACTCTGAATGGAAAAACGTATAATGAAGGATCTGTAATTGTTGAAGCTAACGACAAATCAAAGAACATTATCAAAAAAGCAGCAGACGAATTGCATCTTCAAATTGAAGTTGCTGACCAGATTGAGAAAGAAAAAGTAAAAGAGATCAAAAAAGTAAATGTGGGTCTTTATCAGCCGTGGACTGCAAATATGGACGAGGGATGGACACGATTAGCTTTGGAGAATTATGAATTTAACTTCGTAATTATGCACAACAGAGATTTTAAGGACAAAAATCTTAAGAAGAAATTTGATGTAATAATTATTCCCGATATGAGTGCCGATATCATTAAAACCGGCAGACCAAGCGGTGATGCAGCGAGAATGTACAGACCAAAACCCCCGGAATACGATAGTGCTCTTGGTAAAATCGGTGTAGAAAATCTAAAGAACTTTGTAGAAAAAGATGGTGGCTATCTAATTACTCTTGGTCAGGCATGTAATTTTGCTATTGAGGATTTGGGTTTACGGGTAAACAATGCATTAAAAAATGTTAGAAACGAAGAGTTCTTCTGTCCCGGCTCGTTGTTAAGAATAAGTGTTGATAATACACAACCGATTGGTTACGGAATGGAAGAAGAAAGTATCGGATATATCAGCGATAAAATTGCATTTGCAACCACAATACCTTTCGGTAAATATGATAGAAGCATTATTGTTCGTTTTCCGGATAAGGAATTATTGAAATCCGGATTTCTATTAGGTGAAGATTATCTCTTCAAGCGTGCTGCAGTTGTAGATGTAAAACAAAAGAATGGTCATGTTATTCTGTTCGGTTTCAAAGTACAGAACCGACATTGGACTTTTGGGACATTCAAATTATTGTTTAACGCGATTCATTCGGCTGGATTGAACTAATATTTTCTTATTGTTTAGATAGGACACGGATAAACACAGATTATTTGAAATTTCACGAATTATTAATTAGTGCAAATCCGTTCAATTCGTGTTTATTCGTGTCCTATTAGTAGACAACTCCAAATACTTATTAACTAACCTAATTTATTTTCTGCAACGGACAAGAAATGCTTACCCGTCTTTTTTTATAAACTTTCATTTTTATTTAACAACTTCTGCCATCTCTTCATTAAGCACTTCTTTTTCTTCTTTTCCGATCACCACGTTGCTAACAGTTTTTGTTTTTTCAGAAAAATAAGAATAGATAGCAGGAATCACGAATAAAGTCAGAACTGTTGAAAATATTAATCCACCAATTACAGCAATACCCATAGACACACGACTTTCGGAACCGGCGCCAAGTGCAAGTGCAATAGGCAATGTTCCCAATACTGTGGATAAGCTTGTCATAAGAATTGGACGTAATCTTAAACGTGCAGCTTCTTTAACAGCGTCAATTACACTTAATCCTTGTGCTTTCTTTTGATTTGCAAATTCTACAATAAGAATTCCGTTCTTAGTAACAAGTCCTATTAACATTATTTGTCCAATCTGACTGAAAATATTTAAAGTCTGTCCGAAATACCAAAGAGAAAGAATCGCACCTGCAATTGCCAAAGGAACCGTAAACATAATAATAAACGGATCGCGGAAACTTTCGAACTGTGCTGCAAGTGTTAAATAAATAAGAACCAGTGCCAGCATAAATGTATAGAATAAACTTGATGAACTTTCAACAAAATCTTTTGATGCGCCTTCCAGAGCAGTAGAAAATTTATCATCAAGTACTTTTTTAGCAATACGATCCATTGCATCAATTCCATTACCAATTGTTTTGCCCGGTGCAAGACTTGCAGAAACGGTTGCGCTTGCATAACGGTTAAATCTGAAAAGCTGTGGTGGACTGCTTCTTTCTTTCATTGTTATAAGATTATCGAGCTGAATCAATTCACCTCGGTTATTTCTTACATATAACGAGGCAAGATCAAGCGGCTTGTTTCTATTTTCTCTGAAAACTTGTCCGATAACCGAATATTGTTTGCCGTTCATTACATAAAAACCAAAACGTTGTCCGCTATAGGCAAGTTGTAAAGTTTGAGCGATGTCAAGTGCAGAGACACCAAGCTCGCGCGCTTTTGTTCTATTAATCTCAACAAGAATTTCAGGTTTGTTGAATTTAAGATTGATATCAACGTTAGCAAAAGTAGGATCGTCTTGAGCAGCTTCTAAAAATTTCGGAATAACCTGACGGAGTCGCTCAATATCCGGTGCCTGAATTACATATTGAACCGGTAATCCACCACGGCGTGTTGTAATTGACTGACTTTGGACAACAAACGAACGAGCATCATTATATCTTGCCGCGATACGTGTTAACTGGTCGGCTATTTCTTGTTGCGAACGTTTCCTTTGATCACGATCTTTTAATACAACACGAACAAATCCACTGTTGGTTGAACCACCTCCGCCACCACCGGCAGTTACAGATATAACTGCCTCTGCTTCAGGTACTGCTTCTTGAACAACACGAGTCATATTCATTATGTAATTATCCATCATTTCGTATGAAGTCCCCTCGGGCATTGTGGATTGTATTCTAACTTCTCCCCTATCTTCGATAGGAGCAATTTCAGATTCTAAACTTGAACCGATAAAATAAATCATTAGCCCGGAGACTAACATTATAACAAAAGCAAGCCACCTCTTTTTCATGAATGATTCAAGAGCATTTTTATAACTTTCTTCCATCCACTTAAAGAACGGTTCTGTTTTATAATAAAACCAACTATGTTTTTCTTTTTGCTTTAATATTCTCGAACTAAGCATCGGTGTAAGTGTTAGTGCGACAAAAGAAGAAATTATAACAGACCCGGCAATAACAACACCGAATTCAACAAATAATCTTCCCGTTATTCCCTGAAGAAACATTATAGGAAGAAATACCGATGCTAAAGCTATAGTAGTTGAAATTACGGCAAAGAATATTTCCGATGTCCCTTTAATTCCGGCTTCTATCGGATGCATTCCGCTTTCAACTTTTTTGTAAACATTTTCAAGAACAACTATAGCATCATCTACTACTATTCCTATTGCAAGCACAATTCCAAGAAGCGTAAGAACATTTATAGTAAAGTTTGCGAGATACATTATGAAGAATGATCCAATGAGGGATACAGGAATTGCAATAATCGGAATAATTGTTGTACGCCAGTCCCTTAAGAAAAAGAAAATTATAAGAATAACAAGTGCAAATGCTAATATAATTGTTTCTTCTACTTCTTTAATTGAATTGCGAATGTATTTCGTAACATCGAAACCAATTCCAAGACTTATATCTTCGGGAAGGTCTTTTTTAATCTGTTCTACACGTTTATAAAATTCATCTGCAATTTGAATATGATTAGCTCCGGGTTGAGGAATTACAACCACTCCAACCATTGGAATACCATCTCTTCGCAAAATGGATCTATCATTTTCCGGATAAAGTTCTGCATATCCTACATCTTTAAATCGAACAATCACTTTGTCAGATTCTTTTATAATAAGGTTATTAAAATCTTCTACTGTCGTTAATCTTCCTAAAGTTCTTACGGTTAATTCTGTGTTGCTTCCTTCAATTCTACCGGATGGTAATTCAATATTTTCTCTTGCAAGTGCATTACGTATATCAAGGGGGGTAACTTTGTAAGCACCAAGTTTTGCGGGATCCATCCAGAGCCGCATCGAAAATCTTCTTTCACCCCAGATACCAACTTGACTTACACCCGGAATAGTCTGAATTCTTTCTTTAAATGTGTTTTGTGCTATATCCGATAGCTCAAGTAAGTTTCTCTTATCGCTTTTTATACTTAGAAATAATATTGGAAATGCATCCGCATCTGCCTTAGATACAGTTGGCGGGTCAACGTCTGCCGGCAAACTTCTTTGCGCGCGAGATACTCTATCACGCACATCATTCGCAGCAGCTTCTATATCCATTGTAACATCAAATTCAACTGATATAGAGCTTCTTCCATCTCTACTTACAGAAGTCAATGAACGGATTCCCGCTATACCGTTAATTTGTTCTTCTAATGGTTCGGTTATCTGAGACTCGATAACATCAGCATTAGCACCTACATAACTCGTTGATACTGTAATAATTGGGGGATCTATACTTGGATATTCCCGGACACCGAGATATGTGTAACCGATAATTCCGAATAATACTATTGTGATCGACATTACCGTTGCTAAAACGGGTCGGCGGATACTTATTGATGATAAACTCATATTTATTCTTTGTTTCTTATTTGTTTAATTGATTTAAAGTAAACTTCCAATATCACTTACTTATTAGAAGCTTTTATTGTAACCGGCATATTTGGTCTTAACTGAATTATTCCAGATACAATTAACGAATCCCCTTTTTCAAGTCCAGATATAATTTGAACATCTTTTTCTGTCCTAATTCCAGTTGTAACTTTTTGTAAAACAGCTCTGCCATTTTTATATACAAAAACTTTCTCTCCTTCAATATCAGGCACAATAGTAAATGAAGGAACTAAAATTGCAGAGCTTAATTCTTCTAAAATAATTTCTACTTCAACATAAGCTCCCGGAGTTAATTCATTTCTTTCATTTGAAACTAACGCACGGGCTTTAACTGTTCGTGTGTTCTCTTCAATTTTTGGTTCTACTGCATAAATTTTACCAATAAATGTTTTTCCTGTATTAGGAAGTTTTACGTTTATTGATTTACCTTCTTTTAGAACACCGAAATATTTTTGTGGGACAGAAAAATCAATCTTGATTGGATTAATACTTTGCAATTTAGCAATACTTGTTTGTGTGGAAATAAAACTTCCTACGCTTACCGATCGTAATCCAACAATACCATCGAATGGTGCGCGGACTTCGGTCTTTTCAATTTGCGCACGTGTAAATTCAACGTCAGCTATAACCCCATTCAACTCGCTTAGAGCAACATCGTATTCTTGTTGGCTTGTCATATTTTTTTCTAACAATTGCTTGAACCGTGCTTCTTTATCCCGTGCAAGAGTTTCCCGAGAAAGATTTTTCTTTAATGTTGCTTGCAGTTCGGCATCATTTATTTTAACTAATAGATCGCCCTTCTTAACACGTTTACCTTCCTCGAATAATATTTGTGTAATTTTACCTGATGTTTCGCTTCTTAATTCAACTTCTTCATTGCTGACTGTTGTTCCATTAGTAAAAATCTTATCCTGAAGTTTTTGTGGTTGGATAACAACAATATCAACTGCAATTTGGCGACGTGGTCCACCCGGACCCGGAGCATTACCCTCCTCTTTATTACCGGAGAAATCAACTTTTAAAAGAATAAGAATTGCAATTATTGCTACGACAGAGATAACAGAAATAAGTCTTTTTTTGTTTTTCATGATAAAGATTAATCCAAATTATTTTCGGGTTATTAAAATATAAATTCTCCCCTTCAATAAGTAACATAAAAAAATAAAAGGGAGTTGCAATTATTTATTGAGGGTTATAAAAGAATTTATAACTGTTAATTAGATACCTTTTTTTGAATAGTGGTTTAAAGAATTTTCAAGTTATTGGATAATTTTTATGACTGGTTTTTATTACAAATAATCAGAAAAAGTAACTATTGAGTTTGAGGACTATTCATTTCTCTTCGAACTGACGGGACAAAATCTTTTGGTCTTCCCTTTTTAGGCAGTCCTAATATCTCTCTTGCCCTATCGAGAGCATCATCAATATTTCCAAAAACATTTTCTTCGCCAAAAAGATCTAACAAGCCGGCTTGTGTCATTGCGTAAAGAGGTTGAGTGTGAACACCAGACAAAATAATGGTTGTGCCTTGTTTTTTTGAGTCTTTATAAAATTCTTCTAAAGTGTGTAATCCTGTTGCATCAATAGCCGGGACATTTCTCATACGAATAATTCTGACTTTCGGAGGTTCTTCAAGAACGCGCATTGCATCCTTAAATGTAGAAGCGGCACCAAAGAAAAACGGACCATTGATTTCGAAGACTTCAACGCTTTCAGGTACCTCTCTTTTACTAATTGCGTTTGGATCGTATGCTTCTTCTTCATCACTAAGTTCTCTGGTAATTACACCAACATTTGTAACTATTGCCATTCTTCGCATGAAAAGAATTACTGCTAATATCATTCCGATTTGAATAGCAATAGTAAGATCAAAAATTACTGTTAACAAAAATGTTGTTAGAAGAACAATCACATCGCTGCGTGGACTCTTTAATAAACTTTTAAAAGATCGCCATTCGCTCATGTTATATGAAACTATTACGAGAATTGCTGCAAGGGTTGCCATCGGAATAAGTTTTGCAAGTTTACCAAAGAAAAGCATAATTAGCAGAAGAGTAATTGCATGCACAATTCCCGCTACAGGAGTCCTTCCGCCATTTTTAATATTTGTGGCCGTACGAGCGATTGCACCGGTTGCGGGGATTCCGCCAAAGATCGGCGATGCAATGTTTGCAAGCCCCTGTGCAATTAATTCCATGTTACTTCTGTGTTTACCGCCTATCATCCCATCTGCAACGACAGCAGAAAGAAGAGATTCAATAGCAGCAAGAAGTGCAATTGTGGTTGCCGGGGCAATTAAATTTTTTATCACAGCCAAATTAATTGTATATAAATGAGGTTCAGGAATTTGAGAAGGAATTTCACCAAAACGGCTTCCAATTGTTTCAACGGGAAGTTTAAGAAAATATACAAGAAGAGTTGATACAATAATTGCAATTAGCGAACCCGGTATGCGATGAGTTATTTTAGGCCAGAAAATCATAATTAATAATGATAGAACTGCTATTCCAAATGCATAATAATTCCATGTAGAAAAACTCTCTGCATATGAGATCCACTTTTCATGAAATTCAGACGGAACAGATTTCATTGCTAAACCGAAAAAGTCTTTTATTTGTGTTGAAAAAATCAGAAGCGCAATGCCGGAAGTGAAACCCACTACAACAGGATAAGGAATAAATTTTATTATCGAACCGAATCGTGCAAAACCCATTATTACAAGAATAATTCCCGCCATAATAGTTGCAATCATCAGACCGGTCATTCCGTACTGCTGTATTATTCCGTAAACAATAACAATGAAGGCACCGGTTGGTCCTCCGATTTGAACGCGGCTTCCTCCGAATGCAGAGATAATAAATCCGGCAATAATTGCTGTAATAATTCCCTTCTCGGGAGTTATTCCACTTGCAATACCAAACGCAATTGCTAAGGGGAGAGCAACAATTCCAACTATTACACCGGCAGTCAAATCTGAAATGAATTGCTGCTTATTGTAATCTTTTAGTGTCGTAAATAACTTTGGCTTTAACATAATTATCAAATATTGACTTAACAAAATTACCAATTACCTTTTTCAATTACGCAATTTATTTTCAGAAATAACCGGTTCTATCGATTGGCAACTCGCTGATTTTCCATATTACTTTTATCTTGTAGAATATTAGTAAATTTATGATGAATCAATATGCTCTTTTTAACATCTTATCATACACATTATCAAATTTTATTATGAATAAGGAAAATAAGAATCATTGGTACGACGGTTTATTCTATGATAAGCTGATAGCACCGAATCAGGACAAATCCTTTGCACAGTTGAAAAATCTGATCGAGCCGAATTCTACTTTACTTGACGTTGGATGTGGTACAGGTCGGCTTGTATTTCAGATTGCCGATAAGTGCAGTAAAGTCGACGGAATTGATTTATCGATAAAGAATATCAACGTAGCTAACAAAAAGTTGGCGTCAACAACAATATCTAATGTTAGTTTTTATCATGAGGATATTATTAAGTTTTTATCTGGTAAGAAACAGCAATACAATTACGCTGTTTTATCATACGTAATTCACGAAGTTGATATAAGTTTGCGAGTTGAGATTCTTAAGTTACTATCTCAAGCTGCCAAAAAAATTATTGTTATTGATTATTTAGCACCACGTCCAAAAGGATTCTGGAGCGGACTGAATGAAATTGTAGAATTTATTGCCGGAAAAGATCATTACAAAAATTTTAAGTCGTACATTGCAAACGAAGGGATTTATGGACTAGCACAACAAAGTGGATTAATGATAATAAACGAAATCAAAAATGTGCCGTCAACAAGTCACTTGGTTGTGCTTTCAGATTTTAATTGAATATCAAATTTCTTGATTTCTACAAACACAGATCCGGTGCTTTTATTGTTCCTTCTTCAACTTTTCCAAAATATTTCTTCTGAATCCAGAGCGCAACATTAACAAGACTTATTAAAACCGGAACTTCAACAAGAGGACCGATAACCGCTGCAAAAGCTTCGCCGCTGTTAATTCCGAATACTGCAATGGCAACTGCAATAGCTAACTCGAAGTTATTACTTGCTGCTGTAAAGGAAAGCGTTGCTGTTTTCGAATAATCTGCTCCAACCTTTTTACCCATATAAAATGATACAAAGAACATTAAAACAAAATAGAGTATCAATGGTATTGCAATCCTTACTACATCAAGAGGAATTTTAACAATGTATTCCCCTTTGAGAGAGAACATAACAACAATTGTGAATAATAGAGCAATGAGCGTTATCGGAGAAATTTTAGGGATGAATTTCTTCTCATACCATTCTTTACTCTTCAGCTTCAGCAGAACAAATCGTGTAATCATTCCCGCAATAAATGGAATACCGAGATAGATGAATACAGATTCAGCGATTTGTCCAATAGTTATATCAACAGCGAATGTCTGTAATCCGAGCCACGATGGAAATACTGTAAGGAATACATAAGCGTACACTGAGAAGAAAAGAACTTGAAAGATTGAGTTGAATGCGACAAGTCCCGCAGCATATTCAGTATCACCTTTTGCAAGTTCATTCCACACAATTACCATCGCTATGCATCGCGCAAGTCCAATCATAATCAGTCCGGCCATATATTCGGGATAATCAGGAAGAAAAATTACAGCAAGAGCAAACATAAGAACAGGACCAATAACCCAATTCTGAATAAGTGAAAGTGATAGTACTTTTACATTTCTGAAAACATCTCCGAGTTCTTCATACTTTACTTTGGCAAGCGGTGGATACATCATCAAAATCAATCCTATTGCTATCGGAATGTTTGTAGTTCCGCTCTGGAATGAATTCCAGAAATCGACTATACCGGGAAATAAGTATCCGGAAAAAACCCCGATGAACATCGCAAGAAAAATCCAGAGTGTTAAATATCTGTCTAAGAAGGAAAGCTTCTTTGTTAATGAACTCATATCGTTCCTTTCAAATTAACTTTAGAATAGTCCTTTTACTTATATAGTACTTTAATTCTCCTTGTACACTAAAATTTGGTAACAAAAATTTACACAGAGACCCACAGAGCAGTCACCGAGTTACACTGAGAGAGAATCTTTAAGCCAGTGTTCAAGGGTAGACTTAATGGGAATTTTTCCGCTTACAAGTACTTTTCCGTTCACTACTAATCCGGGTGTCAGCATAATTCCGTAGTCAAGAAATTTCTCCCGATCGGTTACCTTTTCAATATTTGCGGGTAAATTATTTTCAGCAACAACTTCTTTAACAAGGTTTTCTAATTTGATGCAGTTTGCACATCCAGTTCCAAGCACTTTAATATCGAGCATATTATTCCTCCTTTATAATTCTTCATTAGAACAAAATTTTCATCCGCGAAAATCAGCCTAATCCGCTAAATCCGCGTTCTATTTTATTTCTTTATTATAAAACTCATAGAAATCTCTTTTAATCTCATCTCTTACCTTCCTGAAGACCGCAATAATTTCTTCTTCCGTTCCCGTTGCTTCAGCCGGATCTTCAAATCCAATATGAAGTTGCTTGCCAACTTTCCCTATGAAAACCGGACAAGATTCTTTAGCATTATCACAAACAGTTATAACATAATCGAATGGATCATTTATAAACTGATCGGAATGCTTCGGATAATTCTTGCTAAGATCAATTCCGACTTCCTTCATAACCTGTATTGCTTTCGGGTGAACCTGTGATGATGGTTTAGTTCCCGCTGAGAAAACTTCAAGATTTTTATCAAACGATTTTAAAAATCCTTCAGCCATTTGACTGCGGCAGCTATTACCAGTGCAGAGAATTAAGATTCTTTTATTCATTCTATTTCCTTTCATTGATTAAAAAAACATTCCATAGATTAGTCCGCTAATTGTTGCCATTATTACAACGAGCGAAACGTAAACAACAGTTTTTTGAGTACCGATAACACTTCTTATTACAAGCATGTTTGGCAGAGAGAGTGCCGGTCCGGCGAGCAACAATGCAAGTGCCGGTCCTTTTCCCATTCCGCTGTTTATCAATCCCTGAAGAATTGGAATTTCAGTAAGAGTTGCAAAGTACATGAATGCACCTGTTATTGATGCAAAGAAATTTGCAAAGACGGAATTACCTCCAACCAGATTTGTAATCCATTCATTTGGAATTATTCCTTGAGGATTCTCTTGAGAACCCAATAGAAACCCGGCAACTAAAACTCCGGCGCCAAGCAAAGGCATAATCTGTTTTGTGAATCCCCATGTTTCTCCAAGCCATTGATTCGGTTCCCCTTCCGAATATGTAAGAGCCAGAGTTGTTGCAATTACTCCCGTGATAAAGGGAATTACCGGGTTGGAATAGAAAAGGAATGAAGCAACAACAACTGCCAGTGTTCCAAGAACTACATACAACTTTTTAACTTTTATAATGAAGATCATTGAAAGAGCGAAACCTATACCGAACAATGCTGTTAAGAACCATTTATTGGCAAACATAAAATACCAGAATCCTTCTTTTGTATCTGCTGGTTTTCCCCAGTTTACAAAAACCAGGATTCCAACAAGAATTAAAAAGTGAAGTGTAGTTTGCCAAAAAGGTCTTTCTTCTTCTAGTTCAGGCATCGCTAGTTGTGCGGTTTCTTTCTGTTTTTCTTCTTTGCGGTAGATAAACGACATTATCAATCCAATAATAATGCTGAATGATACCGCACCAATTACGCGTGCAATTCCAAGTTCAAATCCAAGAATTCTTGCCGTTAGTATTATTGCTAAAATATTTATTGCCGGACCCGAATATAAAAATGCAATAGCCGGACCCAATCCGGCACCTCGCTTATGGATACTTGAAAAAAGTGGAAGCACCGTGCATGAGCAAACAGCCAGAATAGTACCAGAAACCGATGCTACCAAATATGCAACCCATTTCTTTGCTTTAGCGCCAAAATATTTTACTACTGCCGCCTGACTAACAAACACAGCAATTACTCCGGCTATAAAAAATGCGGGAATTAAACACAACAGAACATGTTCGCGTGCATACCACTTTGCCAGATTAAACGCTTCATAAATTGCCGATTTAAATGATTCTGTTTCAATCGGCATAAAATACGCAAACAGGAAAAATCCTAAGATCCACAAGAATGATTTATACTGTTCTTTCCAGTTCATATTAATCTAATTCGTTATTTACCGAAATGTTAATTAAAAAAATTTATTTTGCACATATAATATTCCGATCGGATTCCAATACTTTCTTTTTGTCATTAATGATTACTGACTGATCAGCTATCCAGAAATCGAGAGAAGTTAGTAATGATGATATTCTTGAATCTGATGGTCTAGGATTGATAAGATAATTAACCCATTTACCATCCTTTTCTTCCAAGATGAATCCGGCTTCTTTAAGAATTTTTAAGTGCTGAGAAACAGTTGATGTGGCGAGTCCCAGCACATTAGTAATTTCGCAGACACAAAGAGGTTTTGTCTGGAGCATTTTAAGAATTCTTAATCGGTTAGAATCCGATAACGCTTTGAAAAATTTTACTTTGTCTTCCATAATTCATTTCGTTGTTGAACGAAATATAATAAATGTCCTTTATTTATTAAAAATATTTTTTAGAATTATATTTGCTAATACGCATCTACTTATTTGCCGAAACTGTAATGCTTATAATTCCTGAGTCACTTTTTCTATATAATTTAATCTCTGAATCGCTTAGATAATCTTTCAGTACTTCATCTGGTAAGTCAATTACTTTTGTTTTGTTTATTACAATATTTTTAAAACCGGCATCTTTAATAATTCCAAGATATTCATTCTGTTCAATTGCACCGGCGACACATCCAGCATACATCTCTGCCGATTTTTTTAGATTAGCGGGTAATTCACCTTTAATTACAATATCAGATACACAAAAATGTCCGCCCGGTTTTAATATCCTGTAAATTTCTGCAAATGCTTTCTTTTTATCCGGGACAAGATTCAACACACAATTACTTACAACAACATCGGCTACACCATCTTCTAATGGAAGATTCTCAATATCACCCAATTTGAACTCAACGTTTGTATATCCCAATCTTGAATTATTTCGATTTGCTTTCTCAATCATCTCCTCGGTCATATCAATTCCAATAACTTTTCCATTATCACCAACAATTGCGCGTGCAACAAAAACATCATTACCGGCACCGCTTCCCAGATCAACTACAGTATTGCCTTCTTTTATTCCGGCATATTCAGTCGGCAACCCGCAGCCAAGCCCAAGATCAGCTTCTGCTACATAACCGTTAAGATTGTCATACTCATCTTTCATTACAGTGTAACCAACAATGCTGTTATCTGAAGTCCCGCAACAAGAAGAATTAGGTCCGCAGCATCCGGTATTAGAAGATGCTTTTGCTATCTCACCGTATTTTTCTTTCACTATTTGTTTTATTTCACTTTTCGTTTCCATTTTATTCTCCATTTAAATTGATTGATCAGCAGCAGCCGATCTTTGTAAATAATTTGTCCAAAGCTGTTTTAGCTTTTTGAAGAACTTGATTGTTAATGCAGTAGCAAATTTTAGGTCCGTCAATTTCACCTTCTATCAGTCCAACGCGTTTCAATTCTTTTAAATGCTGAGATACAGTCGCCTGTGCAAGAGGAAGTTTGTCTACTATTGAACCGACCATACATGAATTCATCTCATTCAAAATTTTCAGAATCCGTATTCTCGCCGGATGCGAAAGCGCCTTTGCAATATCCGCGAGCCAGGTTTCCTCGTTTGTAAATTCCTCAATTTTAGGTGAAGCCATATAATCTCCTTTATCGTTCATCGTAAATATACGATAAAAAAAATTATAAGTGCAAGTGAAAAATATTTTTTTGAATGATTGTCTGGGATAGCACTAAGTCATTTCATTTGACAATCGCTAGTCATTGTCTTAGATTTCAACGCAAATTTGATTGAAATTAAAGATTATTGTTTAGGATCTTGATTAACATCCTTGCTAGTAATAATCTTATTATAGATTTACATGTTAGTTTTTATGGTATTGGTTTCAAACTATAATATGTGATAATTTATGCCCGCACCCCAACAAATCATCGAACTTGTTGACCGCTTCGAGCGGAACTTTGAATCATATAAATCCGGAAACTATAACGAAACCCAAACTCGACGCGAATTCTTAGACCCGTTCTTCGAAGCGCTCGGATGGGACGTTTCCAACAAGCAAGGATATGCAGAAGCTTACAAAGATGTTGTTCATGAATATTCCCAGAAGACTGCAGATTCAACCGAAGCACCCGACTATCTTTTCCGCATCGGTGGCACAAGAAAATTTTTTGTTGAAGCTAAAAAGCCAAGCGTTAAACTTGCAGATGATATTTCCCCAGCATACCAATTAAGAAGATACGCCTGGACAGCTAAACTCCCGCTTAGCATCTTAACCGACTTTGAAGAATTTGCTGTTTACGATTGCCGTATTAAACCTAATAAGAACGATAAACCTTCTACCGCCAGAATTCACTATTACACATATAAAGATTACATCGATAAATGGGACGAAATTGCATCAGTCTTTTCTAAAGATGCTATACTTAAAGGTTCCTTCGATAAATTTGCAGAAACTAACAAAGGTAAACGTGGAACTGCAGAAGTTGACGATGCCTTCCTTAAAGAAATTGAAACATGGCGCGAATCACTTGCAAAGAACATTGCAATCCGAAATTCAAAACTTTCTAACCGGGAGCTGAACTATTCTGTTCAGAAAATAATTGACCGTATTATCTTCCTTCGTATCTGCGAAGACCGCGGCATTGAAGAATACGGTCAGCTCATGAATCTTCTTAACGGTACAAATGTTTACAAACGACTTTTACAAATTTTTACACGCGCCGATGAAAAATACAACTCCGGACTTTTTCACTTCGAACATGAGAAAGATCGCCCTGAATCTCCCGACGAGTTAACACCTAAAATTAACATCGACGATAAAACTCTCAAAGAGATTATCAAAACTCTCTATTACCCGGATAGTCCTTACGAGTTTTCCGTTTTACCCGCAGATATTCTTGGTCATGTTTACGAACAGTTCCTTGGTAAGGTTATACGTTTAACTCCATCGCACCAGGCAAAAATTGAAGAGAAGCCCGAAGTTAAAAAAGCCGGTGGTGTTTATTATACTCCGACTTATATTGTTGATTACATTGTTAAGAATACGCTCGGTAAATTATTAACTGACGATAAAACTCCTAAGCACGTAAGTAAAATTAAAATTCTGGATCCGGCATGTGGAAGCGGATCTTTTCTTATTGTTGCTTATCAGTATCTATTAGACTGGCACCTTAAATATTATATTAACAACGAGCCGGGTAAACTATCTCAAACAAAAAATCCACCGGTATATTTGGCATCGAACGGTGAGTGGAAACTTACTACTGCAGAGCGGAAAAGAATTCTTCTAAACAATATTTACGGAGTTGATATTGATCCTCAAGCTGTTGAGGTAACAAAACTTTCTCTTCTTCTTAAAGTTCTTGAGGGTGAAACCGAAGAAACTCTTACATCTCAATTTAAGTTTTTCCGTGAACGTGCACTGCCCGATCTTGGAAGTAACATTAAATGCGGCAATTCTCTTATCGGTCCCGATTTCTATTCAGCTAATCTTTTCGTTGGGACGGCGCATACCCCGTCCGGACAAATTGATGACGAAGAACGAATGCGCATCAATGTGTTCGACTGGCATAAAGAATTTCCTGAAGTTTTCAAAAGCACCACCGGTCATTCTGAACAAAGTGAAGAATCAGGATTTGATATAGTTATTGGAAATCCCCCGTATTTAAAACTGACTAAACAAAGTTATGACAAAAATTCTCTCACATATTTTGATAAAAGTTATAAGTCAATACATGGTGGGAGTTCAAAAAATCTGTTTCAGTTATTTATTGAGAAAAGTTTTTGGTAATTAGTTAAAAATAGGTCTAAGGGAAAATTGTTATATTAAATAAAGCCCTTAGACAAAATGATAATAGAGCAAATAAGTCAAATAACAACTGGCAGTATCTGTAAAAATTGCG
>Ga0101944_10001123_pt1 | contig 61411 bp, 54 predicted proteins | sample DewCreD2012metaG_FD_75245 | JGI IMG/M metagenome (GOLD analysis project Ga0101944, IMG submission 75245) | Hot spring sediment bacterial and archeal communities from British Columbia, Canada, to study Microbial Dark Matter (Phase II) - Dewar... ...
AATGCCTTGGCTGAAGAATGATAAATGGGATGGTGGCTACTTCTGGTCTAGTGGCCTCTGGAACCCAGCATATGACATCAGGAATGCGAATGACATCGAATTCTATCGAAGGTATCTTGACGGACAGAAGTACTCTGCAACAGGCCAGACGATGCTTGCATCATATTAGGTTCTGATTGCCGTAATGCCATCCGGTCTATCGACCGGTGGATAGGCAATCAGCTAAATTTATTTTACAAATCAGTTACCACCATAAAGAATGCAAATGATAATATTAAAGAAGAAATAATCAGGGGCAAAAGACAAGAAACCAAAGATAGTGATTAATACCAATATTCTTGCTTGACTTTTAAAAAATCATCGGCTCTGCTCTGAGCCGATCTGCACGAACTGCGCTTTCTGCGTGACCATGTTGTAGTTGGTCCTGATGTAGTCAGGGCTTCTAGCAATTGGCGAGAGCCTTACTTCATCCAGCAGGCCAAGATACTGCCTGCCTGAAGCCATCCTGTCGAGCAGATGCGCGTTTTGCACCGGCCAGGTGATGCTTGTCGCAGCTGTTGCAGGTGTTCCGCCGTTCACATAGAGCCTTGCTGTTGTGCCGTCGAATGTGCCGACCACATAGTGCCAGGCGCCGGTGCTTCCAGGGACCCTCACGAATGCGGAGTTGCTATAGAGCTGGAACTCGCCTGCGGGAGCATAATATTGTATGAACGCGCCGCTTGAGCCCGCTGCCCTCTGGCTTATCGCATATCCATGCTTGTTTCCGGTGTTCAGCCAGCCTTCCATAGTGTAGGATGTTTCCGAAGAGAACAGTTGAGGAAGGACAATCCTATCGTCAACACCATCTGCATTTACTGCAGATCCTATCAGGCCGCTAACTATAGAAGGGTTGCCTGAAGCAGTGCCGTGCTTTGCGTTGACAGACGAATCAGTGAATCCACCCATGTGGTAGACAGCGTTGTACCCTTCCCAGACAGGCGTTCCTGCGGGGCTTGTGTAAGCCGCGTTGCCGTAGTACATGTTGAGCACTGTGTCTGCCGAGCTTGACACCTGCGGCACCTTGACCCATGCGACAAGCCTTCCATTGGAATAGCTCTCTATATCGTGTGGAAGGATTGTGTTCCCTAATGTGAATATTATATCCCTTCCGTCAGCTCTTGCCCTGGCAGCCAGATTCGCGTCATTGATATCCACGAGTACTGGAAGGTTCTGGACTGTCCCGCTTACTAGGTTCCTGTTTATCCTTACTTCTTTCCTGTAAGCCCACTGCGGGAAATCCCATGTCGAATTCGTTTGGTTGGTGGTATTCTGCGCTGTACCTGCTGTCCTGAATGACTGTATCCTTTCAGATACATGTCCCTTGCCGTCATCAGCAGTGATTCGCCATAGGTAATCTGTGCCGTTCTTGTTCACAATGCCTGCCGTATGGAAACTTACAATACCGTTTGCCCTGTTGCTGAATGTAGCTACATTCTGCCATCCGGCGCCTGAGTCTATGTCAATCTTTACTGTCATCCTGTCCTGCTGGAAGTCATGCACTCTTGCAGAGAGTGTTACGCCAAGCGGAACATTCACTGAGCCGTTCGTCGGAGTCATATTTGAGATTTTTGGTGCTTTTGGTCCGGGAGGCTCTACATATTCAGCTGCACCTTGCCTGTATTCTGAATAGAACTGCACCCAGGTCCGAGGAGCAGGGCTGGGAACAGGAGCTGGAGTGTCATATACATAAAGCCTTCCTGCTACACCCATGACAACAAGTTCCTGAAGTCCATCCTTGTCAACATCGTAAAGCCTTACAGGTGTAAGCTGGCCAGCTAATGGGACATCAATCCTGTCTAATAGAACATAGTCCCTATCATATATGTAGATCTGATATGTGTTGTTAGCATCATCCTGCTCGCCTGTCGCAACAAGCATCTCCATCTTTCCATCTCCGGTCACGTCGCCAACCTTTGGAGGCCATGCGACTCTTGAAGGAAAAGATGCGCTGAAATCAAGCTTTCCTGTAACAAGGTCAAATACAGTTACATTCCTGTACGGTGTTCCTGCAGGGTATGATGTTGAGTAGATGGCTTCCTTGTTGCCGTCTCCATCTAAATCATACACAGTAGGCGTCGCATGTGTGGGAAGCCTGGCATTCGCATAATTTGCGTATATCTCTCCTGTCACGGCATTCATCACATATGGTCCTCTTATTGTTATCTCTGTTGCAACCATCTCAAGCTTCTCGTCGCCCAAGACATCCGCAAGGACACCCATAGGGCTTGAATGCTGCAGCCAGGGTGTGTTCCAGAGCGGTGCAAGGGTATGAGCATCAAAAGCCTGCAGGCCCTTGTTCTCTGTAAAATTATGATAGCCTGCTCGCCTGTCGCTTACATAAACCTCAAATCTGCCGTCGAAATCGGCATCGCCAAGCGACACGCCGCCCCAGCATGGGTGGTGTATCCAGGTCTGGGCAAGGATCTTTCCATTGTGATCCAGCATCCAGAGCCTTCCCTTGTAATCGTTCGGATCCCCTGAATAAGGGTCTGGTTTAGTATCTTCGGTGGCAAAATAAATTCTAGGATAGCCAGTGCCTTCGATATCAAAAGCGACAAGCGGGAACATGGTGGTATCGTCTCCTGAAAGCCAGGGTGAAGTCCACATCAATGTGCCGTTGCCATAGTAAGCCCGCACAGTAGGTCCTCGCGCTCCATATATTATCTCTGGGACCCCGTCATTGTTCAAATCAACAAGCTCAGGCGCTCTCTCGAGGCTGTCAGGGGCTCTCCATTTAAGGTTTCCGTTCCTTCCGTCAAGCACATAGACATAATAGCCCGCATTGAAAACGAGTTCATTAACGCCGTCATTGTCTACATCCCCCATCAGAGGGTGGGGCTGTATGAAGTTCTGGCTTGCAAAAGATTTTGAATACTTCAGCTTGAGAAGACCGCCGGTCGTGAATGAAAAGTCCTGTGTCACTGCCCTGTTGGTCGTATCAACAGCGCGGACCCTCCAGTTGTATTTTGTCAGCGATTCTGTCGCATAGCCTCTTGCACTTGCTCCAAAGCAGCCAGGAAGGCTGTTGTTGTAGCTCGAGAGCGTGACCCATCCACCGGGTGTCTGGAAGCTAATTGTGACATTAATGAAGTGACCATCTTTGTCCTCAATACATGCCACAAGCGAAGTATTTAGAGGCACAGCAGTCTCAGCAGCCGCCGGTGTCACATTTATTATCTCAGGAGGATATGTATTCTCCCTAGTCCTGAATGAATACAGCGCTTCGGTTGTTTTTCCGCTCCCTGTATCAGTTGCTATTACTTTCCATGGGTATACTGTGTTGTAGCTTGTCACCTGTGTTGTCCCTGCTGTTATTGTTGCTTGGCCGTCGGATTCTGTGCCCTGGGCAACTGTAACGAATGACCCGTTCCTGAAGATTTGTATTCTCCAACTGACTGGTTCACCTTCTGGATCCATTATCTCAGCCTGAAGTGTCGGATTCAGTGGCACATCCTCTGAGTTGTTCAATGGATACTCATTAGAGACAATGACCGGGCTGTTCACGAATTCAGTTCTGAAAGTATAAGTGTTTTCAACCTGGCTGCCGTATCCGTCATTCGCCCTTACTCTCCAAAGATAGTCTTTGTTGGATGCAGTCGCCGCATTTGCAATCGCCTGGACTGTTCCTTGCCCATTCACAGTCCCTGAGCCGATGGTTGTCCATGAAGTAGTGTATAGCTGGATGGACCAGGCTACGTTGTCTTCGTCTGCATCATAAATATAAGCAGAAAGTGTGGGTCTGAATGCCACATTCTCTGTTCCGTTCAGAGGGGATTCTTCGCTAATCAAAGGAAGGTTGTTGGTCTCTCTCATTGTTGTGAATGAGAAAACATGCTGTTCCGTCTTTCCTTTGTCTATCACAATGACTCTCCAGGAATAGAAAGTCTCATATTCAAGAACAGTGGTAGGAACTGCTGAAAAATAAACCTGGCCAGGCGCAGAGCCTTCTTTTAGGACTATCCACTTTTCCTGCTCCTGGACCTCTATCTTGTATTGGAATGTGTCTCCGTCGGGGTCAGTTATCCTGCCGGAGAGTGTAGGGTTCAGCTGGGTGTTCATAGCACCATTAGACGGCATTATCTCAAAGAGCTCGGGCATGTTGTTCTTCTGTTCTTCTGAGCCCACCGATATGAAGCTTGCAGGTGATTTCTGGTTATTATATGATGTTCTGATGTATCCTTCGCTTCTAGCTATAGATGAGATTCTTGCTTCATCCATCCTTCCCTGGAACTGCCTGCCTGACACTGCCCTGTCGCCAATGAGCAAATTCACATTTGGCCAGGTGACCGCCCCGTTTATAACTCCAGCCGACACGCCATCAACATAAATTCTCAATGTGCTTCCGTCCGAGACGCCTGCTACATGATGCCATTCATTCGGGCTTCCTGTCTGCTTAGTGAACTTGCTGTCCCCATATATCTGGAATTCCCTGTCAGGGCTGTAGTACTGGACGAATGCGCCTCTTGAAAGTGTGTCCCTCTGTGCAATTATGTATCCTTGCTTGCTTGCGCTATTTACCCATGCCTCGAATGTGAACTGCGCCTGATTGGTCATTATCGGCTGGAACTGTATCCTGTCATCTATACCATCAAAGCTGTAGCCGCTGCCAATCATGCCTGTCTGTGTGAGGGCTGCTCCACCTAGCACGCTCCCTGCATTATTCCTGACGGTTGAATCAGGGAATTGTCCTTGCTTGTTCATGTGGTAAACGCCGAGGTAGCCTGAGTCCCAGGCGGATTTTGGGCTTATTGCAGATGCGCTTGGGTTTCCATAATACATCAAAATCTCAGTATCGGTCACTGAGGAAAGCATAGGGACCTTAACCCAGGCAATCAGCCTGCCCTGGCTGTAGCTTTCTATCTCATGCGCCAGCTGAACACCATTAATAGTGAAAATAATGTCTGAGCCGTCAGATTTAGCTTTTGAAGCGAGATCACTGTCGGTAATATCTATAAGCACCGGGAAATCAGCAAGATCCGAATAGACCTTTGATGAGTCAATTGTTATTGTCTTCCGGTATTTCCAAGCGTCAAAACCCCACTGGCTTGGCTGATAAGTCCTGAATGTGTAAGTGGCTGCAACAGCGCCGTTCACCCTCACCGTCCATGTATATGTAGTGTCAGGGGCAAGCTCTGAAAGCAAAACACTATATGTCCCGCTTGGCACTAGGAAGCCATTTGCAGAACCGACATCAGGTGAGGTTGTCACCTCGTAGGTCATTAAGCCATTGTCCTCCAGTGTGAAAGAAAGCGCGGATGTTGTTACTGGCACAAGCCCTCCATCAACAGGCGATGGGCTTGATACTATGACTGCAAAGGACTGCGCAGCGTAAAGCGTGAATACTGCTATCAAAATTGCATTAAATCTCATTTTTTCATCCTCCTTAATGGATCAAATTAAGTGATTTACTAGACTGAGACTACTTGTGGTTTAAATATTTTTCGTATTTGTAACTACTAGGGCGTAACTCTTTTTTGAGGTTTTTCTTATAAGTTAAGTGTAAAGCCAAAAGATTTAAATATTCTAACTTACCAAATAAGTATATTAATATGGAAAATACTGATATTGATATACTAAGTAAGACTTTGTTTACATTAGTCTCAAGCATCAAAAATAAAGGCGCAATGACTGATGAGCAGATTGTGGCAGCGGTATCTCTTGCCTGCAGCACTCACATGATACCCTGTGAAGTATTATCTGACAGAAAGCTTGGTCCTCTTGAGAGCGTTGTCAAGCACCTTAAGGAAAAGCATGGTCTGAGCTATCATGAAATAGCCGTCATGCTTCATAGGGATGATAGGACAATCTGGTGCTCATATAAGAACGCATGCAGGAAGGTGGCAAGCGCATGAGGCGTATAAGGGAGCTCAAGGAAGCCATTGATTATCTCAAAAGATACAGGAGAGAGCTTCCTTTGCGCATTGCTGCTATTGATTTTTCCATGCGCGCGAGAAATTCCTCTTTGCAGAGTATCGCTGAAGCGAAAAAGGCTTTCCTGCAAGGAAAGAGCCTTGAATACTGGGAAAGGTATTGCGACGAAAAAATAAGAGACTATAGGCATGAGTTAACTGAGCAGAGATTCATCGTGGCAAAGAGCATAGGCGCACTTGTAATGGTCGCCTGCCTATTATCTGTTCTTTTCATTTTCACCCAACAGAGAGGTTTAACTGGGTTCGTTACCCTAGACGAGATATCGCCAAATGCTGACTGGCATGAGATAGGAAAGAGCGCATGGCGCGGCTGGGAGCCATTCGGCTCATATAACCCAGTCGCGGGCTACAGGAACTTTGTCGGCAAGGATAGCCAAGGAAAATACTATTTTGTATACCTCGGAGATGACATCAACCTGACATATATCCTTGACAAGAACCCTTCGGGAAGCCCTCTGCAGCTGTTCAAAGGCATCGTAGCAAGCACAAAATATAAGGGTGAGGACTATCGTTTCAGGCTGAACAAGGAAGGTCTTAATCTCTATCTTAACGGACAGGAGCGGGTGCCGTGGGATCCAGGCACTGTTACACGAACCATAGAAAGCGAAACATTCAATGGAAAGAATGTAACTGTCGTCTACAGGTTCACATCAGGCCAGGATTCTGTTCTGGTCACTATGACATACGAAATTAAGGGGAAGACGCTTATCGCACATGCAAGCTCAAATCAGGGCAAGGTTGCATCTGTCATTATGGGGCAGACAGGCGGGGAGGGCCAGGCTGAGCAGGTCATGCCCCAGATGCCTTATACAGACAAGGCCCAGTGGGCTATAAGAAAAGGCAGCCTGTTCTTCTTGATATATAATGACTATTCATATTCCGGCGCTTCCAAACTGCAATACGGTGTTCCATCCAAAATAAGTGAAACGCTCTCAACACTAAATATCTACCTCAACTATTTGCGAAATTCAGCAGGACAGCGAAAGCCCCTCCAGGAGAGGCTTTATTTCGTTGTGTCGCCGGACATAATTGAAGTCTATCCAAAGATACCTAATAGCCCTTCTCCATACAGAAATTACATGGCAGACAGGATTGTATTGGACCTATGGAGCAGGAACGGCAGCTACAACAACTATTTCCTATACTCCCAGAGGCTGAAAGGATATGGACTTGACAACCTGCATGTCATAATAGATGGGTGGGGCAAAGGCCCTTGGCCGCATTTTGTTCCGCCTTCTCTTGGTGAGCAGTCTTTCAAGGATATGGTAAGAAACCACAATAACCTTGGCTATAATGTAAGCGTCTACACTATCTGGCAGGACATCTATCCTTCTTCTTCATACTATGGGGATGAGTACTGCATGCATTACACGAACGGCACAATTATGAAAGGATGGTGCAGCCCAACAGAATGCACCTGCCCGATGAAATACGAGAAACGGCTGGAAGTGGCGCAAGGTCAGATACCTACTATCAACTCCTATGGCACGGTCGGTGAATTCAGCGATGCGATTGGAGTGGGGCTTCCAGATACTTATCTTGATATGCAGTCTGGAACAGCTATTGATGCGCAATACAGGAACAGCATACCTTATATGAATGACCTGATCTCATACATCCGCACTGCTTCCAAAGGTCCTGTAATGACCGAAGGCTTCAGGCCGATGTTCTGGGCCGGCAGTGTAGACACTTTTGAGGCATCGACCAACTGCTGCACCAATAACCAGCAGGATCCTGTGATAGTTGATTTCAATTTGAGACAGATTCACCCGCTGTCTGTTGCTTACGGTGGCTACTACAGGAGGTTCTTCGATGCCAATAACGACTACAGATACAAAGGCATTACAGAGAGCGATATGGACAAGTACATGGCGACACACATTGCATTCGGCCATATTGGCTCGATAGACAGCACTGCACCTTGGCTGCACAATATCCCTGATAGGGTGGTTGTTCGATTGTATTATATGTACAAGGAGCTGCAGAAGCAATATGCGCTATATGATGCCACTGAAATAAGATACCATAAATCAGGGCAGTGGAAGACCTTAAGCGAACTTCTAATTGAAGGATATAATTTCAGGAATGCGCAGGTAATGGTAAAATACAGCTCAGGACTTATATTATTCGTCAATAGACATAGCCAGGAAACTTTGACAGTAAGGCATGAAGGCATTGATTACGTGCTGCCTCCAAACGGCTGGCTGGCATATAACGATGGGTTTTTTGAATTCTCAGGACTTATCGCCGGGACAAGAGTGGATATTGCTGAGACTCCAGCTTATACATTCATAGATACACGCGGGCAACATAAATCCATAATACTGCACGATTCCTATAATTACACCGGAAAGACTCTTGGAAATGGTTCGCTTGTTCCTGTGCAGGTAAACCAGACCCTGAATGGGCAGAGGACGGTCATCTCGACATCAGTGCCTCTAATACTCAAGAGGCAGAGTCAGCAGTCATGCGAATGGCAATGCTCGTCTTGGGACAGCTGCGATGACGGCTGGATGAACAGGAGCTGTGTCTGCGGATGCGCAACATGCCAGGGCAACAGCACAACAATAACCGAATGCCAAGCACCTCAAATATCAAATTTTTCGGTGAAGGCACTAGACTCTGATACTGCCCGCGTGACCTGGCAGACTGATATCCCTTCCAATTCATCAGTGCTATATGGCCCAGTGCCTTCTGGGGTCTATAGCACTGTTGTAGTACCAGGAATGAATACCTCACACAGAATTGATGTTCCAATAATGCCCGGGCTGGAATATACTTTTGTGGCTGTAAGTACAGCTAATTCCAGGTCATCGCAGAGCCAGACACTCGGTTACATTGCACCGCAAAGGAGCATACTGCTCCCAACCGGCTACTCGGCTTATGTGAATGGAACAAGCAATGCTTCAAGGATACTGAGTGCAAAAGAGACTGTGGAGATATGGGAAGGCAACACAAAATTCGCGAGCGTTGTGCATGATTTCTCATCGTCAATACTGAACCTATCAGGACTGTCAACAGATTTTAAGCCAAATGGTATATCTATTAATGGCTGGATCGGAAACAAGACGGTATGGCTATCCTCTAATACCAGCAGGCTCTGTATAGATGACAGTATAAAGGCGGGCTATCCCAGTTATTTCTGCAATGAAACAGGGGAATCCAGGATTGATTGCCCTGGTTCAGCAGGACAATACAGCTGCAGCATCGATTCAGGCGCATATAAGATATCCGGAATTGTCCATTCAGGAATATCCGCTTACGAATGCGATGATCGTTGGATATGCGGTAACTGGAGTGTTTGTGAGAGCGGAAGGCAGCAGAGAACATGCGAATGCTATTGTGCAAGTTGTCCGGGAAAGCCCATAATTAATGCGTCTTGCGGCGTCCCTGCTGTCATCAATGATGTAGTCATCTTTTTCAACAGCCCTGTTTCTGCTGATATCTCTTGGCAGACCGATACCCTATCAGACGGCAAAATCAGTCTTGGGGTTGAGCAGGGCGTCTACATGGAATCACATGAAGATGCCAATCTGACCACCGAGCACAGGATGACATTACAGCTCCTTCCTAATACTACTTATTACTACAAGGTGTCAAGCAGGACATCAGAAGGACTATTGACTGAGACTGAAGAGCTTGTCTTTACTACTCCCTCCATTCAGGTGATTCCGGGAAGCTTTGGACTTGAGATTGATGGGATTTCTGACATGGACAGGGTTTTTAAAGGTGAAAAGAGAGTAACTGTACGGAAAGACGGTATCGATGTTGCAAGACTCCATGTTGATTTTGACAAAGATATGCTTGACTTGTCGCTTGCTCAGGCTGATATAGGACCAGAGTATATTGTTCTTGAGGGATTTCCAGAAGGCAAAACAGCCATGCTGGCTTATAAGGCAAACAGAAGTGCCTTATGTGTTGTCGATGCTGAAAATGCGAACCCATCCATTAGCCCTTCATGCAATGCTTCCGCCGAGACTTTGATAGAATGCCCGGGAACGGCTGGCGGATACAGCTGCATTATTGATAACGGTTATTATTCTGTTGCTGGTCTTAATCACTCTGCGCTTGTGATATTTAACTGTAGCTGGCAGTGCGGTTCATGCGATGAAAGAACAGGCAGGATAGAATGCCGCTGTCCTTGCAGCAGCTGTCCTGGAGAAGATCCTTCAGCTGACTGCGTTTCCTCTTATTATGTAATTGAAGAGGATAATAACATTCCCAGTAATAGAGGGTCTTCTGGAAAGAGCAGTTATACGCCACATCCAGCACCTGAAGAGAACATGGATGAAAGCCATAAAAAGAATAAACTTGATTCTTTGCATGAAGAATCCATCTATGAAACCCAGCCAATAAGTGAACCTGAATCCCAGGAATTGAATGTAACAGGTAGGCCTGTGAAAAATCCGGTTGAAAGCAACTATCTTATCGAACGGCTCCCTGCTGAGGATATGCCAGTCCAGATAGCCACTACTACCATGATGTCCCAGTATAGCAGGAAGGAGGTTGGCGTAATCATTGCAGTTGCCATCATAGCATTTCTTAATGTATCTATCTGGATCTGGCACTGGAAGGCCAGAAGAAAAAGGCAACAAGAGCAGAAAAAAGTATAGCTGTAATCTGAAGCATCTGATATCCTAGAGAAAAATACTCTTTAGGACCTGAAGTTGTTTCTTCCCAGACAAAACTGCCAAGATCCCACCTGTAGCCAAACCTCGCTTCACTCATTGGATAAAGCCATGCCATTTCACCATCCATAATGAGGTGGGAGAAAATCATGACGCCTGCCACTATAAGCACCTGTTTTGACATGTACTCAGGGAAGAGCCGTTTCACCCCATAGTACGCGATTAGGATTAGCAGTATTGCGAAGAAAATGCTATGCCCCCAGCCTCTATGAGGAGGGATGAAATAATCAATATCAGGAATCAGAGCAAGCGGAGATAGTAATAGGACGAGTCGCTTGTCGAACTTCAGCAAAAGCAGCCCTATGACAGGAACCAGGAAATGCACTATTGGGTGCGTCATGGCTGAATCTGGCAAGCCGCTGAAATATAAATTTGATTAATCTTGAGTTCGATGCTTCAGAATCAGATTTAGTTAGAACAAGTATAATAGAACAATTATAGAACAATATCTTCTATTTGAACGATGAGACATAAGATTGATTCAGGAACATAACACTAAAACTCCTATACAAAAAAGAATAAAAGGAAATTACTTCTTCCTTCTCAGGAATATGTATCCCATGCCTGCTCCTGCAAAAGCGAGTCCTGCAGCAACTGTTGAAAACTCCGGGACACTGCTGTCTAGTCCGTTCTCCGTTTCCATAGACTGCTCACTTACAGCCGGTGCTGCAGTCTTCCTGACATTGGCATTAGCAGTTCTCTGCTTGACGCAAACGCCACTGTAGCACTTGCCGATGCTGCACTTGGTGCCATCTGCGACATTCACTGACTGGCAATAGCCTGCAGTTATCTCCATCATGCCTGACTCAAGCATATTTACGGTGGTACCGCAGTAGTCTATTGTGCACTCTTTTCCGTCGTCGCATTCAAGAGCCGAAGCACAGTAGTCTTGTGCCGGGGCATCCTGTGCCAATGCCATACCTGCCACTGAAAACAACATCAACACTGTTAATATTATCTTTCTCATATTTACACCCCCTACCCCTCTCTATGTTACTGAAAGATGCATAGGTTTATAAAACTTTCGTTTTTTTTGTGGATTTTTTCGAGAATGTAGTTTTTCACTACTACTTAGTTTATATTAATGCTCGACGGAGTTGGATACCTATTTATAAGATATGGTGGCTTATATTCCAATCACCAAAAATACCATGTTTTTGTAGATAATATATATACTGCAAGGAATATGTTAGAAGACATATGTGCGATAACACAGGACTCAATGTTTTTCCTATAATAATACAATAGATTGAAAATTATCCCTGCCGTCAAGCCGGCGAGCCACATGTCGTGAGCGAATCCGAAAAAAAGCACTGTGAATATAAAACTGCCCCAGGTAAAGGTTCCAAGCTTTACTTTCTGCCATCTTTCGCTTACTGCAAACCTTATCAGGAAGAACCTGGTGAAGAACTCCTCTACTATCGGTGCCAACAGAACCATGCTGATTAGCCGCAGGATTAGCTCCAGCGGGTTTCCTGGAATATAGGGTGTGCTTTCAATTCTCGGATAAGGAATGAGATCAATCACTACCCATAGAACAAAGACCAATGCTCCTGAAACGATTGCCAGCCAATCAAATTTTGCTTTGATTGGATAGCTCTTTCTGAAATAAATGAGAAGCGAACCTACAACCGCCAATTCAAGAGCGAGTGAAAGAGCAGTGTTCTTGAAAAGCCATTCCACTGCCGAGTATGTGAACAGATAGGCAAAGAAAGTTATGATGTAAGCCTTCATCAGCAGGCGATTGTATTAATATATATTTATATCTGCGGGTTGCGTAGCCTCACATATTTCAGAATATTTTATTTTAGGAATATGTCGGGCAATCTCTACCTAATTAATAGACCACTATCTAATCGATAGACTGTTGCTCAATCAATTCACTTGGCAGACAGAATTCCTTACTGCACTGAATAAAGCGAGATGTCTTTCAAATAGACATTTCTGTCATCATAGTACTCGCCTGTGAGCTCGTCAAACTTGGCCTCGTCATCATAATAGACCAGTTTGATACTCGTCACTCCTTCAAGTTCGCCCAGATATACTTCGGCTCCTTGCCATAAATCAATAGCATTTACTATAACGTCACTGTACTGGTAATCGTTTATCAGCAGGTGCATCTTGACAGGAGGAAGATAGGTCGCCCTGACTAGGAATGCCAAGGTGTAATTGCCTTTCCTCAAGTTCTGCATGAAGCCTATTGTGTCCTTGTTGTTGTACATGGCAAATACAGTGCCTTTCTCCCTGAGATGATATTTTCCAGCGATATCCTCCTTTGTAATCTGGATCCTACCTGTTACAATCGAATACTTCGGTGTGGCAGGCCCTTCAATCTGCACTGGCGGAAGCTTTGCGTATTCCTGGATTATCTGCAGAGTCTCGTTTACCTGGGATTCCTTCATTAGTCCATTAGGCTGTTTCATTTCAGTGTTTTCCGGTGTTTTGGTGCCTGTATCATTTTCCGGTAAAGAAGCTTCAGAGCTTAGAAGGTATATAGCGATGCCTATCATTATGACCGCAAGAGCGGCCAGTACCACTACAGTCGTATTAAGCTTTGCCATGCATGCTTAGATAAATCAGTAGTATATAAAACTTTCGTTTTTTGTCACTTTTTAGGGGTTAATTATTGGTGTTGGTATGTGGTATGTAAATAACTCTGTCCTCTTACTATATCTAATCTTACTATATCTAATTAATCAACAATATTTCCTATTACTATTTTCAAAAAACCAATTTCAAAGGCATTAATTGTGTTTCAGCGCGCTCTCATAGCAGATGGCGCTGGCGTCATTTTTACGGGAGTCATACCATCTCCAAATATTTATAAACAACAGCTTCAATCAGGAGAGAGATGGGAGAAGGACTTAGGATGCTTTGGCATCGGAAAGGGTTCAAGCAGTTTCTGATTCGGCTGATAGTGCTTTTCCTTGTATTCCTGTCTCTCCCAATCATCACATATCCATTTCTTGAAAAGTCGCGGTACGAAAGCGGAACTGATCCGCTCAATTACCTGTTTGGTAAGGTGTATCTTGTTGATATCGGAGCTTCCCTTATTGTCATGACTCTTGCGTTCATTCTTATCGCAAGGAATGAACTGCTGCAGATAGAGACTTGCAAGAACAAGTCATGGCAGCAGACAGGTTTTGCGGCAATGGGCATCCTCTCTCTTTCGCTTTATCTGTATCTGAGATGGTTCTCAGCTAATAATGCGGCTTATGTTTGGTCAAGCGGGGATATCACTCTTGGCTTTGCCATTGCAATAGTAATGTCCCTTGCAACTTTAGTGATTTCAGCTGTGTGCGCAGTATTCCCTCTTGATTTCCTAAAAGGCTTTATCATGCGTTTCAGGGCAAAAATTGGAATATCTTTACTTTTTTTTGCCGGTTATATACTCACAACGAGCCTTCTCAAATCGCTTTGGTTCAGGATGAGCACTGCTGTAGCAGTGTGCGAATACCACTTGCTCAATCTTGTTGGGGATGCTTTTCTCTCACTCAGGCCTCCTAATGATCCTCTGCTTGGCATCGGCGGATTTGTTGTCCGGGTAGGGAAGGATTGCTCAGGGATTGACAGCATGACCATGTTCACAGGGCTTTTCCTGCTTATACTCGCTGTTGAGTGGCATAACCTTAACAAGGTAAGGATGCTTGCAATTTTCCTTCCGGGCCTTCTTGGTATGTTCGCAGTAAATGTCTTTAGAATATTTCTCCTTATGCTTTCAGGTATCTGGATATCACCTGCATTTGCAATAGGTATGTTCCACAGCAATGCCGGCTGGCTGCTGTTCGTGATATATTTTGTGGTGTTTTGGTGGTTCATGCTTCCATTTGTGAAAAACAAGGGTGTAAAATGAAAGCACTTTTCAGGTTTATTCAAAGATTCAGGACTGATATCCTTTACAGGAACAGCCTGTACCTGATGATAGGGTCAGGTATCCTGACCGGATTCGGTTTCTTCTTCTGGACCATCTGCGCAAAGCTTTATTCAGCAAATGATGTCGGCCTTGCGACTACTGTCATATCTGCGATGAATCTAATCGCTAGCTTAGCATCTCTAGGGCTGGGAATAGCACTTGTCAGGTATCTTCCGACAAGCAAGGACAAAAGCACCCAGATTAATTCATGCATGACGGTGACGTTTCTTGCGTCAGTTATTTTCGCTTCGGTTTTTGTAGCCGGTCTATCTTTTTTCTCACCAAAACTCATATTCATCAAGGAAAACATATTCCTTGCCATTGTGTTCATCAGCATAGTGGCTTTCCAGTCCGTTGCCAATCTATTTGAGAGGGTATTTGTGGCGCTCAGGGATGCCAAGCATGTCATTACCAAGAACATGATATTCAGCCTGCTAAAACTTGTATTCCCTTTTTTCCTTGTTGCTTTCGGGGCATTCGGCATATTCGGCTCGTGGGGTCTATCTCTTTTCTTTTCCATAATATTCTCGATAGTTTTGCTCATGAAGCGCTTCAGCTATAGACCTGCTGCTGAAATATCCTATGGCATCCTCAAGAAGATATTCGGATTCACTTCATGGAACTACATTGCGAACTTAATCAATATGCTGCCTGGCCTAGTGCTTCCTCTGCTCATCACCCAGTACATGACGCCAGCGGATACGGCTTATTATTATGTGGCGCTGATGATTGCATCGCTTCTTTTTGTGATACCTATTGCAATATCAAGCAGCCTTTTTGCAGAAGGAAGCTTCAATATTTCGCTTCTAAAAAAGACGACAAACAAAGCAAGCAGGCTGACTGCAATACTCCTCATTCCCTCTATGATTGTCCTTTCCCTTTCTGGCCGATTCCTTCTGGGTTTCTTTGGTGAGGATTATGCATCAGAGGGGACTCAACTGCTTTTTATTCTGAACCTGTCTGCCATTCCGCAGGCCTTCAAAGGCATATATCTCTCGGTATTGAATGTAGAGCACAGGATGCTTGAACTCATCCTAGTCAATATTGTCATAAGTATTGGTGTTATAGGCTTCAGCCTGCTGATGATTAAAGATGGGCTTCTAGGCCTTGGAATTGCATGGCTCTTGGGACAGCTCCTTATCTTTCCTCTGATGGGCATATTCAGGGCTTTGCACTTGAATCGTCATTAGATAATAGCAAAATTTTATAAATGAAACCCCTTTTTTCGGCTGGCAATGATACTTGATGGGTTGCAGGTAATAGCAGGAATTCTCTTTACGCTATTTATACCTGGGTTCCTTCTTGACATGGTACTTTTCAGGAGGAAGGCCCTCATAGAGAGGATAGCTTACGCCATATTCTTTTCCATAATCATTGATTTAGTGATTCTTTTCATCTGGGGCGGTTCGAGATTCCAGATGGATCTTTCAGGCGGGGTTACCAGATTCAGCATGTGGGCCTCCTTGATAGGTGCATCTCTGGTCTGGGCTGGCTTCATTCTGCATCAGCTTCTAAAAGCCAAGAAAAGCCTAAGGAGCTATTTTGTACCTGAATTTATTGATGCTCGGTTAAAGCAAATAACTCTTCTTCAGATTGCGTTACTCCTTCTCCTTATTATATTCTTCTACAAGAAAGCGTCAGGCAGCTGGCCTTTCTGGCTTTTCTGGCCAATAATCCTGGCAAACGCTGGTCTTGCTGCCTATTCAGCGCTTGAGATGAAGAGCGTATATAGGATACTGCCACTTCTGGTCCTGCAGGCAGCTGTTACTTCTGTTTTTGTTTTTGGGATAATTGAGCCTTACCAGATGAATACAGACAGTTATTTTGAGGCACAGTACGCTTCGACAATAATAACCGAGCAATACTGGAATCCAGAGCTGGGCAACGGCATTGCGGCAAACTATTACGGCTACAACCCGCTTGTGCATGCAGTCATAGCTATGCTTTCCATAACTACAGGGCTCTCATCATTTGCAGTAACCAAATATATTGTCTTGTATGTAATCAGGCTTGGTATCTGTCTTGTTGCATTTCTTCTGATTTCTGAGCTTGCAGGCAGGAGGATGGCATCCATTGCCACATTGATATTCATTGCTTCGCACGGATATGTCCTCGTTTTCGTCTCAAGGAGATACATCGCGGCGATGTTCATCCTTTATCTGTTTTACTTTATGGTCAAGTATTCCCAGAGTGGCAAGAGCCATAACCTTGTCTTTGCAATCATCTGCTCATTCCTTGTCCTCCTGGGCGACCATGCAAATTCATACCTGCTGCTGCTGATATTGATTGGCGGCCTATCTTTTTCATGGCTGATTGAAAGGGTCTTTCCGGACAGATTTCCAAAACCAGAGAGAAGGATATTTGACTGGAGGCTGATTGCAGCGTACATCATTATGATGGTTCTCTGGATCTCTCTTGTAGCTCAGGTATTCATAGCTCAGGATTTTTTCTATGTTACTGATGTATCTTCATTTATGATGTCGCAGAGTACAGAAAGTTCAAAGAAGACGATTGACCTTGCTCTGGAAAGCATCACAAAGTTTACGAAAGGCATTTATCTGAAAGTGTCAAAGAAGATACATGAACTTATAGATGAACCACAACCTGCACTCCCTCCATCTACTGTTGCTGAATATCAGGAGCGCCTGGCTGTGCTTTCAGCCAGCCAGGACCCTAAAGACATGGAACTCGCTAAGCAGATAAGGGCTAAACTGGGCCAGGAAAACCTGCTGACAGAAACAAGGGGGTCGGGACTTAAGCTGACATACACCTATGAACTCTTCATCATAATAGCATCGCAGGCGATGTTTCTTGGCTTTGCTTCGCTTGGGCTTATACGCACCTTTATATTCTGCTGGAGAAAGAAGGAGACCGGTTTAGATATCTCCAAATCCGAGTTTCTTTTCCTTGCAATCACTGCTGTAAGCGGTTTCTTTATCCTTGGGCTGTTCATAAATACTGATCAGATTGTATTCACATATACCTATTATTGGTTCTTCAGCTTTCTTTCAAGCATTCTTGTATCTCAAGCAATTATCAACCTGAAAAACACATTTTTCGGCAGGTTTACTGCAGTCTTCATCGCTCTATTCATTTTCCTTATGGCAGGGACTCTGTTGCTTGATTACAGTTCAACTTTAGTGAACAGAGAGCCAGGAAAAGGAGTTTACGTAGAACACCAGTATTCCCTGACACAGGACGTTTTCGAAATGCTTGACTGGTTCAGCAGTTCAGTGGATCCTCATTCAGTCTTTGTAATGGACTCAAACACATGGACAATCGCATCGTCATATTACAACTACAGCAAGGAATACAGCTGGTACAATAAGAGATTCTACACTGATCCCTCAAGTACTTATAAAGGAATAAAAGGCAAGTATCCTGATGAAAGCATTTACTTCGTTGTCAACAATAATTTTTTTACCTATCCAAGCATAACTTTCGGGAGGAAGCTGCCTGAACGCTATAAGTCAGCGTATAGCTCATACGGTACCAATCTAGTGTATAGCAATGGGAAATATGAAGTGCTCAAGCTTGCATGAGCATCTTCGCGTCAAGAGTGTACATCTGTTTGACAAGGGAAAAAGAACTTATCCTTCTGTTACCTGCATTTTGCGGGTGCCCTGCTCTTCAAGAGCTAAATGCAGCTCATCCCGACACAAAAAGCCCAAAGTGAGGGTATAGTGCCGTGACTTTATTTATGTTAAAATTATGTGAGCCCTGCGCGAAAAGAAAGTTTTTCACCTAATTGCCCCCCTGATTTGTCAATTCAGCAGATGTTGAAATCAAGCTCTCTTCCTGACAATTGCGCATAACTCATCATGGTTTAAGCGGTTGCTCTGGTATACATATATATCTGTTTACCTATTATTTCTGTTTACCTATTTCCGTGATTTCAGTGTTTATGCACCTTTGGTTCAGAGGTCTTGACTTCAGATATCACTGCCCTGAATTTTCCTGACTTATCTCTTGGTATGGAATCAACAATTTCAAACCGGACTCTTACCTTCTCGCCTTCGCAGGCTTCAAGTATGGTATCCCTGAAGCCGGCATAAGAGTTTTTGGAAAAATCCTTGTCCTTGACCAAGACAACGACAAAAAGGTCTTTTTTTTTCTGGATTATCTTAAAGCTCTTTACTCCTTTTATCACATCTGAATTGTATAGTATAAGAGGAGGTATTTCTCTGCCGCTTGGGAGCACTATCCTGTCATTCCATCTACCATATATCCCTTTTAAGAGAGGCAGATTCCTGTGGCATGAGCACTTTTGGTCTCTATTTATTTCTGCCATGTCACCTACCTCATACCTTATCAAAGGCATGGCGTAATTGTAAAGGCTCGTGATAGTCATCTTTCCCCGGCCGTGGTCAATAGGTATCCCTTTGTCAGTCAGTTCAATCACAAGGCTGTCTATGTCCATGTGGTAACCCTCATGCTTTTCGCATTCCCAAGCAATTCTCGGGAACTCCACAGAGCCATAGAGGTCGATTACATCCGCCTTGAAGCTGTCCTGTATCGCTTTCCTATCTGATTTGAGAAGAAGCTCGCTTGTAGAATAAATTTTCTCCAGCGACAGCTGTTGATTTGAATAATCAAGATACGAAAGGTTCTTAAGGAGTGACGGATATCCTTTGAGGAACACAGGATTAAAATCAATAAGCTTCTTGCGGATCTCTTCTGTTGTGTCATACACTGATGCCATCTGAAACTTAAAAAGCCCTATCTTCTGAGCGAAGTTTTCAGGTCCTCGGTGCCTTGGGTCAGTCAGCTCAAGAAGTTTTTTGTGAAACCTGTAGCCGTTCTCAAACATCGAGCGGAAATCAAGCGCATGGGCATAGTCGTCAGCTTTTTTTTCGACTGCAATACTTGTGGGCCTGCCAGTGGATCCGGATGTGCGCCTGATTATGCACTTTGAGATGTCAGTGCCTATAGCCCTGACCTCATCAAACCTATCTTGTAGAATATCCCGCGTAAGCACTGGAAGTTTCTGCAGGTCAGCTACTGTCCTGATGTCATCAGGCACAAGATTCCTGGCTCTGAATATTCCCTTGTAATAGGGCACATTATTGTAAGCGTGATTGATTATCCTGCGTAGTTTTTTCTTCTGTATATTCTCCAGCTCCTGCCTTGACTTCAGACAATTCCTCCTAAGCAACCAAAGGTAATACAATTTGCGCGCTATCATTTTCTGGCCTCCTTTTTAGTGCTTCTCTTATTAATCATACTGATGATGCATCTGAACTTACCACTCCTATCACTCTTGATATGCTTGACTGCGCGTATAGCAATCCTGACCTTGTCTTTGCCTGCAGCCTTCCTTATGCTCTTGTTGAATGATTGCCTTATCTCTGCCATGCTTTTGTTCCCCTTTACAACCTCGACCTTGAAGAAGTCTGGCTTCTCCTGTATAATCCTAAAAGACTTTATTCCAAACAGACTCTCGGCCGAATACAGTGCAATTGGATCCACTTCCCGTCCGCTCGGCAGAATTATTCGGTCATTACATCTTCCTCTTATGGAGTGAAGAAGCGGAAAGCTTCTGCCGCATGAGCATCTCTCTTTGCCTGAGATCATGCCGATATCCCCTATCCTGTACCTAATGAGCGGCATAGCTTTGTTGTACAGTCCTGTAACCACGATATCTCCAGTACCCTCGTGAACGGTTTTTCCATCCCTTATTACCTCAACTATGACTGAATCTATATCAATGTGATAACCTTCATGCTTTTCGCATTCCCAGGCAATTCTCGGGAACTCCACAGAGCCATAGAGGTCGATGACATCTGCTCCGAGCCTGTTGACGATTCTGTTCCTGTCTGCTCCTGAAAGCAGCTCTGAAGTAGTAAATATCTTCTCAAGCCCAAAAACCTTGCCACTAGCTTTATCAGCAAGCATCCTAAGGACAGAGGGATAAGCCTTCAAGAAATGCGGCTTATACTCAATTATCTGCCGGATTATCTCTTCTGGCGAATCGAAGATTGACACAAGCTTTGTCCTGTGCAAACCAAGCCTCTGCATGATAGTTGGATTGGATATATGCCTGGGGTGCGTCACTTCAAGAAGTCTCTTATTGAATTTGTAACCGTTCTGGAAAAGGCTCCTTAGGTCAGTAGCATGTCCATAATCGTCCGCTACTCTGTCGAAAACAATTTTGTGCGGGTTTCCTGTGGAGCCTGATGTGAAGCGGGTCCTGCATCTATTGATCTTAATCTTCTGCGACAGCATCAGGTCGCCCATACTAATCAAATCCTCTTTCTCTGTTATGGGAATCCGTCCGAGGTCTTCAGCCGTGCGGATGTCTTTTGGCTTAAGTCCTGATTTATCGAATAGCTCATGGTAGTAAGGCACATTGTTATAGGCATGTCTGATCATCTTCCTTAACTTGCGGTTCTGCAGCTCTTTCAGCCGGACCTCGTCTTTTTTTGGATTATTAATTATCTTGAAGAGGAAATACAGTTTGCGTAGAATCATATGAGCGCCTCCAGGTATCTCTCGATGTACTTATCAGGGGAGAAATTGGCATCATATATATTCCTTAACTTTTTTGGTTTATATTTGGCAGTGTCAAAACTCTTTATGATTTCTTTAAGTCTGCCAAAATCATCGGAAGGAAAGACTAGACTGCTGTCCACAAGAGAGACTATTTCCCGGGTTCCTCCAATATCTGTTGTAATTGTCGGTGTCCCGAACTGCATGGCTTCTATTGCTACTGTGGGGAAGTTTTCGGCCCATAAAGAAGGCACAATAAGAGCCTTTGCCCCTGCATATAGCTCCGCCAGTTCCTTTCTGCCTTTCCAGCCAAGAAGCCTGATGTTTTCCCTGCACTCTGCCCTAATCCTATCTTCCAGTTCTCCAGCGCCCACTATCAGAAGCCTTTCATTGCTTCCCTTAAATATCTCCATAAGCTGCAGGATTCCCTTGTGCCTCTCAAGCTGGCCAACGTACAGGAAATATTCTCTCTCTTTTTTCTTTGGCCTGATGCCAAATGAAGGCACCAGATTCGGGATTGTGATTATTTTGTGTTTGAGTGTATTCTCAAGAATGCCAGCCATGAACCTGCTGGGCGTGATTATCAGGTCAATGTCTTTTAGGGCGCTTTGAAAATCTCTGCTTTTTCTGAAGAATTGATATGGGAAGCGATGGCAGGTTGCGCAGATAAAGCAGTTGCGCTCGCCGTCGCAAACTTCCCCATCAACCGTGTAGTTATATTTGTGGCATATAAGCCAGAAATCATGAGCAGTATAGATGTTCTTGTAGCTCCCTCTTTTCTTAAGCAGGTCATATCCGAGGAGGCTGATGTTATGGTGATGAACAACATCAAAATTCTCCCTGTCTACAAGATCAGAGAATGCCCTGTATGTGTGGTTCATGCTGCCGAGCGCAAAATTAAGGACAGGCTCAAGTTTACCCAAAGGGGATCTAAGTTCGTGAAGGATTACCCTGCCTTCAGGCTCAGGCTTTCTTTTCTCCTTTCTCTTGAAGTTATAGGCATCTATGCTGTATAGGACATGGACCTCGTGACCTTTCGCCGCCAGGCTCTCAGCCAGATACTTGACATGTGTGCATGCCCCCCCTACATGGAACGGCGGATAGAATGATGTGGTAAACAGGAATTTCATTAATCTGCCTCCAATTTTTCCAGCAATCTCTTCAATGATGCCGCAACCTGCCTGATGTCATGGTTGTTCTTGGCGTATTTTAAAGCTTTTCTGCCTAACCTTTCCCTGAACTGTTTATTTCTCAAGAGCTTCTGCAGTTCCTTTTCCAGGCGCAGCCTGTCTCCCTTGCATGCAATTCCTATCCCCTCTTTGTCCAGCACGGAATCCGGATTGACCTTGTACGAGAGAATGGGTGTTCCTGCAAGACAGGCCTGGATGAATGTGTTAGGAAAACCCTCAAACTCTGATGTGTTCACGAACACAAGCGCTTTTGCAAAATAATCCGAAATATCTCTGAACGGGACAAAGCTCTTATGTTCTATGTTATCAGGAAAACCTGATGTAATCTGGCAGTAATATTCAAGGTCTTCTCCAGGAGGACAGATGAATAAGAATTTGACTTCTCTGAATCTCTTGGCAAGTTCTATTATGATATCGGGCCTCTTGCTTCTGTCGCATCTTGCTACCCAAAGGACATGCTTTCTTGTGGATTTTGCTTTCTTTATAGGGTAACCTGATTTCAGAGGATATGCAGTAAGCTTGTAGATCCTTGAAAGCAGCTTTCTGTGCTCTTCAGACTGCGTTATTACTAGGTCAGCGTTCATTAGCCCATACCTATAGATCGCCCCGACGATGGGCCCTGAACTTCTCTCAAATCTGCCGTCGCAGTCTATCTCGCTCGCAGTCATGAATACAAACTTCTTCCCGAGCATTCTCGCAAAGAGGCATGTCAAGCCCACAATGGCGCTTGCAGTCCTGACTATATAGATGTCTGCATCCGCCCTTTTCATGGCGCTGTAATGGGATATCTTGTTCATCGGCATTATGAAGTTCCAGAATGTCCTCTTTTCATACTTCATTCCTCTTATCAGTCGGATGCCCTGAACCAACTCTTCGACAGGCTGGCCGAAGTCGCCTACTATGAAAGAGACTTCCATTGACTTGTCTTTCGCAAGCTCAGATGCAAGCAGGTACATCTGCACCTCTGCTCCGCCGAAAGTGTATCTGGCACTTGGGTGGAACAACGCATATGAACCAGGCGAGACAAAGCAGAGCTTCATTGCAGCACCTCGATGAGCTTGATATCCTTGATGTAAAGGTTGCGGTCATTTACCCATCTTCCGGTCGCTTCATCAAAAACCGCCGTATCATTCATGAATGTCCACTTGATCGAAAGAGGTGGATCTCTTTCTCCAAGGTCTTGATAGACTGACTCCCAAATCCCCTCTGCTTGAATCTGCAGGAAAATCTTCTGGGATGCATTCTTAGACTTTATTTCAAGAACAGTCTGCAAAGGAGGAGGACCATCTGATTTCTGCTTGTACATGAGAGCATATCTTCCTTTTTTTACATCAGGAGCGAAAGTTAGCCTGCTCTCTTCCTTATAGATGAAATAACTGTCATAATTCTTCTTGACATCAACAAGAAAGAGATTGTCTTCAGCCGGCTCTATTATGGATGCTTTCCTGAAACCCAGGGATTCGACACTGAAAATGCAGAAGTCTCCCTGCCTGACTTCACAAACCAGCTTTGAACCTTTGGAAGCCAGAACAGTCTCGAAGGTATTCTGGAGCTTTACATTTCCCACAAAGTAATCTGTGGACAATATCTGCTCTGCCATGTTATTGAGTTTCTTTGATGTCATTCCCTTGCTGTCGGGTACTGTAAAACGTTCTGTTTTATTGGTGAAGTAGAATTTAGGGACTGCGCAGGGAGTCGCTGAAGAGACTCTCTTGCTTCCGATAAGCTCAAGGTTATCCACAATAAGTCTTGCGCATTTGGGCTGAGCGTCCTTTCCGAATGCCTCGGCAAGAATAGCATGGGGCATGACGCCTATCACCAGGATGACTGAGCAGACGGCATAAGCGGATTTGGCATATCTCGCTGAATCCCTCTTTATTAAGAGGAAAATGGATGATAATACAGCAGCGGCAAAGAAGATCTTGATTATGTCCACAGCAGACTTGCCGTATTCAGTGACTTCTGTTTGATAGTTCATCCGAACGAATATGTTTGCCTTTGCCCATCCAAAACCTAAAAGCAGGAATGACAAGCCAAGAAGAACCAGCGCAACTTTGATATAATCCTTGCGTGGCTCAATCCCTGAAAAGAAACTTTGCATCCCATAAGCCCCTAAAAGTATAAAGAAAGGGATGACCGGTATGATGTATCTTGATTCCTTCCATGTCATCAGAGACAGCAGTGTTGTCAAAGGCAGGACAAAGAGCAGCAGATGCAGTAGCTTCATTTTTTCAGTCCTGAAGAGCTGATAGCATCCGAATCCCAAAAAGACCAGCAAAGGATATAAGAATGTAGTTATTGACAGGAGATAGAAATGCACAGGCACAAAATATAGAGGGGCACTTGACGCTGTCAGGTCTGTGTTGAAATCGGCCCGGAAAGTCTGTAAGAGGCTTCCGGCTAATGTCCCTTTCGTAAAATAGTCGAGTATGGCGTATAAGGCAAGCATGATTGCGACTGCACCCATGAACATCGCAGCAAGCTTGACTTTCCTTTGAAGACTGAGCTTCGATGTTAGGAATACTATCATGAAAGATAGGCCAAAAGCCGCTGTAGGAAACTTGGTCATGAAGGCGAAAACTAGTAACGCTCCGCTCGCAAGGATTCGGTATAAGGAATCCCTTTCAATGCCGCTGAATAGGAAATATGCTGAGGCAGTAATGAGCATGGTTGAGGGTGTATCCATCATGAAATGTCTGTTTTCCGTCAGCCAATAGCTCATGAAGCAGAGATACGAAGCCGCAAGAAGTCCAACTTCCTTATTGAAGAGTTGCCTTCCGAGTAGGAACAAGAATATGAACGCCAGGTTAACTAATAATACGTGGGCAGTCTTTATAGTAAACACAATCTGCTGGGGCTCGTTAAGGCCGAACAGCTTGTTAAGAATAAGAGCGCAGCTGATTATGCCTGGATAGAATTCACTTGTCTTGGAATTGCCTTCTATCTTTTCATCATAGGCTATGCTTTTTGAGATTAGGAGATATTTGCCAACCTCATCATTCTTGAAATTGTAATCTGTGAAGAGTAAAGAGACTGATATTACATTCAAAATAATGTATATCATTCCGAAGATAATCCAGAATCTCCTTGAATCTTTGTCTTCCTGTTTGATGCCGTAATTTTTCTTCCTCATACCATCCCCTTGTAAAACTTGTATGTTGCATCGGCCATTTTTTCTGTAGTGAAGTTTGAGAGGACTTTCTTCTGGCCTGCAATGGCAAGCTCAAGCCTCTTTTTTTCATCTTCATACATCATCTGAACCTGTCTGGCCAGCATCTGCGGGTCTTTTGGCCTTGCGAGAAGGCCATTCTCTCCGTGGTCTATTATCTCGTCAACAGCACCTACATTCGTCGCGATGGCAAGGCACCGCATTGATAGGGCTTCAAGTACAGAGATAGGGAAATTCTCATAGTATGAAGGCAGCACGAATACTTTGCACAATTTATAGAGCCAGGGCAGATCGTTGTTGTCGACAAAACCCAGGAATGTGTACTTTGATTGCGGTATACCATGCACGGAAATTAGTCTCATGAGTCCGTCCACGTCGCCTTTTCCGGCAATTGCAAAATGGATGTCTAGATGCGACAGGAGCGACATCATCTTCACGAAGTCTCCTATACCTTTTTGTGTGATGAGCCTTCCTGCGAAAAGAACGATGAAACCCTTGTCTTTCAGCTGTTGAAATCTTCCGCATCCCCTGACCTTATTATAGCTGAAAATATCCCTGTCTATTCCATTGTATATTGTTGAAAGCCTTCCTTTGTAACCTTCCTCCTCAACAAACATCCTGGCAAACCGCTTGCTCACAGTTATCATATGCTTGGTTCTCCTGAGATACATCTTCTCAAGTGTCCTGATATAAGGATAGGCTAGCAATGAACCTTTCTCTGAAGGTGCCATCCTGAAGAAATTCTTGTTGCTGTTGAGGAATCCAGTCACCTGCCCTCTTATGGTGGTATGCGCTGTTGCAACAGAGTTCATCGTGTATCCCCTAAGTTTAAGGAATATGTCCGGCATGTGCACGAGGTTAGCGGAATGCACTATATCGTAATTTTCCTTTCTCATGTAGGATGGAAAATCCCTGTTGATCCTGTACTGGAAGAATATGTTGTAGATAAACTCATCATTGGCTTCACCTAAGTTAATTATTCTTATCCGAGCGCCGAAATATTCTTCAATCTTTCTGCTGTCGTAGTCCCTGCCCCTCCTTGGGGTAAAGACATCAATCTCCATCCTTTTGGAAAGCTCACGTATGAGGTGTGTACTGTAGATTCCGACTCCACCCCAGGGCGGATAGAACTCCGGAGCAAGGTATGCTAGTTTCATTTTCAGCTATAACCGTTGGGATTAGCCATGTGCCAGCTATAAGCGCTTTTGATTATTGACCTTATATCATGCCTCGGCTTCCAGCCGAGCTTCTTTATTCTCTTGCTCTCTGCAACGAGGACATCCGGGTCGCCCTCTCTTCTCGGACCAACCGTGAAGCCGACTTTCTTTTTCATCACCCTAGATGCTTCATTGATTATCTGCCTCACTGAATAGCCTTTCCCATAACCTACGTTGTAAGCACCCTCCCCTTTGCTTAAGGCCAGCACATGCGCATCGGCGAGGTCGAGTATATGCACATAATCCCTGACACATGTTCCGTCAGGAGTATCATAGTCATCCCCAAAGATGGTCACTTTCTCATCTTTCATCGCTTTTTTCAAGATAATGGGTATGAGGTGGCTTTCAGGCCTGTGGTCCTCACCCAGTCCGAATGCTGCGCCCGCAGCGTTGAAGTATCGGAGGGCGACATAGTCCATGCCGAAGTCGGCAAGTATCCTCTCAAACATGAGTTTTGTGCTGCCATAAGGGTTAATGGGCAGTGTTCTTGAGTCCTCAGGGATAGGCACTCTCTCCGGATTGCCGTAGACCGCAGCTGATGACGAGAAGACTATTCTCTTTGTGCTGTGCTCTCTCATTGCTTTGAGAAGCTGTAGGCTCTGTGAGACATTGTTCATGTAATACTTGTATGGTTCCTTGACGCTTTCTCCCACGTTTATATAGCCTGCGAAATGGATAACAGAGTCTATTCTATGCCTCCTGAATATCCAGCTGAGTATCTTTTTATCTCCGACATTCCCCTTAATGAAGATGGCTTTTCTGTCAACTGCTTTTCTGTGGCCGTTTTCCAGGCTGTCAAGGACAATAACTTTATTGTCAGGTAGGAGAGTCTTCACGACATGGCTACCTATGTATCCTGCTCCGCCAGTGACAAGTATGTTCATCGCGTCTCCCTGTACCATTTTGCCATTTTCGCTATGCCAATCCTGAAAGCAACCTTTGGCCTGTAGCCCAGGAGCTTTTTCGCTTTCCTGATGTCAGCGAATGTCGCTACCACGTCGCCTGGCGGGATGGGTTTCCTGATGACAATAGCTTTCTTTTTCAGTGCGGCTTCTATGGTCTGCAGCATGTCTTTGAGCTTTACAGGCTTTGAGTCTCCAAGGTTGATTATCTCGTAGCGGAACCGTTTGCCAAGTGCTGCAACGATACCATCTACAATGTCATCTACATAAGTATAATCCCTCATAGTGCTTCCGTCTCCGTAGAATTCTAAAGGCTCGTTGCTGTCAATCTTTGTCATGAATTTCATGGCTGCGAGATCCGGCCTGCACCTCGGTCCATAGACCGTGAAGAACCTAAGGCATGTGATATCCATCCCATGCAGGCTGCTGTATACCCTGCAGTAATACTCGCCGATGCGCTTTGTTGCCGCATAAGGCGAAATCATGTTATCAGTGGCGTCATCTTCACTAAATGGCACCCTGCTGTTCATACCATATACTGAGCTGCTTGAGCCGAATATGAAATGCCCAACCTTGTGTAGACGCGAAAGCTCTAGCAGGTTAAGGGTGCCTGTTACATTGACCTCATTGTACAGCCCAGGTGCCTTTATGCTGGGCCTGACTCCTGCCATCGCCGCAAGATGAACAATCTTGGAAGGCTTTTCTTTCCTGAATATCCTCTGAAGCTTACTGTAATCCCTGATATCTGCCCTGTAAGTCCTCATCCTTATGCCTTTTATATTTGCTTTCTTAAGCCGCGGGTCATAGAAATCATTGAAGTTATCTATGCAGACAACATCATGACCAAGGGACACAAGTCTTTCGCATAGATGGCTTCCGATAAATCCTGCTCCGCCAGTAACAAGCACTCTCATCTTTTCACCTTCTTTAGGATATGCATCATCTCCCTTGTGCTAGCATGAACACTGCTTGCGAGAAAGCCCATCATGAGCAGCATGAATGTGATTATTATGAATAGTATTGACATCAGCATCGAGCCATACTGCTTCACTGCCCCTGTCCTGACGTACTCAACTATTACACCATAGCCGAAGCCGGCTGCAATGGAGAAAGGGAGCATCGAGCACAGTATGAAGAACTGCATAGGCCTATAATCCCTGAAAAGAGAAAGGATGGTTGTAGTGATATACATCCCATCAGAGAAGGTCTCCAGCTTTGACTTGCTTCCTTCAGGCCTTTTCCTGTATTCTATTGGGATCTCGACAATTTTGAGGTCTTCCTCGAGTGCTTTAATAGTAAGTTCAGTCTCTATGGCAAAGCCGCTTGATATCAAGCTTAAGCTCTTTACAGCCTCTTTTGACAGCACCCTGTATCCCGAAAGCATGTCCTGTATCCTTGTGGGGAAGCAGAACCTTAAGGCCATAAGTATCAAGCGGTTTCCGATAGAATGGATAATCTTTTTCTCCTCCTTGGTAAAATGGCCCATTCTGTTACCTACGCTCATGTCAGCTTTTCCTGCTTTAACCGGTTCGAGCAGTTTGTGGACATCTGAAGCCTCATAAGTGTCATCGGCATCTACAATCACATAATAATCTGCCTTTACCTCATCAAATGCCTTCTGCATGGCATAGCCCTTGCCTTTCCTGGTTACCTCGATAACTTTTGCACCTGCCTTGGCGGCAAGCGAAGCTGTGTTGTCTGTGCTTCCGTTGTCCATCACATATATATCTGCATCAGGAAGCTCCCTGCTGAAATCTTTGACAACCTTCTCAATAGTAATCTCTTCGTTCAAAGCCGGAATAATAACCGCAACTCTCATCGTGGGCCTCCAACAACAATCCTGTATCTTGCCGCGCCTTCTGACTGCAGCCCTTTTGCCTCATCCAGACAGTCAAATGCCTTGATCCCTTTGCCTGTTTCAATGAATGAAGGCCGAAGCGGTCTTCCGAGCGCGAAAACCTGTTCAATATACAGGTTCCTGTCCTCTCCGCTGGCCTTATCATAGTAATCATTAATAAATGCTATGTCCAGATAATGGGTGCCATCACCTGCAGATGCCATCACATCAAACCTCACTGTTCCGCTGACAGAATATTCGGCAAGCTTGTTCCCATCAAGCCACACTTGCATTATAGGGTATCCTTGTGCATCAGTGCCTGTTGCTGTAATGGATATCTTCTCAAGGCTCTGCACATAATTTGTATAGGACAGGCATTCCACTGTTCCGTTGCCTAGACCTTTGTAATACAGAATCTGAGAAGCGCTCTTTGCCCAGAAGCTTATCTCCCGCGTTCCACCATCCCAGCTTAACCTGACTTTTAGCTTAAGCTTTGTAAAATCATCTTTTATATCATAACTCTTGCTGAATACTGATAGATTGCCTGAGTCGAGCGGGATGAGCACGCTGTCCAGCGAGATGTTCTTATAGTTGTTCTTGGCGTTGTATAGCTCCGCTGTTATATCCGCCCGATAAGCGATCCTTGTATGTTCAAGATTGCGGACTGAGAAACTCACCTGAACAGTGCCATTAACCATATCAGGCAAGGAGAGGTGGTCACTGAAATATAGCTCAGTAAGGCTTTCAGGCGGCTTTTCTCTGATACTCTCAGCAAGCATTACCAATAAAAAAAATATGATTCCTACCAAAACAATATCCCAAATCGCTCTGCCAGACATAATATAAAGTTATTTCTATCTCTTTATAAATGTTATTATTAGTAACTATTTAGTGATTACATAACTTTATTATTGCTCCGTCCAATCGAATGCCCTTTATGGCGGAATGTTACAGATGCGGCAAGAAAATTGAAGTTGTGGTATATTGCCCTTATTGCGGCGCAAAGCAGAGGAGCAGTATAGAAATGTATAATGAGGAAAAAAAAGCAACACAGGATACGAAAACACATCAAGTTACGCCAGCAATTCATGAAAGTGAAAAAACAGATATCCCGCCAAAAGCCGCAGAAGCTCTTCTTTCAGGAACAAAAGAGAAAGCACCGCTAATCACTGTACAGACCCCTGAATCAGCTCAAGCAGCCCCAGCCAAACCAAGTTTCATAATCGGCAAGGATGTGGCGCTTTGGATAGTGTTTGCCGTAGTTTTTATCGCGTTCATTCTTGCTGTTGTGAGGTTCTGGCAGGATATAGTGATTATGCCTTAAAGCGATCTATTAAAAAACCTGTCTTTTATTCAACTATCAAAGCCGCTCATATATCCCAAGTGAGTGGGAGCATGGCTTTTTCTCCCAGCTGCAGCTGTCTATGCAGCACCCAAGATGTACTGTGGTTCCCTTATGTGAGCATAGAACAAGAGTCTCGGGAAAATGCCCCAGTCTTCCATGGCATATGCCGCACCTCATGCGTCACCTCTTCTTAATCTGAATGACATCTCCTATAGTCAGCGACTCGGTTTCGGTTCTGAACTCCGTGTCATGGGTTTCCTCATGTTCCTCTACAAGGGAGATTTTCAGGTGCTTCTCAAGCTTTCTAGCCATAGCTATGCTCGGAACGAACTGGCCTGTTTCCATCTTCTGGATCAGGCTTTCTTTCTCGGCGAGCTTCTTTGCAAGCTCCTCCTGCTTCATCCCACGCTTCTCTCTTGCGGTCTTTATCTTGATATGATAATCATCAGCGATTATCTGGACTATCTCTCTTTTCAGTTCTGGTTTCTTTGCTTCTTTTTCAGAGATAATCTCCTTGAAAATGGGTTTTGGCCGATAGGGTCGTAATACCTTACCGAATCTTGAGCATTTCTTGCAGACATTGAGGATACCGCCCTCTATATCAGTCTCGAAAAGCTCATCCTCATTGCCACACATGTCGCATTGCATGAATAACAGGAGAGTATATATGTTTATTAACTTTTCTCAAATATCCCACGTCAGGCACTATGGCTATGCATAAAGACTTGGACTATAACAAATGTATCCTGTGATTAAATGAAAAAGCTGTCAGCCAGGGCAATTTTTGTTGTTTGGAAATATAAGGCGCGCGGCTCTTGGGCGCTAAATTGCGAAACTCCTGTGCATTTGGCAATCATTTTATTCACTTCTGTTCATTTTCTGTTCATTATAATCAAAAGTAACGGCCATTGGATATCAAATGTCCATAAATGCAGAGCACCAGTCCTTTGGTTAATTATAGGATTGCATTGGAGTATAGCCTTGTTAATATAGCTTGAATGTATAGCTTGAATGGTTTTTTGCTGACTGAGTCTTTATGTCCCATCATATTTATATACAGACTTGAATTCGCCTGGAGCATGACCTCTCTTGTAGCATGCCTGTCAACAGGAAAAGGCACCTGGGTGCAGGTGATAAAACTCATCAATGACCCTAAATGGGATAAAGTATTCCTTGTCACAAATGCATTTGGGAGAGAGCATTTCAAGCCAACACGCCCTGTTGAGATGATTCTTATTGAAGAGGGTATGTCAACTGAACAGATGATTGGCGAGATAGTGCGGAAGATGGCAGGCATCAGCGATTTCGAAGTTGGTGTGAATATAACCTCAGGCACTGGGAGAGAGCACATGGCAATCCTTGCTGCAGTACTAAAACAGGGACTTGCTCTCAGGCTGGTCGAGATAGGTGATGATGGGATAAGGGAGATTTAACGATAATCTTTTATATTATCTTTTACTCTTTATGTGTTATGGTATTCGCAACATTGTCCGAATTACTGCAAGAGAATGGGCTAATGCTTCCTGCAGATATTCTGGAAGCGCCTTATATTAGCGCAAGCGGCAGAAGGCTTGTACTAAAGTCCATACTTGATAATCTATCCGACTGGGATGAGAGCAGATGGAATAATCCGCTTCTCGGGGCAGATATTGACACGTACCGTGAAAAGCTCGAGGAGTCCCTTCAGTTTAGGTTTCTGAGGCCTATTTATGTGATGAACGGTCCAATTTACCTCGAGAAACCAACCCTGGATGCTTTCAATCCACTTCACGTGCGGCTTTCGCATCTTACGAACCCAGACTTTATGGAGGATTTCCCAATATTTAAGTCTGGAGAATTCATAATAGGTTCTGTGCTCCAAAAGATGGATGGCTACTTTATGCTCAAACCTTGTTTACTGATAGATAAACTCGGTACCCGGCTTTCTTTGCTACATCTCTGACATTTCCGAATACCTGTTTCATAAATAAGGAAAGCGTCTTTCCGCCTTTATTGTGCCGAGCCACAACCTGGAGGGTGCCATTAGGTTTAAGATGCTCTTTTGATTGCAGAATAAGTCTGTTACAGAGCCTCTTACCTGCTGTCTGCGGCGGATTTATGAGTATTGCATCAAATTTTCCATTTATCTTTTCGAAACCGTCGCTCTTAATTGCTTCTGCTTTAAGCCCAAGGCTTCTGATATTCCTTTTGGCTATCATGACGGCGCGCTCGTTAACGTCTGACATAATTACTTTTGCCTTATAGGCTTTTTCCATTGCGATACCAACAATCCCGTTGCCGCAGCCAAGATCAAGAATATCAGTTCCAGGTTTCACAATAGCGCTCTCTATTAACAATGCTGTGCCCTTGTCCAACTCTTTTGCCGAGAAAAGGCCTGAGGCAGAAAGCAGCTTAAGCTCCTGGCCAAGCACATTGGCACCTATCCTGAAAATCTTCAGTTCGCTTTCTGGCTTTTCCGAGAAATAATGCTCAGTCATCCCATGATCCTGTACATCCCGTACATGAACCTGTCTGCTGCCCTTACAATATCATCATTTTCTCCCTGGATGATTGCGCAGTTGCCTCTTATCTCTACGAGAGGTCCCGGTTCCTGGTTCAGGAAGATGACCGGAATTGTCGAGTTTGCGCATGACACAATAGGAGCACCCATATCCTCACATGCCTGCGCAGGTTTTGTGCATCCTGGAGAGAGGCCGATTGCGAAATGCTGGACAAGCTTAGTAGATATCTCTGCGTTTGCCATTGTTACATCTCTGAAGGATTGTGCAGTAGGGTCGAATGTGATAAAGAAGAACCCCCATCTATCCCTGAGTTCAGGTATGTTTCCAATGACCTTGACATCCTCTACTTCCTTCGGGCTGTATCTCATGGCTATCTGGAATAGGTTTTGGCCCTCTTGTGCCTCGGTGTACCATATTCCGTCCACTTTCTGGAACTTGAAGTAATTGTAGGTGAAGCTTGTCTCTTCTTTTGGTTCTGCATTTTGTAGATAGATGAATACAGCGAATGCAAGCAAAGTCACAATGACCATAATCGAAATAAGCCAGGTCACTCCTTTAAGGCTCTCTTCTGGTGTAGGTTTCTTTTCAGTGTCTTCCTCTTCCATAGGTAACCTCAATCAATTATCCTGTACAAGCCGTAAAGAAGCCTGTCTTTCAGGGCTTGGATGTCCTTAGAGGATTGTGCTTCAAGAATTATGCATGAGCCTTCAGTCCTTATCATAGGCCCAGCGGCTTCTTCAGAAGTCCGGAAGAGTATCACAGGCACGAAAAGCGTTGCATTGCTGCAGTCAACCCTTGTGAATGCGTTGTACCTGTCTCCTGGCTCAGTCACCCCACTAATCGGGAATATACCAAAACCCATAGGCAGCTCATTCTCAAGACCTAGTCTGGCAAGCTCTATCTCTTGGATGTTCCTGTCTTCAGGGCTGAATGCTATGTAAACCATCTTTGTATTTAGGATATAATTTAAAGCATCTCCTTCAATTATTATATTTTCAATCTCTTTTGGGTGATAGGTGAACTTAATGCTCCTTTCGCCTATTTTCGTGTACCATTCACCGAATGCAGGACTTGTGAAGCTGTAGCCGTTATATTCGGCTGTGCTGTCGCTTCCGGGATTCTGCATGACGACAAAACCTATGCCGCTCATGACCATTATGAGCACGATGAATATACCAATCATGTTCTTCTTGCTGAAGAACCTCTGTTCTTTCTTTCTCATAGTTCGATTGAACCCCCCAGCGCCTATATATATTTTGCGCATAATCCAGGCAGGGATGGGCTGGAGAGCATATTCATAACAGTTAAGGTATTTGCTATAATATTGAATCTGACTTTGAATCTGACTCCGTGACTCTAATTCCATAATAGTTTGACTTCTCAACAGTTAAAGCAAACTTATATAAACAGGTTCTTATTCAATTTTTAATGATTATTGAAAGTACTAAAAATGAAAGAACTTGACAGAGAATTTGCTGAATTCATGAAGAATGTCAACACCTGTATGGGGTTTGACGACAGTTTCGGGGAGCTTGTAGCACTCTTGTATATTGAGCCGGAGACTATATCCCTTGAAGAGCTTGCAAAGAGGACGAGGTACAGCCTTGCTTCTGTAAGCATGAAAATGAAGATGATGGAGGGCATGGGGCTAGTCCAGAGGATTAGGAAGCCAGGCTCTAAAAAAGCATACTTCTATATGGACAATGATATGTGCAAGCATATCCGCATAAAAGCAGACAGCATTTACAGGCACAGGATAAGGCCTGTCAAGGAATACCTTCCAAAGCTCATTGCCAAATACCGGACAAAACCAGATACTCCTGAGACAAGGAAGAAACTGCAGATACTCTCTGATTACCTAAGGCAATTGCAGAGAATAGAAAGAGTCTTATTGCTAGTCATGAAAGAGTTAGACAAAGGGTACAAATGAACCAGCCAATCATCAAACTCGACAAGGTATGGAAGATCTATAGAATGGGTGAGGTAGAGGTGGCAGCGCTCCAGGGTCTTGACCTTGAGATAAGGAGCGGCGAATTTGTTTCTATCATGGGCCCAAGCGGAAGCGGGAAATCTACTGCCATGAACATGATAGGCTGCCTGGACGTTCCAACCAAAGGAAAGATACTGCTCAAAGGCCAGGACATCAGCAATCTTGAGGAGTCAGATCTCGCGCAGATAAGAGGCAAGCTCATAGGTTTCATATTCCAGCAGTTCAATCTCATCAATACACTTACGGCAATAGAAAACGTCATGCTTCCCATGACTTTCCAGGGTGTGCCTGAGGAGGAAAGGAGGAAGAAAGCAACCGAACTCCTTGTCATGGTTGGGCTTGGTGAAAGGCTTTATCATAGACCTTCAGAGCTTTCTGGAGGTCAGCAGCAGAGAGTTGCAATAGCCAGGTCTCTCTCCAATGATCCAGAGGTTCTGCTCGCTGATGAACCGACCGGAAACCTGGATTCTAAATCAGGCGATAATGTGCTTTCGTTCCTGAAGAAGCTCAACAAGGAGCAGGGCAAGACAATAGTGATGGTAACTCATGACGAGGAACTTGCGAAGGAGGCTTCAAGGATAGAATACCTTCGCGACGGAAAGATAATAAAATCTGTTAAAAGATAAATATGAGGTGGAAGTATGAAAAGATTGATATCTGGATTGATACCTTTATTGTTGGCGCTTGCGCTTATGGGGCAGGCTTATGCCCTTACGAACAATGTGGCTGATGATGCCGTGATTGTGCTGAATATGCTAGGCCAGGATCCAGACCCTGTTGAACCAGGCCAATTTGTGGATGTAAGGCTGCAGATACAGAATCTGGGAGGCTCTCTTGCACGGGATTTCAAGATAGAATTCATTCCCCAAGGGCCTTTCACACTTGAAGAAGGTCAGGATGCAATAAAAGAATTTCCAAGGATAAATGCATTGCAGAATGACCAGCAGGCACAGTCTGTGAAATACAGGATACGCGTGGCAAGGGATGCGATAACAGGCCAGAACAAGATGAAATTCCGCTATTCCTATTTAGACAGCAAGGACAAGCAAATACAGTACACGAAAGAATTCGATGTAGAAGTTAGGGCTCTTGATGCGACTCTTGGAATCGAAAGCATAACTGTCCTGCCATCCATGCTGGAGCCTGGAAAGGAAGGCACTGTGAGGATTGTCGTGAAGAACCTTGCAGGCACTTCACTAAGGCAGGTTGCAGCCAAGCTTGACCTGACGCTTTCAACTGTTGCCGCCAGCCAGGGATCCACAGCGAATGCCGGTTCGCTTCTGGACATACTGCCTTTTGCAAATATCGGAAGCGGGACAGAGAAAAGAGTTGCAAGCATCCTTCCAGGCCAGCAGACTGTCTTCGAATATGATCTTGTCGTCTATGCGAATGCCCAGTCAAGAGTATATAAGGTTCCTGTCGTAATCACTTATTTCGATGAGCAGGGTAAGTCCTACACCAAGATAGATCTTGTAGGGATAGTTGTCGGGAGCAAACCTGACCTGGAGGTAGTGCTGGACAGCTATGATATTACCATGACTGGACAGGCGGGCAGGGTGAGCTTCAAGTTCATCAACAAGGGTGTAAGCGATATCAAGTTCGTGACTGTGCGGCTGGGAAACGATGCTGACCACAAGGTCATTTCTGCAGATTCTGACTATGTTGGTAATATCGAAAGCGATGATTTTCAAACATCGGACTTCAGGATATATGTGGAGCCAAATGCAAGCGACAAAGTCACCTTACCTCTTGAGATAACCTATAAGGACAGCAACAACAACGACTATAACAAGAAAGTAGAGCTTCTTATGACGCTTTACTCAAAACAGCAGGCCAAGGAGCTTGGTCTTAGCAAGCAGTCAATCGTGCCTTATGTCATCGCTGTAATAGCAGTCCTTGTCGCCATCTTCTTTATTATAAGGAGCTGCAGGAGAAAGAGATGATCAAGGAATACTTCCGCTATGCCCTGAACAGCCTCCGAAGGCGAAAGCTCAGGAGCTGGCTTACTCTGATTGGTATCTTTATAGGCATAGCGGCTGTTGTATCTTTGATTGGTCTGGGGCAGGGGCTGCAGTATGCAGTAAGCCAGCAGTTTGGGTCTCTTGGGACAGACAAGATAACTATCCAGGCATCTGGCGGCTTTGGTCCTCCAGGCACAGGGGTTATCAGACCACTGACTGAGAAGAACAGGCAGGATATCGAGAGAATCGATGGAGTCAAGAGGACCGCTGGAAGGCTTGTTGACAGTGTTAGGGTGGATTTCAACAACCGGGCCGAGTTCCTATACACAACGAGCTGGCCGCAGGGCGAGCAGAAGGAACTTGTCAAAGAATCGCTGGATATTAAACTCACTTCAGGCCGCCTCCAGAAGGACAGCGATACAGGCACTGTGGTTGTTGGCGCTGATCTGGGAAAAGACAGCAACGGATTCCAGAAAAGGCTTGAGGTGGGCTCAAAAATAGAAATAAACGGAAAAAAATTCACAGTAATAGGGGTGATGAAGAAGAAAGGTAGCTTCATTTTCGATAAGATAATCTTCATTGTAGATAAAGATTACAGGGACCTCCTTGGCAGAAATGACGAGGATCTCGACCTGATTGTCGCGCAGGTAGAGAGCGGAGCAGACATAAACAAGGTTAAGGAAGAAATAGAGAGGTATTTGCGGAGGGAGCGGGATGTCAAGAAGGGAGAAGAAGATTTCTCGGTTAGCACTCCGCAAGCTACGCTGTCACGGGTTGAGTCCACGCTTTTTGCTGTCAACCTGTTTGTTTATATTATCGCTGGAATATCCATACTTGTTGGCGGCATCGGCATTATGAATACCATGTACACAGCTGTACTTGAGCGGACAAGAGAGATAGGCATAATGAAATCAATCGGCGCGAAAAACAGCACAATATTCAACCTGTTCTTCGTTGAATCAGGGCTGATCGGCGCTGTAGGCGGCATTGTCGGCGCCGGAATTGGATTTACCCTGTCTTATGGTATGGCTGCTATCGGCAGAGCGCAATTGGAGAGTGAGCTGATATCAGCTCAGATAAGTCCATGGCTGCTCTTAGGCGCAATATTCGGCAGTTTTGCAATAGGGAGTCTTTTCGGTATACTGCCTGCTATTAGAGCCACCAAGCTTAGTCCTGTGGAAGCGCTAAGATACGGAAAATGAATACATACTTTCCAAGAGGCATAATATGAGGGATCTTGTAAAATACGTACTGCAGAATATGATGAAGAGGCTTACAAGAAGCAGCCTTACCATAATCAGCATACTTATAGGCATCACTGCCATATTCGCTCTGCTGAGTTTTGGGCAGGGTCTTCAGAAGTATATTAATGAGACTGCAGAAAAGGCAGGAGCCAATAAGATAATAGTCCAGCCAAGGGCATTCGGTCCTCCTGGCTCAACCCCTGCCAGTCTGAAAGAGCGGGATTTGGATATAATCCACAGGGTTAGTGGCGTGGATCAGGTGGCCGGCACCGTCATGGGCCAGACAGAGGTTAAGGATAAGAACGCAAAAATAGGCAAGTTCGTTTTCGTAAGCGGCCTGGAACCAGGACCTAATCTTAGGATGGTGGAGGAGGCTTTTTCTCTTGAGCTTGAAAAAGGCAGAAATCTTCAGAAGGGAGACCGAAAGAAAGCCGTGCTTGGTTACAATTACCAGCTGTCTGACAAGATATTTGAGAAACCAGTAAGGTTAGGCGACAGCATAACCATCAAGGGAGTTGCCTTTCAGGTCTCTGGGTTCTATAAGGAGGTAGGCAATCCGCAGGATGACAGCAATATATATATCACAAATGATGATGCAAAAGAACTCTTCGACACAGAGGACTATTCATATGCTATTGTGCAGACCAAGGCAGGTGAAAACCCAGGCCAGGTTGCTATGGCTATATCAGAGAAGCTCAGAAGAGACAGGGGACAAAAAGAAGGGCAGGAGGATTTCTTTGTGCAGACTTATGAAGATGCCCTTGCTGCTTTCAGCACTATAATAACAGTCCTTAATGCTGTCCTGGTAATCATAGCAATGATATCCGTTGTTGTGGCTGCGGTCAATATAATGAACACTATGTATACTGCTGTGCTTGAAAGGACAAAAGAGGTAGGTGTAATGAAGGCAATCGGCGCTGAGAACAGTACAATACTTGGGGTCTTCATTGTTGAATCCGGGTTTCTCGGGCTGATTGGAGGACTTCTAGGGATTGGTCTTGGATATTTGATTGCAAAAGCAGGGGGCGCAGCAGCAGCGGCAGCAGGATACTCAATCCTGAAGCCTTTTTTTCCATGGTGGCTCACTTTTGGATGTCTGGTCTTCGCATTCCTTGTCGGTCTTGCTTCGGGGTATTTCCCGGCTAAAGCAGCCTCAAAGCTGAGCCCAGTTGAGGCCCTAAGGTATGAATAAGGGCAATGCATTATTATCCATATTATCTATATTTATCCCTGCATTCATATCTCTGCAATGTCTAATCCAGCAATACTCTTCTTAGCATCTCAATGTCGCCAACAACAATGCCAGGGTCGGCTTTCAGGAGCTTTTTCCTGCTGTCATAGCCCCATGTCACTGCGAAGGTCCTGATGCCTGCGGCCTTTCCAGCTTCTATGTCATGCACCATGTCGCCGATGAAGACGGTCTTTTGCTTCTTGAAGCCACATTTATCCAGGAGCACGTGCATTGCATCCCTTTTGTCATGGACACTTCCCATAACCTCTGTGAAAAAGCCTGCCATGCCGTGCTCAGTTATCAGCACATTTAATGTTTCCTCTTCAAGAGCGCTAAGGACTGCCATCATCTTGCCCTGCCGCCTAAGCTCTTCTAGAAGGCCGTTTGCCCAGGGAAAGCACCTTGGCTTTGGAATATGCTTGAGCGCCTCGATATAAGCTGCATGTACTCTTGCCTTCTCTATCTCAGGCAGGTATCTCCTGTACCAGTTCATGTACGGCAGCTCGAACTCCTCTTTGTACTTATCAAAAGATATCATCTTGATTCCGAATTTCCCAAAGACTATAGAATTTGCTGTGTAGGATGTCTTGATCTAATCATTCAAGGTTCCGCTACAATCGAAAATGATGTTATCAGGCAAGGTCTCAGCCTTTCTCGAGTTTTGCGAGCAGTCCCTTGTAGAATGATATAGCATCTATTAGATCTATAGGTAGAAGCCATCCCTGCCATTCATTCTCAATCGAATCAAGTTGGCTTGTGAGGTTGCATGTGGCTTTGTGATATTTTTTGATCGCGTAATCCGGACAGAAGGTTGCAATAAGATTCCTTTCACCCAAATCAATTGTTGTACTGGCTAATCCGTACCTAAAGCCAGGCTGCCTAACTGTGATTATATCAGATATGCCTGTCCTTGAGTAGAGAGCAGAGCCCCCATCTGACACACTCATTCTCCTTTGACTAGGATGGCATATATTATCCAGGAATGAGATTGTGACTATCCTTTTGTCCGGCTTATGTCCGTTAATTGTGTAATCAAATACTATATCTACCAATGGCTGGCGCCTGGCAAGAAGCCTGTAGCCAGATTCAGACTTATCCATTCTAATCCCAAATGTGCATTCAACCATTTCCATCGCAGCCTCCCTCCTTTGGAATTTATCACTATTTAATGCATTTAATAGTGCTCATGTTTATTAATCTTGTTGTTCTTCATTAGTAGATAACTAATAGGCAGCAAACGCTCTTATTCCGAAAGCTTTTTATTCTTATGGTTAAGGATTCAGTTAATGGATGTGCATAGCAGGACATCATTGAATATAGCGATAAGCTGGCTTCTCATCTTATTGATGGTCCTTGTGCTGATTAGAGAGATAATACTCGGACAGGACCTATATGCAATAGCCGCAGTCCTTGCCATATTGATTGGCCTGTCGCCGTATTTGCTCAAGAAGAAGTTTGGGATAGGGGTGCCTTGGTTTCTGGAGGCGCTTGTACTTGTTGCGCTCCTTTTGCATATCGCCGGCAACACTTTCTATCTATATCGTGATTGGATGTACTATGATATCATCACGCACATCCTTGGCACCTTAGTAATTGCCCTACTGTTCTTCCTATATCTATGCATACTCATCTTGCATGGCAAACTACAGGCCAGGGCATGGCTTGTAGCGCTTTTCGTGTTTACTCTTGCTTTATCAGTGGGCGCCTTATGGGAAGTCGGCGAGTTTACTCTGGACCACACTGCTAAAACCAATTCTCAACACACATGGATTGATCCTGATTATGGGCTTATGGATACAAACATGGACCTGTTAATAAATGCCATATCCTCAGCAGCCGTCTCAATCTTTGCTTATGTCTATCTGAGGAGAAGCTCACCGGAGGATTTCGCAAGGCGGTATGTGAAGCCATAGCGCTTTATCTTGTCAATAACCTTTAGGAGCATGGTTTCATCGAATAAATTCTCATCTATCATGATGCAGGGCTTATCTGTCAAGCCTTCATCTTGGCTGATACCTGCCATATTTATCATCTTGTCAATCTCTTTTCCTTGCTTTGTTCCCACGATTTTCAGCGCTGGAAGCTTGGTAAAAAAATCGGCTCCGGCTGCAAGCAGCCTCGGTATGTAGTGCGTTTTGTCTTTCCATGCGCCAGCAATTATCCGGATTCCTGGGAAATCGCTTCTTGTCTGCGCTATCCAACGTTCATAGTAATCCATATCCGGCGAGCTATTGTGTGGAGTGCCTTTGTGCGGATTCAGTGAATAGAAAGTAATCCTTTCGATTCCATGCTTCATGATGAAATTCTTCAGATTACTATAGTCGTTTATTGTCTCGCCAAGGCCTATTATAATGGTGATTGCTTTTTTCATGCCAAGCCTGTCGGCATGCCTGAACAGTTCTATTATATCAGACACGGGTTTTGACGGACAGAGCTTTTCTCTGAGCTGCCAGTTGACACATTCGACCGTGCCGGTAACTCCTTCAGTGTATGGCTTTAGCCTTTCCAGCTCATTCTCATCAATCAGCCCAAAATTCAGCCACTGCTTTTGGCCAGTTATTTCGTAGATTTTTTTGGTAATCTCATACAGATCATCGCTTAAGAGAGAACCGGAGCCGCAGGACAGGAACTCGATGTCCCAACCACATGCCTTGGATATGAGGGCTTCAGCGTATACAGATTGCCTGCTCCTTAGTGCCTTTTCTTTATCCCGTATCAGGTTCTTCTGGGTGGACATCCAGCAGAAACTGCAATCACCTTTTGCGCAGTACCATGAGATGAATATGGCACGTGAGAAGCGCTTTTTCATTTCCCCTCGGAACCTGGCCGGGATTATAAATGTGTCGAGAGTGCCTGTGCCATGGTTTCTCTCTATGAAATGCTAAATTCGGGTCATAATGCATTAGACTAGTCTATTTTTATCATAATATAAGTACTTATCTGCGTCCTTATCTATGAATGGATTTTTTATAGTATATCAATCCCTTAATCAGCGATTCTTCAGTCCTAATCCTTTGTCAATCCCCTCTGCAATCACTGATAGGCTGTCTAGTATCCTGTTCGCGTCTTTACGGATTTCCTCAACTGCGGCCTTTACGCTTCCCTGCCTTACGAATATCATTCTTTTCTCTCTATATATAATTCCAGAGTCAATCAATGTCCTGAGGTGATAATTCACCCTTTGCACTCCCATATCCAAATCATTCGAAATCTTTTCTGTTGAAGTTGAACCATCACAAGCAACTTTATGAAGAACTGATTTCAATATCTGTGAGGTAACCCTGCCTGTATCTCGTCCGCAGCTTAACCCAAAACTATTACCCAGCCACTCAATATCCTCTTCAAGATTTATCTCTCTGGGTTTTTGCAGATTTCTCAATATTATCTGCTGTGTCATATCTGCTATATAAAGCAGATGTTATATTTAAATATTACTATTTTTAATTAAAAAAAATAAATTAAAATCAAATAAATTCATTAAAAATCATAAAATTTAAATATAAGTTGGGAGTGTCATTTTGTAAAAGCGACAATTGCATCTAAGATAAAATAGGAGGTTAGTGGATGAACCTGCGGGGATGCAGCACTTTTTGGGCAGATATGCGGTGCAGAAGGCATCCTCGCAATTATCAAGAAAAATATTTATGGGGATAACCATGCTGAAGGCACTGAAAAATGCGAAAGCCATCAAAGTCTACCCAATAGAATCCAAATTTATGGGGGCGGGTAATCATGAATAAGCTTTGGACCTCTTTTGTAATAATAATATTGCTCCTAATCACCGGCACCATATTCTATCATACCTATGAAGGTTGGAGTATAATCGATTCTGCATATTTCTCAACCTCAACACTGACAACGACAAACAGCGGAAGATTAGAGCCCAGCACAGATCTTTCAAAAGTATTCACTATCCTTTATTCCTTATCTGCAGTAAGTGTTGGATTATATGCATTGTCTTATCTGGGAAGAAACCAGCATCCCAAACTGGAGAAAGCACTCTTAGGCGCTTTAAGCAATATGCCGGTAAAGAGAATAGCAAAATTAAGGTCAGAATTAAGAACCAAAGCGTAGAAAATCAACTATAGGAGGTAGATAAGCATGAAAATAGAGCCATTGGGAGAAAGAGTGTTGATAAAGCAGCATAAGAAAGAAGAGAAGACAGCTGGAGGAATATACATACCAGAATCCGCAAAAGAAGAGCGGAAAGAAGGAACAGTTGTCGCTGCCGGTCATTTCAAGGATGGCAAAGACCTACCCCTGAAACAGGGTGATAAAGTGATTTATGGTGGCTACAGTTCTGAAGAGATTGAAATCAACGGGGAAAAGCACATATTTGTAGATTATAAAGATGTACTAGCAAAGATTATGTGAGGTGGAATCCATGGCAGATGCAAAACAGATTTTGTTCAATGAAAACGCAAGACAGGCGTTGCAAAGAGGCATAGATAAACTGGCAAACACAGTGAAAGTGACGCTCGGACCGCAGGCAAGATATGTTGTGCTTGACAAACCATCGCGGCCCTTGATGTGCAATGACGGAGTCACAATCGCAAAAGAAATCGAACTGAAAGACAAGTTCGAAAATATGGGTGCCAAACTTATAAGGGAGGTTGCAACCAAAACACAGGACAATGCAGGAGATGGAACTACCACTTCAGTGATTCTCGCCCAGTCCATGATAAGAGAAGGATTGAAGAATATCACAGCCGGTGCAAATCCTGTGGAAGTCAAAAAAGGCATGGATAAGGCGACAGAATCGGTTGTGAAATACCTTAAGTCTAAAAGCACCGAAGTCAAGACCAAGGAAAAGATCACCCAGGTGGCTACAATATCCGCGAACAATGATGAGGCTATCGGAAAATTAATAGCTGATGCAATGGAAAAAGTCGGCAACAACGGGGTCATAACTGTTGAAGACGGCAAGAGTTTTGAGACTGTACTGAGTGTTGTTGAAGGAATGCAGTTCGACAGGGGGTTCATCTCTCCTTATATGGCCACAGACCATGAGAAAATGGTTGCAGAGCTTGAGAATCCGCTGATTCTCATAACTGATAAGAAGCTGTCAAACCTAAAAGAGCTTGTTCCTTTGCTTGAGAAATCTGCAAGGGAGTCAAGGCCACTGTTCATCATAGCCGAGGATATAGAAGGTGAAGCACAGGCGGCACTGATTCTTAACATAATAAGAGGTACTCTAAAAGTATGTGCAGTAAAAGCACCTGGGTTCGGAGACGAGCAAAGGGAGATGCTGGAAGACATAGCAGTCCTCACGGGAGGCAAAGTGGTTTCAGAGGACAAAGCAATGAAGCTGGACAAATTTGAGGACTCATGGCTGGGGAGCGCCGGCAAGATAAAGGTTGATAATGAGAAAACGATTATTATAGAGGGCAAGGGGCTCAAGAAGCACATCGACGCAAGAAAACAGCTGATTGAGAGCCAGATAAGGCTGGCTGAGTCCGAATACAAGAAGGATGACCTGAAGAAGAGGCTGGCGAAACTCGGAGGAGGAGTCGCTGTTATCAAGGTAGGGGCAACCACAGAGACGGAGCTGTCTGAGAAGAAGTCAAGGATAGATGATGCGCTGCACGCGACAAAAGCGGCGGTAGAGGAGGGAGTGGTGCCGGGCGGCGGGTTGACCCTGTATAGGGCAATAGCTGAACTTGAGAAACTTAAACTTGAAGGGGATCAGCTTGTAGGCCTGGAGATAGTAAAGAAAGCCCTTGAAGAGCCTATAAGGCAGATAGCGGCCAACTCGGGTATGGAGGGGGCGGAGGTCCTTGCAAAAATCAATGCGCAAAAAAACGAGAGATTCGGCTACAATGCAGACAAGGACACCTACGAAGACCTTTTCGAAGCCGGAGTGCTGGACCCAACTAAAGTCGTCAGGAACACACTGCAGAACTCATCATCTATAGCATCAATGGTGCTCACAACAGAGGCGCTTGTAACTGACTTTGATGCTGAGAAGGATGAGAAGACGGCGACAATTGTAATCTAAATTTTTTTTTATTTTGTAGATGCAAAAAGAGACTATGATATTTTTAGCTCTCAGCCTGTCTTTTAAATACCGAGAGTATACCCTCACAGCCCTAAGCCCCCGGTGAGAGTTGCACTCACGACCTGCTGATTACGAGTCAGCCGCAATAGCTACTATGCTACGAGGGCGCAATTATTGGATGTTTTGCACTTTAATAAAACTTATGCCGTGACTTAAAAGCAAAGATTGCATCTATGCTGAACGGCAATGTTTTGCGATTGGCTTCTTGTCTTTGAAAAATAGTTACTGCACTTCACTCGCATCGCAGATGCCGTTCTTGTTGTTGTCTTCAAACAGTCCGCATCTGCCGGGAGCAGGGCAGTTGACTTCGTGCCTGATGCAGGGTTCTGCAGTTATCTCTGGCTGAACTGACTGGGCGGGCTCGACCGGTGACTCTTTCTCGAATTGCTGTACGTCTTTTCCGCATGCAGCAACAGCGAACAACAGAAAGAAAAATATCATGCGCATAATCTCACCTAATTGTCTCTCCCTTGCCTGATTTCTGGCATTCTGGGCAGATTATATGCTTCTTGCCTTTCTTGTCCTTAATGTATGTGCCGACAATCTTGCCCAGGAAGGTTTTTTCTATCTTCTTTCCGCAGATGTCGCATTTCATAAAACATCAGTTTCTGATTTGTGTTTATATAGTTTTGGTTTAATGAATCCTAACTCAGAATAAATCTTGTCTTAGTTTGAGTCAATGCAGAAATATCTACTGGCAACAACAATCGTCACAGATATAGACTACCAGAAGGGTTCATCCTTGCGCAGCATCATGACAATTCTAGTCCCAATTACTGAACATTCAGCAAATTAATACAACTAGCAGCAACACTGCCGCTAGAGGATGAGGGTTGGCTCCACAGGAGTGGCGGAGAGCCGGCTGTGTTGCTGCACTCAAATATTCCTTTTCACTTTCTCAAAAGCAAAGTATCTTCTTTGAAAGATACAAATTTTTAGAATTCAAATCTCCTTTCCGAAGATGGCAGTCCCAATCCTTATCATATTGCTTCCTTCTTCTATTGCCACTTCGAAATCATTGCTCATCCCCATAGATAGATATGGCAGCTTAAGAATACCGTTTATCTGTTTCATTCTTCTAAAATAAAGCCTTGTTTCTTCAGGTGCCACAAACGGCGCCATTGCCATAAGGCCTATAACCTTGATGTTTCTCAGCTGAAGGATTCTATGGTAGAAGTGCTCGACTTCCAGAGGGCTGATTCCGTGCCTCTGGTCTTCACCTGAGATGTTGATCTCAATCATGACCTTCATGATCTTACCCAGGTTCCGCGCCCTGATATCAATCTCTTTTGCGAGCTTGTAACTGTCAAGCGACTGTATAACGTCGAAAATCATGACAGCTTCCTTCACTTTGTTTGTTTGGAGATGGCCTATCATGTGCTTTTCGAACGGCAGGTCTGAGAGAGACTGGAATTTATTGAGCGCCTCCTGTACCCTGCCTTCGCCAATAGCATTCGAGCCCAGAGTTATTGCTTCCCTCACCACCTCAACAGGGAATCTCTTTGAGACAGCAACTATTTTTATTTCTGAAGGGTCGCGGCCGCAACGCTTGCAGGCTGCATCTATTCTTTTATTTAGAAATAATATCCTCTCACTTATCATGCTGATGTGAATTGCAAACTGCATATAAAAAGATATTGTTGGCTTAGGCTCCCTGGAACGCAGCAACTGCCTACATATCGGAGTGTCTTCAATTGCTTTAAATGAAGGCTGTCGGTTGTCCCTCAGCCTTACTTTAGGCAGATGCCACAAGTCTGATAATCCCGATGCAGTCAGGATTATATTTACTAAGGCTGGCGAAGGTAGGGCGGGCCTTTCCGCTGCCCGACGTTGCCTCTTCCATTTATTTGATTGGCAACGATGTGAGACCTTGTGTCGCACTTCTTTTAATCAAAGTTTTGGTAAAACTTTGCGGGTTCTCCATGACTAGACCAGGAAGTGAGGTCATGCGTCCGTGTGAAGGAGTGAATGTCTGTGTGACATGCCGGATACACGCACGTAGGTTTTCCCGAGAACGCTGGACCTCCGGTGTATATGTGTGTTTTTAACGGATGACACTGGAAGCGCATTAGGGTTTGGCGCATTCACCGAATTCGGATGTGCACAAATTCAGGCGTTGACGAGTATCTCCTTACATCTGCTCCGAGACCCCGTATAAGTTCTGCTTCCTTACAATTGTCTATGTACACGATAACAATGATAATTACGCGCAGCAGGGATGCAGGATAGACTATGGCAATGCAGTGGCATTTAACCTCTATTGCCAATGGAACAAGGACGGTAGTCCAACAGTATTTAGGAGGGTCTGGCTCGAATAATATATGCCACAGCAGGTATTCAATCAGAAACCATTTATAGTACCCCTTTTTCTTTTTGACTTATGGCACGTATAGCAGTTATCCACAAGGACCGCTGCAACCCTGAAGGGTGCGGCGGGTATCTGTGCATAAAGCTCTGCCCGATAAACAGGACCGGAAAAGAGTGCATAGTGCAGGGCCCGGCAGGAAAAGCCCAGATAGATGAATCCCTGTGCACAGGCTGCGGAATCTGTCCCAACAGGTGCCCTTTTGAGGCGATTTCGATAGTGAACCTGCCAGGAACATTGGAAGAGACGCCTATTCACCGTTATGGGCAGAACGAGTTCTCGCTGTTTTCGCTTCCCACCCCGGTATTCGGTAGCGTGGTGGGGGTAATAGGAAGGAACGGGATTGGCAAGTCCACAGCGATAAAGATACTTGCAGGTGTGCAGAAACCTAATCTTGGCAAAGAGGCCGAGGTCAGCCATGACGAGCTCATTAAGACATTCAAAGGAAGCGAGACGCATAAGTTCTTCGAGCGCCTGAAGAAGGGCGAGATCAAAGCAGCCTACAAACCACAGCATGTCGATCTTCTGATAAGGACAGTGCAGGGCAGGATATCTGATCTTCTAAGGAAAGTTGATGAGAAAGGAATGTTTGATACTGTCATAAAAGAGCTTGCTCTGGAGAATTTTCTTAACAGGGAAATACAGCAGGTATCAGGCGGAGAGCTGCAGAGAGTGGCGATTGCTGCGACTGTCCTAAAAGACGCCAACCTATATATATTCGATGAGCCTACAAGCTACCTGGACATCAAGCAGAGGCTTAGGGTCTCGAGATTCATAAGAAGCCTTGCGGACGAGAAGACAGCAGTAATAGTGATTGAGCATGACCTTATCGCTCTTGACTTCATGGCTGATATAGTTAACATAATGTACGGCAAGGAGGATGTCTACGGCATTGTCTCGCAGCCGAAACCTGCCAGGCAGGCCATAAACACCTATCTTGAAGGATACTTGAAAGAGGAGAATGTCAGGTTCCGAGACAACAAGATTAAGTTCGACATCAAGCCTCCTGTTGATCTAAGGAAATCTGTGCCTGTTTACAGCTGGCAGGCATTCAAAAAAAAACTAGACGGCTTCTCACTTTCAGCAGAGCCCGGGATGGTCGCGAAGCATGAGATAGTGGGTGTTCTTGGCGAGAACGGCATCGGTAAGACTACTTTCGCAAGGATTCTTGCAGGCGAGATAATGCCTGATGATGGCCAGATCTCTGAAGGCATCAGCATCTCATATAAGCCCCAGTACATACAGGCCGATGACAGGCTTGTGGCTCAAGCGCTTGAAGAGGCATGCAACTATACAAACGAGCTCATCAAGCCGCTTGGACTCACACATATCATAAACAAGAGGCTCTCACAGCTTTCAGGAGGGGAATTGCAGAGAGTAGCGATAGCATCTGCTCTGGCCAAGAAATGCGATATCGCGCTCCTTGACGAACCGTCAGCCTATCTGGATGTTGAGCAGAGGCTCTCCCTTGCCAGGATAATCGAGATTATATCTTCTCTAAAAGGCATGTCTGTAATGGTCATTGACCATGACCTTGTTTTCCTTGACTATCTTGCCCAAAGGCTTCTTGTCTTTGATGGCGAGCCAGCGATCAAAGGACATGCGGAAGGGCCATTTTCCATGGAGCAGGGCATGAACAAGCTCCTTACAGGTCTTGATATCACGCTCCGAAGAGAGCCAACCACGGGAAGGCCAAGAGTCAATAAGCAGGAATCAAGAAAAGACCGTGAACAGAAGAGTTCAGGCAAGCTCTACTATGCGTAAGGCAAACAGGAATAAAGGCGCCTATTGGCTCGTATATCCTGCTGGTTTCTTCCTTGCTGTACTAATTATCCTGAACAGCTTCTTCTTCATTCTGAATGACAGGGAATTCTATGCAGAACAGATAGAAGCAAACAAGGTTATCGTAGGGAGTAATGAGCTTAATGCCACCTTTATGCTTATAGACTACCTGAATGGAAAGACATCAATTGATGATTTCGGCGATTTCTTCAGCGAGAAGGAGCGGATTCATCTTGACGACGTTAAAAGACTGATTGATACTGCCCGCTATATAGCTTTTGCGCTGGTTGCGGTGCTCGCTGCTTTCTTTATTTGGGCAGCTTACAGCAGGGATTTCATAGATCTGTCACTCAGGGCGCTGAAATCCGCCGGCTTCACATGCATCGGGCTGTTGCTCTTCGCAGTGATCATGCTTCTAAACTTCAACTCGAGCTTTATCACCTTCCATGAGATCCTTTTCACGAATGACTACTGGGTCCTGGATCCTGCCACTGACCATCTCATTCAGCTGTTTCCCCAGGCGTTCTTCGAGGCTTTCGCATTGAGGATGGTGCTATTTTCTGCATTCTCGTCTGCTGTCCTGATAGCTGCAGGTTATCTCATCCGTTATGCGAATAGATTCTAGCAGCTATCAGTAATGCCAATGATTAACAGGGTTTACATCCGGAAATATCAAGTGCGAAAATATCAAGTGAATTAGTATTCTTTTGCAGACAGCCATGTTCAAGCTATTGTGCGCCAGATGGCGCATGACTTATTTTTGCTGGTTTGTTATTGCATGCATAGTATCCTTTCCTCTTCGAATGAAGGGGACTTAGGCTCTGCCTTTACTTTCACCGAACATAAGCCCCTGTCCTATGAGGTGCGCTACCCTGATGGGCTCGGGGATATCTGATCTTGTGGATGATATGCGGAGTATCTCTGCAGCTTTTTCTCTCTCGATCCCTATGCACTGGAAGAAAATATTGCCATGCTTCATGACTGGTCCGGCCCGGTCAAGCAAACGGACTTTGCTTTTCATGCCCAGCTTAATCAGGACAGTTTTAATATTCTCAACATCAGGCATCCGGCGGATGACGACGATGACCGGGGTGCCCGTCCTTTTTGAGAGCCTGCTGATGTCTATTATATTGAAACCAGCGACAGCAATGCCATCCAGAAGCAATGCCTTCAGCTGGCTTTTCCATTTGCATGCATTTACCATCTGTATCAACCTTGCTGTGCTGTCTGTCCCATCTATCTCCACTTTCGTAGAGAGGCAGCCGTCCATGAATGAGCCGCCCCTGAACATGGCCCCGATTACTGTGGCAGGCCTCTTGTCGAACTTATCGAATGGGGCATCGTCTATCCCCAGGAGGCGGATTTCGCGCTTCATAATGAGCGGGATAGAATGTGAAGATATAATAAACTTGCCCTATACTAAGTCAGAGATATGGACATGATCAGGAGTTTGTTTGTAATGCTTGAAAAATTTTTTTGGAGCCCTTTTATGAAAATAATAATTCTATGTAAATAGTCCCGAGTTCTGCCTCGGCTGCCTAAAAATTGCTAGCATGAATCTAGGAGCATAGTGTCACTGAAAAAGTGCGCCATAATCCCTTACTAAGCCTTTTTCCATGCAAACTATGAAATGCTGGTATACCAGCATTCTGCCTGAAATGTTATCATCTGCCGCGAATTTCAGGCAGGTTGAAAGCCGCCTGAACAGTGCTTTTTCGTCTTCTTTTCCTGAAGCGAAGAGGATGGCGTCGCAGAGATGGTTTATCCGGACTATCCTTCTGCCTGCTTTGTCATAAGCCCTTTCTATAAGCGCCCCAAAATCCTGTTCCTGCCTCCTTCCCCCATAGGCATAGTCCGACAGGGATTCGAAAATCCTTGATTCCTCTTTGCGCTGATACTGCTTTGAGTAAAATCCGTCTGCATAAAGCCAAAAATTGCTTATGAGACATCCAATCGCCGGGCAGGCGATACTTCTTCCTATCTGAGCATCACTGAATCTTTTCAGATCAATAAGAAGTGCCGAGTAATCCTTTGCTTTTTTCATCTTTGGAACCCCCACGTCTTGCTTAACATACGTTGTGCAAGCACGATAAGCTTAGAATTTCTGTATGATTCGTTTTTGGGCGCGAAGAAAGCCGCGCAATTAGGCTGGTCAATCGATTTCTCGAAATAATGCAAAATGCCTGAGTTATCATCTGATACATACCTGTCAACGGCAACATGCCTCTGCTCTCCGCCTGAAAGGAAAACTGCTTTTGAGTCTGCTATCCTCTGGACAATGTAGCCAAGCCTCTCTCTGTCATAAAAATGGGTCTCGTCAAATATGAGGAATTTGCCATCAAGATTGCGGCCGATTATGCCTGAGATGACATCAAGCTCTAGGATGCCCTGTTCCTGCAGGTCACGTAGGAACTGGTTGCCATTGGTGCCTCCAAAAATCGAGCCGAACGCATCACTCACCTGATTGACATCTTCAGCGATTTTGGCAGATTTGTTGCCCGGCAATGCTGCAAGAGGCTTTTCTGCGCTTGCCTGGGCGGAGAAATAGTGAATCTTGTCATAGTTTCCTTTTGAGACATGATATAATCCTGTGAGTATTGCCCAGACAGTCTTACCGTAACCGGCTGTGGCATTCACACCAACTATATCAATCTTAGGGTCAATCATAAGGTCTATGAAGGCCGGCTGGGTGCCCATCAAGCGGAACTTGTCCTTTATCGCAGGCATTCTTAATTTTGAAGGCTTCTTGTTATCATCAGATATAAGTCTCTCGTATATATTCTTGAGATTCCTACTGTAATGTTTCTGCTTTATCTTATTGGATATTAATTTCTCCTTCAACTCTTCAAGTTGTTTCATGTAACCGGACGCGACAACAGGGTTCACCAGGTTCTGTTTCTGCAGACTTCCTATGAACTGCTTGATGCTCTCTTCTGATATACTGTATGGTTTGCCTTCCTCTGCAATTCTTTTCCTTTTTGGTTTCTTCGCATCTTCCAACCACTCTGCGAACTCGCCGTAGTATTGGAGCGGTACGAACCCACCAATATCCTTCTTGTAAATAAGCAGTATTCTTCTATCATCAAGAGTGCTTGCCTGGAGGATGTGGTTTGTTCGTAGATTATCTTCAGCAATTCCAAGGTGGCTTGTTGCGATGAAATTGTTATCCTTAATGAGCTGCAAAGATTCATCTGATATTGTGCAGTAAGCAAGACCTGTGTTTATCTGTCTAGGGTTCTTAACCTTATCAAACCTACTGTTGTCTGCCTTGCTGCCTGAAAGTAGCGCGTTCACTCTGTAGCCTACGTCTTGCGATATCTGTACTGCTCGCTTATATTCTGGATGTTTTGAAAGGAATTCCATGAAAGAAACTTGGATTAGCTTGTCTGTGCTTATCACATGCAGCCTGTTAAGCAGCCTGTATGCTATGCCCTTGAACCCAAAAGGACCTGAATAGCAGTATACTCTTGCTCCATTGGGCAGTGTGATATGTTTTTGACCTTTTGTGTAGTCTATGTCCCTTTCAGGTGAGCCATAACTCGTGAAAAGTTTTTCTATCTCTCTTAGGGCATTGACTGCCTTGTGCCTCTTTTCAGGATTGTCGCTGTGAGTCAGACTGTCAAGCTCGTCAATTGTGTGCGTTATCAGCACCAGATCGTGAGGTTCCTTGTTTTTAGGGTCAATTGGGTCGCCATTAATTGTGAATCCTGCAAGCTCTGTTTCGCTGTCCTTGATTTCCTCGAAATTACCGGTCAGAATGTAGAAGGAGTCTGGTCGCGACATCCATATATTTGTATCACCTGTGCGGATGGTTATTTTGCCCTTCGCTCTTAAATTTTCGGCATGTATTATTGATTCTAGGTCCTTCATGGATATCTTCTGGGTATAGCTCTCTATTTAAATGTGTTTCTACTATGCAATACTAATATCGTAGAATAAACTCAAACATTGGTATTATTAAAATATTGCATCTGGCAGGCATTTTCTTTCAAATTTCAAACCTTTTCTCCTTCACCTTTAGGGCAGTGGGAGAATCGCCGCCGTGCCAGGTCTGCCTGGGCCTGACCTGCATGGGGTACATTTTTTCATTTGTGTCGTCAAATATTATGGCGCTTCCCTTGGTCCTTGGAAGCTGGTCCAGCTCCACATCAAGACCCTGCCTCATGTAGCTCTGCATCAAGGTGCCTAAAGCCTCTGTGTCGAGCTTTGCCGTGATCCTATGCGCTATGACGGTATCTGACTGGGTCATGACATCGCTATGGATCTTCCCCGGCTGCTGGGATGCGAGTATCAGACTTATACCCGGCTGCCTTCCTTCCCTAAGTATCGTTATAAGCGGCTCCGTAGCCATGGTGCTACCCTCATTCGGCAGGAACTCATGAGCCTCGTCAAGGACGATCCAGACAAGCGGCATCTCCTGCCTCCTTATAGAGTCGTCCTCGAAATAATGCGTTGATTGGTGCACTGCCTCGTATTCCTCTGTCTTTCTTGCAGTCATCCTCTCAATGAAAAGCTTCTGGCAGACCAGGCCAATGACCATAGCCTTTATTCTCCAGCTGTTGGGCATTGCAGAGTAGCAGGACACATCAAGCACGCTCACCTGGCCAGGCTTCACGAGGTCGCGAAGCTCTGTCCCGTTCTCGGAGAATATACCCCATCCCTGCACAGCCTGGAACCTGTTCTCGACTGCATCTTTTGCTGCTTTCTCTGCCTTCTCGTCTTTTTGTATCTTGTGTATGATATCCTCAATGCCGTACTTCTCGCCTGTCTCTTTCAGGCTGTTGATCACCCGCTCGATAAGAACACCCATTGAGTCCAGCAGGCTGATGCCAAAAGTGGTGCACCAATCGCCTGCATCAAGCTCTGAAGGGATTATCGAGAATGCGGTGTCGCTAGGGATGCCTTCAGAGAGGAATTTCTGATGAAAGCCTGCCGGAGTGAATATGTTAATGTCAAGTGATTTAGGCTTAAGATTCCATTCCCTTAAAAGGCGCTCGTCCTTCTGATTCGGGTACTTCATGGTCCAGTAGACTCCCATGGTATCAATCATCAAGACGCTTATGTTCTGCCTCACTTCATCAGGCAGATCAGCTATGCCTTCAGCCACGACGCCCATTGTATAGCTCTTGCCTCCTCCTCTCTTGCCGCAGATGAAAACAACATGGGAGCGCACCACATCAAGCATTATGTTGTTGGAAAGCGAAGTAGTCTGGCCCATCTTGACGAAATGCCTGCCGAGGAAGACAGTGCCTGCACTCCCTAATTTCTCCCTGTCAGATTCGCTGCGGCCTATTATTATGTCGAACATGGCAATCCCTGTGACCTTGCGGTATATATACTTTTGCAAAGAACCGGGTAGCGTTCAAAATGAATTAAACCTAATCCAAAGCCAACCAAGGGACCAACCAATGCTGATTAACTAACTGCCTTACAATACGCCAGTTTGCATAAGCATGTTTGACCAAATTTTATTCAACAGTATTCCCTAACAATGATGTGTAACTATGGCACTCCAGAACCTTGTAACTTTGCCAAAATCACCCAATATCCATATCACGGCAACTGGTATGCCTTTTTCGGCTTCCAGTCGAGGCAAAGATTTAAAAATAACCTGCATTTACTTGATGTGAATTATCGCAGTTAACTAACAAAGGGTGGTAAAGTGGTAAAAAGAAAAAAACCTTCTTCAGAGAATGCGCGGAATGCAGTGATAGCTGTTGTAGTTATACTCGCTGTCATCGCGGTCGCAGCAGTGGTCGTCAATTTCGATAAGCTCATGCCTTCATCGAAAAAAGATACTGTCGCGGCCTATGTTAACGGTGAAAAGATACTCGAGAGTGATGTGCAGAAACGCCTCACTTATCTTACCGCCCAATACGGACCTGTTGCTGACCGCGAGCTTGCCCTTAATCTGAGCATAAACGAGATGCTTCTTGTCCAGGAGGCGAAGAGGCTCGGCATAACGATAGATGATGCTGCTGTTGACAAAGCTGTTGATGAATGGCTGGCAGAAGTCAGGCAGAGCATGACTGATGAAGACCTAAACAGGATTCTCAAAGAGCAGAACCTGACAATGGAGGGTTTCATAAGCGATACCAAGCAAGCATACAGGAAAAACATGATAGTCTATTCACTTGTCAACCAGACAGTCCTGTCAAAGCTGCCTCTTCTTGCTGATATGTCGCTGGATGTAACAGATGCCGAAATCAAGGATTTCTATGATAAGCACGGTGCAGAACTTGAACAAGTCAAGGTTAGCCATATCCTCATCTGTTACAAAGGCGCTCCCGGCTGCAAACAAAATAGAACACAAGAAGAAGCCCTCAACAGGGCGAATGATATTTATCAGCAGCTGATTAGCGGAAAGAGTTTTGCAGAGCTTGCAGAGAAGTACTCGGATGACCCTTCAGCCAAAGGCACCGGCGGGCAGCTTGAGTGGGCAGGCAGAGGAAGTTATACTGAGGAATTTGAGAAGGCAGCATTCTCAATGAGGTATAAAAACCAATACACCAAGCCTGTTGAGACAGCTTTTGGTTATCACATAATAAAGCTTGATGAGCGAAGAAGCACCTTTGACGAGCTCAAAGACAGCATAAGGCTTGAGCTTGAGATGAGTAAACAGCTTGAGTACAGAACTTTGAAGCAGCAGCAGGAAGAGAAAGCGGTGCGCGATTATATAGAGAGCTTAAGGCAGAAGTCAGAGATTCGTATAGAGAAATCAGCAATAATAGGAGAAGCAGCAGCTGGGAAACCCGGAATCAGGACTTTTTCTGAGCGTGAAAATGAGGTATGTGTGGACTCGCTCGGACGCCCGATAGTTAGGATGTACTCGACCACGTGGTGCCCTCACTGCAAGTGGGTAAGCGCCACTTACGAAAAGGTCGCCAGGGAATACGAAGCAGCAGGCAAGATAAAGGCATATCACTGGGAGCTTGATATCAATGATGATACGCTTTCTGAATTCAAGGAATCTGCTCTGCCAGATCTGGAGAAGCGGGTCTATCAGCAATTCAGTCCGCAAGGGTCAGTGCCGACATTCGTCTTCGGCTGCAGGTACTATAGGATAGGCAACGGGTATGAAGGAGAGCAGGACCTCCGAGCGGAAGAGGCAGAGTTTCGGGCAGTAATCGAGCAGGTGCTGAAGGAGATATAGTCAAGAAATTTTGTTTTTCATTTTTTAGCCTCCCAGAATTACTGGATTCTGCATATTTGACATAGATTATTTTTGCAGAGATGTGACGGGAGGCAGCGGCCGCAACACTCGAAAAATAAATTTGGTCGGAGAAATCTGCAAGACTTCGCCGTTAATTTCCTGTTCTATTCTTCGCGAAAAAGTTGAGGTATTTATTTTTGGTGCAATGATCTTCGAAGGAAAAATTCAGAGTAAAATTTCTGCAAGTCGTTGGGCGATTATTTTCGTTTCATTCGTCCAAATGTGCATTGACTACATTTGAACCCTTGACCATATTTACCTTTATGGTCAGAGATACAAGATTGACATATCCTATAATCACACTTATCGCAGATGTACCAAGACCATTCTTGAGGATACATCTTTCCACAATTCTGACAAGGAATCTGAACCATTTTATTTTCTCCAAATTAATTTTGATGGATTGTTGTGATATTCAATAAAAGGAACTTGTGATAAGATTAGGCATATTCCAGATGAAGCTCTACCTGAATAATCATCATTGATTTCTTTGCGAGAAATTTCACCATTTTTTCTTAAGTAGTTAATAACTTGTTTAAAAATCTCGATATCTATTTTTGCAGGTTTGCCATTTGAAGTTATTCTTTTTATTCCGCTCCAATCCGCATCTTTTATTATATTTGTATCTCCATTAGTTCTAGTTAATGTTTTTCCTTTTAATGGCAGGATATATTTTTCCCAGATAAATTCAAAAGAAGTTTCATTAATTTTTGGTTTAGATTTATGATTTTCAACTGCATCCATATATAATACTTCAATACCGAGCTTAGCTGCGACTTCTTTGGCATCATCTAAAATTCTGCCATTTGTTACAAGTTTTGCCTTATTGCAGTCAAAATAGTGCATAGCACCATACAACTCCATCATCATTTTCCTATTCACAGGTCTAATCCCCTTTCCATACATTTTAACTTGTACTGCAATCTTTTCTTTTCCTTTTATTGCAAAACAATCAACACCATAATCATTTGTAAAAGAAGTTACCTTAACATCATATCCTTTACTTTTTAAATATTCTCCGATATATTCTTCATAATCTCTAGGATTCATTTCAATACACCGTTCTTTACAGCTTCATCCTTACACTTATTTCTTAAGTCTTTGATAATGGTGGTAAAATTGTGTTTGGCTTCTTTTAGATTTAGAAGAGGATTATATCTTGTAATCAACATAACTTCTATTTCTTCAGGATTATTTGCTACAAAAAATGACAATGAAATATTTTCATTCATCCAACTAGTTAATTTGATTTCACCCTCTTTATTGAATATATAACAAATAGAATCATTTTTAGATTTTCCTTTTCCTCTTAAATAACATTTTATATTAAATTCTTTTTTTAGAATAGCACCTAAACTTCTTCTTACAGTTGACCGACCAGTATTTTCAGAACTAAAATGCTGTTTAGTTTTTCTATCGGATAATGAACTTTCACTTTTACCAATATATATTATCTCTCCTTTATTAATTGTAATAAAATCAAAAACAATATCTTTTTTTGCATACATAACATAAATTCCTGGTTTGTTTGGAAATTGTTGTATGCTTTTATTTGCTTCAATTTTATCTAATATTTGTTTAATTTCCATTTTATGTTTCTTCTCCCGATTTAGGATGAAATATTAAGATAACCGAGCACGTTTGACCGTGCATGGCTACCCGTTGTTGCTTAGGAGTTTATATCATTTCAAAGGATATAAACCTGTCGTTTTGGACATACAGAATGACATAAACATAGGTCTGGCACAATACAGAAGAACAGGCACCTGCCCAAAATGTGGCAGATGGTGCACTCATTGAAGCAGGATACCTTCGTCGGATACGGGATTTGGATCTGGCGGGCTGTAAATTCGACGATACGCTGAGCAGTTTTGAAACGATTTGCAAAAGGCTTAACAGCTGGATGGAGAACCTTTTAAGCAACGGCCTTGATGAGTTCAACGCGGTGATTACAACAATACAGAACTACAAAGATGGAATCCTGAACTATTTCAGGTATGGGATGACAAATGCAATTGCTGAAGGCTTCAACACGAAGATCAATGTCATAAAAAGGCGAGCTTTTGGATACAGGGATATTGAGTATTTCATACTCAAAATATACCCAAGCTCGCTAAGGAGGCATATCTGTGGTTTATTAGGAAAGGATACAGGTAACACACTGATAAATACCGAATAAAAAAAGAATATTAGCAACATTAAGAGCCGCGGATGTTTGAGCCAACCTACACAAGCCGAAGAAGACAATCCTTATCTGTACAAACAGTTCAGGAACTATATTCATTCCGCAGATAAATTTGCGGGTATCGTCCCTATTATTTTATGACTTGCTTTTCATGGCTGTCCCGCTCTAGAGCGTAATGCAGGTCATTCCGACAAGAGAAGCCCCACTCTTCAGCATAGCGAGAGTTCCACAATCTTTTAAGAAGAGATTGATGCCGAGCACAGCACGGTGGCCTCAAATCTTTCATGGAATGGCTAAGTCATGGCATACTGCAACCTTCATAAAATCAAAGGTTCTCTGCTGTGAGTATCGCCACCTTATCGCTTCCCTTGACCTTTGAGTCCATGCCTATAAGCATCTTGACCTCAGCTTTCTCAGCTGTCTGTAGGAGTTCCTGCTCAATTGAACCGTCAAATATTACAGCATAGATGCCTCTGTTCAGACTCTTGATTGTCCCAACGAGCTCAGTGTACGGGACCTTCCCTAGTATACCAAGCTTCTCATCTAGCAGATAAGCTCCTCTTGTGCCGATGAGGTCTTCAAGCATCAAGCCGAAGCTGTTTTTCTCTTCGTCAGAAAGCTTGACCTTTTTTTCCTGTCTATCATACTGGGGTCTCCTGTCATCTCTTGGACGGTCAGCTGGCCTCTCATCCCTCACCTGCTGTTCTCTAGGCCTATCCTGCTTTTGCTGCGGTCTCCTGTCGTCGCGCTTTGGCGGCCTCTGCTCGTTTGACAGCTCGCCTTTCGCCTGCTCCACGCTTATCCTGCTTCTGAGCGCCATGTGTATCTCTTTCTTTGTTATCTCTTCGACTTCTTTTCCGTCAGGAGCCCTGGTCACGTAGTCTATTTCTGCGACAGTGGTAAGCTCTTTTATAATAAGGTCTCCTCCTCTGTCACCATCTACGAACGCAGTGACAATCTTCCTTTTGCAAAGATCTATTATGCCCTGGGGAACGCTGGTGCCGTTAATGGCAATGGCATTCTTGATCCCATGTTTCAAAAGGTTCAGGACATCTGCTCTTCCCTCGACCACTATTACTTCATCAGATTCGTCCACCTGGGGGCCTGCAGGAAGCCTGTCGCTGCCATATTCCTGTATCTCCATGACACGGACTGAGTAGGCAACCTCATCAGCCAGTTCCTGGCTGTCGGGCATTGTGGTGTCCATCAGCATCTTCAAGAGCTCTTTTGCCCTTTCAATGACAAAAGCACGTTTCGAGATGCGGACATCTTCGATTTTCTCAACCTTGATCTTTGCAGTGCACGGACCTATCCTTTGGATGACCTCAAGCGCTGCACCAACTATGGCGGTCTCTGCCTTGTCCAAACTTGAAGGAATAGTTATTGTGCCTATTGTCTTTCCTGTCCTTGTCTCTGCGTTGACCTCAATTCGTCCAATCCTTCCGCTTCTCTGGAGCTCTCGCAATTCAAGGTCAGCGCCTAGCAAGCCTTCTGTCTGGCCGAAAATCGCGCCAATCACATCTGGCTTGTCAACCACACCGCTTATGAATATCGAAGCGTGCACAATATACTTAGCCGATACCGGGCTTATCTTTCCCATTACAATCAATCCTCCTATAGACTATCAGAACGAGCTCTCAACCGACCTTTGAATTCTTTGTGATACAGTGAGCGTAAACATCCTGACAGTTTTTGACCATTAAACATGATTTGTTGCCCGCAACACTAACTCCCGAGCTCATTGCTTGCATTTAGCGTAAGCTCCCGCGAGTACTCTCGTGGCGGGCTGGTGCATGCGGTTGTGTCTCGTCTTTCATCGCTTGGGAGATTCCCGAAGCTCCATGAGGACCCATGCCGCATACTGCATCTGCTAAAGGTGATACTCAGGTGGTTTATAAATTATGCGGTTTTTGGTTGGGTATTGTTCTCCTATCATATTTTAAAGGTTATTCCTTTAATAAAGCACCTGTCAAGAATACTAAGTCCTAATATGTTAATCTGCTCTGCCTAACCTTTGGCTTCATAAACTTTATCTTCTTCTGGCTATGTCCCAAAAAGAATAAATAGGTATACTGGCTGAAGATTTTGTTATGCAAAAACAAATCCACAACCAGTACGAGAGCACTCTACACAAACAGATACTTAAAGTTTGTCATAGGATT
>Ga0101944_10001125_pt1 | contig 61199 bp, 50 predicted proteins | sample DewCreD2012metaG_FD_75245 | JGI IMG/M metagenome (GOLD analysis project Ga0101944, IMG submission 75245) | Hot spring sediment bacterial and archeal communities from British Columbia, Canada, to study Microbial Dark Matter (Phase II) - Dewar... ...
GATGAAGGAGGTATAATCAGTAAAAAATCTCAGATTGAAGTTTTCCAGAATGAAATATCTGATATTCGATCAAAGATTTTGCAGTTGAAAGAAGAATTAGAATCTCTCCAGAAAACAGTTGACGAAACCTTCATTGAAGAGGAACGGCATTTTGTTAAGAAACTTGAAAGGGAAATGACCAATACTGAAATGAAAATCGCTCAACTTGAATTCGAGAAAAAACATGCATATGAAGGGATTCAGAGAAATGAGGAAGAAGTAAGAACACTTGAAAACGATTTAATTAACCTGCAAAATATTTGTGAAAATCTTTCAACTGAAATCACATCTCTGGAATCAGAGAAAAACGATGCAGACAAGTACGCTGATGCTCTTGCGGAGGAAATGCGTGAAATTGAATCAAAATGGAGTGAAGAAGGAAGAAATGTCAACGATCTTGAGATAAAACTTGTTACATTACAAAATAAAGAACATACACTAATCAGGGACATCGAAAGATCAAATGCACGTATTGATGATATTAAACTGACACGTACACGCCGTGACGAGGAAATAAAACGTGCGGAAAACGAGATTAAGAGGTTGGTGGATGAAAATCTGCATCTGACAGAAGATCTGTCCCGTATTCGAAACGATTATGAAGCAATAGAGACAAAAAAGAAGGATATTGAGTCTCTTTATAAGGATAAGCGGAATCAGATTCATGAAATTGAACTTAAAATGAAGGATGAACGGAGACTGCATGATGATTCTGTTGAAACCGCCCATGATCTGGAAATGAAGATTTCAGAAATAAAATCAAATATTGAGCACCTGGTCCGCCGTGCACAGGATGAATTTGAAATTGCTTTAGAATTAAAATCGTATCCTGAAGATGAATGGGTTGATTTTGCTCACCTGAGAGAAGAGGTTAGAAATTTAAAGGAGCGGATCCGTATACTTGGTGCAATAAACTTTGCAGCATTTGATGAGTTTAATAGCGAGAGCGAACGCCTGAATTTCCTGAGTCAACAGCGAGATGATTTACTTGAAGCAGAAAAAACACTATTAAGCACCATTGATGAGATAAATAATACAGCCCAGCGAAAATTTTTAGAGACATTTTCAAAAATTCGATCGAACTTTATCCTTACCTTTAAGGAACTTTTCCACGAGGGGGATGAATGTGACCTTAAACTGGAGGAAGGAGTTGATCCGCTTGAGGCAGGTATAGAAATTATTGCCAAGCCGAGAGGTAAAAGGCCGACATCTATAGACCTTTTGTCCGGGGGTGAGAAAACTCTGACAGCTATAGCGCTCCTCTTCGCAATTTATCTTGTTAAACCAAGCCCATTTTGTATTCTAGATGAGGTGGATGCACCACTTGATGATTCTAATATAGACCGTTTTACAAAAATATTGAAAAAATTCTCTAATAACACACAGTTTATTGTTGTAACCCACAATAAGCGTACGATGGAATCAGCCCAGGCACTCTATGGTGTAACAATGGAGGAAGAAGGTGTTTCAAAAATCGTTACAGTCCGCTTCAATGAAGAGGCTAAAGTCCGCTCAGCTACTGTCAATAATTAATTAGAAAATTTTGATAGAAATTAATTTGTTTTCTGAACCAGGTATGGTAAAGATATTCATAGATTTTGACGGAACAATCACCAGAAAGGATGTTGGCGACGAACTTTTTGAATATTTTGGTGGGACCGCATGTAAATCTCTGGTAAATGATTACTATCAGGGGAAAATTTCCGCCGTTGAGTGCTTCCGGTTGGAAGCAAATGCCTGCGGGAAAATTAATCTAAGAGAATTTGACGAATTTATTTTAAAACATGAAATTGATCCTTCATTTAAAGAATTTTTAGAATTTTGTAAAACACAGGAAATTGAATGTTATATTGTTAGTGACGGTCTGGATTACTATATCGCGAAAATTCTTGACAGGTACGGGATAGCAATCCCTTTTTTTTCAAATCATCTTGAATTGATACAATCTGATGAAAAAGAATATGTGTATATGAATCTTTCATTTCCTCATACAGACGAAGAGTGCGATCGCTGCGCCTGCTGTAAAAGGAACATAATGCTGGAAAGGTGCAGTGATGAAGATTTGATTGTATATATTGGTGAAGGATATTCGGATTTTTGCCCGGTCCGGTACGCAGATATTATATTAGCCAAGGAGGAATTGCAGCGTTATTGCCAGAAAGAAAAGATTCCACATGTTGGCTATAATTCTTTCGATGATGTTCTCCAGTATTTCAAAAAGATGAAGAAGTTGCAATCCTCCCGAAAAATATTTGGATTAAAGAAAAGACGCCAGGCGCAACTTGCTCGTCGTGATCTTTTTATAGGAGGATAATTGGACTTCCGTCAGCAATTATTTCGGTTTAGAAGTTATACGCCTATACCTTATATTATTCTAATTGCATTTATGGCTCAACCTACAATTTTAAGTATGATTATCGGTTTACTTATGGTAGGGATGGGTGAATGTATTCGCCTCTGGGGAGTCGCTATTGCAGGAAGTGAAACGAGAACCACAGGCCCCGTAGGTGGAACATTCCTTGTAACAAGCGGACCCTTTGCATTTGTGCGTAATCCGCTATACCTCGGAAATATATTGATATATGTCGGTATGGGTGTCATGGCTAATGTACCGGTTCTTTCATTAATTGCTCTTTTTTTCTTTTACATACAGTATACACTAATAGTAAGCCTGGAAGAAGAAACATTATTAAAAAAATTTGGTGAGAAATATCTTGAATATACACGTGCAGTACCTAGATTTACACCAAGATTTACCAGATATACACAATCTGATCTTCCACAACCTGAAATGTCATGGAAAAAAGGTTTTCTCTCTGAAAAGAGGACAATACAAGCATTGATTATTCTTATAATAGGTATGGTGATTATCTGGTATGTCAGATAATAAAGTCAAAAGAATTCTTATTGTTGCCGGCGAGGCATCAGGAGACCTGCATGGAGCAGGTGTTGTCCGTGAGTTAAAGAAAATCCTCCCTGAATCTATGATATATGGCATAGGTGGAGATAGAATGCAGGCCGAAGGAATGGAATTAATATATCATATCCGCGAACTGTCTGTTATGGGATTCTGGGAAGTGATTCAACAATTACCTGTTATAAGATCAGTCGAGCGAACTCTCCAGGTCTTACTCAAAGTAAGAAAACCAGATGTTGTTTTATTGATTGATTACCCTGGTTTCAATCTACGCTTTGCAGCACAGGCGAAAAAAGAAGGGGTTAAAGTTGTTTATTATATAAGTCCACAAATATGGGCATGGAACCCAGGCCGTGTAAAAAAAATGATAGGAAATATTGATTCAATGCTGGTTGTCTTCCAGTTCGAAGAGAAAATATATTCAAAAGTTGGAATCAATGTTGAATTTGTCGGACACCCATTGCTCGAAGTTCTTGACGAAACACTTGACCGTAAACAATTTTGTACACGATTCGGTCTTGAATCTGATAAATTAATTCTGGGACTTTTCCCCGGTAGTAGAATACAGGAAATTGAGAAAATATTTCCTTCCATGCTCGGTGCTTCACGTATCCTTAATAAATTATACCAGATTCAAATAGCAGTCGGGGTCTCTTCTGCTATCGATATTGAATATATTAACTCCTTTTTGCACAATGATTTTCCAGTCAAAATAATTCAACAGGCAACCCATGATCTTATGAAAAATGCCGATTGCGCTATAGTGACATCAGGCACGGCTACTCTGGAACTTGGATATTATCAAACTCCCATGATAATAGTATATAAAACATCATGGCTGTCATATATAATAGGTCGAATACTCGTAAAAATAAAGAACATCGGATTGGTAAATATTGTGGCCGGAGAAGCGGTCGTACCCGAATTATTACAATGGAAAGTTACACCCGAAAGAATTGCCCGGGCAGCAAGTGCCCTGATTGATAATCTTGAATTTCGTAAAGCAATGTCATCTAAACTTGGTGTTATCCGTGAAAGATTGGGCGAAAAGGGTGCATCAAAACGTGTTGCTCAAAGAATTTATTCGATGATAAAATAGGATATATCGTTTTGTTCTCAATACCATTGATACCGGTATCATGGTTATATGGTCTAATTATATATTTAAGAAATCTTTTATATGATTCTGGTATATTAAAAATCTACAGGGCGTCAGTGCCTGTTATCTCAGTCGGAAATATAACGGTGGGCGGGACCGGCAAGACACCCTTTGTAGAATATCTTTTACGTTTTTATGAAAAAAAGGGAATTAAATTGTGTGTTATAAGCAGGGGTTACAAACGGCTTACAAAGGGAATGCAGGTTGTATCAGACGGACTTCATATAAATGGCAATGCTTTGACTGTTGGTGATGAACCCTATCAGATTGCAAAAAAGTTCCCGCGAGTGATGGTTGTTGTATCAGAAAAAAGATCTGTCGCGGCTGAATATATGGCAAATTATTATAAACCGGATTTATTTATACTTGATGATGGTTTTCAACATCGTTCTATGGGAAGAAATCTTGATGTTGTTGTAATAGATGGACAAATAAATCTGTCAAAAGTTCAACTTCTACCGGCAGGCCCGGCAAGAGAATTTAAATCTGCACTGCGCAGAGCAGATGTAATTGTCCGGAGCCATACCGATCAAAATATTGATCCGGTAGTTCAAAAATATTTTCAAGAAAAAGTAATTGACATGCGGTATAAAATAAAAAGGTTTTCATCTTTGCTAAATGATAAATTTTTTGAAATAGATGAATTGAGAAAGAAACGCTGTATTGCAATTGCAGGCATCGGCAATCCAGACCGTTTTTTGCAGTCGTTAAGGGATATAAAAATTAATATAGTGGCGTTCCGTAAATATCGTGATCATTATATTTATAAAGAAAATGATTTAGAAGAAATTCGCAAAATCATGGAAACTACAAAAAGCGATTATATTGTTACAACAGAAAAGGATGCAATGCGTCTACAATCCGTGGAATTACCGCCGGGGTTTCCTTCAAATTCTATCATTTATGCGATAATTGAAGCAATTTTCGTTAAAGGTGAAAGTGTTCTATGGAATATTTTGAATGAAAAAATAGACCGTCTGATATGCGAATAGGTATTACAGATACAATGAGTTCGGAAGACAAGTTTAACTTTTATGTCAAATGGATTAAAAAAGAAAGTCCTGAATTCGAAATTGTTAAACTATCTTATAAACTGGATAATCTAAGGGAAATTGATCATTGTCAGGGTGTTATAATAACAGGTGGAAATGATGTCGATCCTCGCCTGTATAAAGGAAATTCCGATCATCCAAAAATAAAAAATGTCGATCCTAAAAGAGATGATTTCGAAAAAAAAGTAATGGATAAAGTATTAGTATCTAATAAATCACTTCTTTCAATCTGCCGGGGAATGCAACTTGCAAATGTTTATTTTGGAGGAAGCCTGATACCCGATATAGAAGAGGCGGGTTATAAATCGCACAGGACAACAAAGGAAGAAGAAAACCGACATCCCATTTTTGTGGAATCAAATTCTTTGCTACACAAAATTACAGGTTCTCGTGGCGGCGAGGTTAATTCAAATCACCACCAGGCAGTTGATAAACCGGGAAAAGGTTTAAAAGTTACCTGAAAAGGAGATTATTGAATAGTTGAAGCAATGAAAATGGAAATGGATTTCCCATTTGCTCTTTTTGTTCAATGGCATCCGGAAAGACTGAAAGATTTTAATAATCCATTTACAGGCGCGGTAAAGAAAAGTTTTTTATTATCAATAAAACATTCAATAATGTAAGGAAAGGTATTTAGGTAAAATATATGGCTAAATCATATGTATATTTCTTTGGTGGGGGTAAAGCTGATGGAAATGAAAGCATGAAGGAATTATTAGGCGGGAAAGGCGCAAATCTTGCCGAGATGGCAGGACACAAAGACCTTAAACTGCCCGTACCTCCAGGATTTACGATAACAACGGAAGTTTGTACTTATTTTTATAAAAATAGGAAAAAATATCCTCAAGGACTTCAATCACAGGTCCAATCCAATCTTAGAAAAGTTGAAGCGCTGATGGGCAGGAAATTCGGCGATCCAGATAATCCACTTCTTGTTTCAGTTAGATCGGGTGCAAGACGTTCTATGCCCGGGATGATGGAGACGGTGTTGAATATTGGGCTGACAACAAAAACAATTCCAGGCTTAATTAAACAAAGCAGAGGAAATGAACGATTTGTATATGATGCTTATCGCCGACTTATAACCATGTATTCTGATGTCGTAATGGAAAAGGCAGAAGGCATTGAGCCGAAAGATGATGAAGCGGGAATCCGGAAGCAACTTGAAAAAATAATGAATAATCTAAAAGCTGAAAAGGGATACAAGTTCGACACAGACCTCACTGCCGCAGATCTGCAAAAACTTTGTGAACTTTACAAGATTAAAATCAAGGAAGTTCTGGGTAAGGAATTCCCTGATGATCATTTAGAACAATTATGGGGTGGTATAGGTGCAGTTTTTTCTTCCTGGAACGGAAAACGAGCTGTAAGCTACCGAAGAATAGAAGGAATACCGGATGATTGGGGCACAGCTGTCAATGTGCAGGCAATGGTTTTTGGTAATATGGGCGAAGATTCTGCAACCGGCGTGGCGTTTACACGTAATCCCGGTAACGGAGAACATGCATTCTATGGAGAATATTTATTAAATGCACAGGGTGAAGATGTGGTGGCAGGAATACGAACACCTGCTCCTATAAATGAGTATTCAAAATCTGAGCATAATAAATCCCTTCTAACTCTGGAAAAAGCAATGCCTCATTTGTACCGAGAACTATATGAGTATCAACGCCGGCTAGAAAAACATTACCGCGATATGCAGGATATAGAATTTACAATTGAGAAGGGTCGACTTTTTATGCTTCAGTGCCGCGTCGGGAAAAGAAATGGCCCGGCCGCTGTAAGAATTGCAGTGGATATGCTTAAGGAAAAACTAATTGATAAAAAAACTGCAGTGATGAGAGTGACACCTTCACAATTAGATGAACTTCTGCATCCAATTATTGATCCAAAAATTGAAATTGGACAGAAAATTTTAGCAAAAGGTTTACCTGCAGGCCCGGGCGGTGCAACAGGACAAATAGTCTTTTTAGCTAACGACGCAGTTGAATGGAGTAAACAAAATAAAAAGGTCATACTCGTAAGAGAAGAAACTAATCCCGAAGATGTTGAGGGCATGCGTGCTGCACAGGCTATACTGACTGCACGTGGAGGTATGACTTCTCATGCAGCATTGGTTGCACGCGGATGGGGAAAGTGTTGTATCGTCGGTTGCAGCGGAATCCACATTGATGCCATGAAAAAAGAAATGATTGTGGATGGGAAAATCTTCCGGGAGGGAGACTGGATTACCCTGAATGGAACTAAAGGTAATGTTTATGCAGGTCAATTACCAATGATGGATTCCTCTGAGGAAAACCTCCTGCTAAATGAGTTTTTAAAATTGTGCGACTCTGTACGTACACTGGGAATACGGACTAATGCCGATACTCCGGATGATGCGAAAAAAGCAAGACAATTCGGAGCGGAGGGAATCGGCCTGTTCAGAACCGAACATATGTTCTATGGCAAAAATTCTGAAGAACCCCTATTCTGCCTTAGAAAAATGATTATCTCAAAAACAGAATCTGAAAGACGTAGGGCTCTGGATGAACTGTTTCCTTATGTAAAAAAAGATATTAAGGGAACACTAGAAGCTATGGACGGATATCCGGTAGTTATTCGATTGCTTGATCCACCATTGCATGAATTTGTTCCACGTGATAAAAATAAACTTGAAGAACTTGCAGCAGATCTCGGGGTAACAATGGAAGAACTTTCCAAACGTGCTGAAAATTTGCACGAATCAAATCCTATGATGGGACATCGAGGAGTCCGGCTCGGTATAACATATCCTGAAGTGAGCGAAATGCAGATTCGTGCAGTTTTTGAAGCAGCCGCAGAATTAATCATGGAAGGTAAAAAACCCTATCCTGAAATTATGATTCCGGTTGTTTCAGATGTCAAAGAACTTAATCACCAGTTTGACATTACCAGAAGAGTATACCAGGAAGTACTGAATAAATATGGTCTCAAGAAAATTAAAAATCTCGTGGGCACAATGATTGAAATTCCGAGAGCTGCTCTCTTATCTAACAAAATTGCAGAAATTGCCCAATTCTTCTCATTCGGAACTAATGACCTTACACAAATGTCTTTTGGTTTCTCAAGAGACGATATAGGTGGCTTTTTACCGGATTATCTTGCGAAAGGCATACTTCCCGGAGATCCATTTCAAAGTATCGATCAGGAAGGAGTTGGTGAATTAATAGAAATGAGTATCAATAGAGGTAGATCTGTCCGCTCAGATCTTGAAATCGGTATTTGCGGAGAACATGGCGGAGATCCAAGATCTATTGAATTCTGCCACCGCGTCGGAATGAATTATGTGAGTTGTTCTCCATATCGGGTACCCATAGCCAGACTTGCAGCTGCACAGGCTGCCATAATTTATAATAAGATTGATAAATCAAAAAAAAAGAAAACAATAAGAAAAAAATAGTCCATTGAAGATCATATAATGATTATTTTATTCAATTATCAAAAAGGTCAGGTAATATGAAACTTTCTGATTTTAGATATCCGCTGCCACGTAACTTGATCGCGAAATTCCCTGCAAAACCGCGCGATTCATCAAGATTAATGGTTCTTAACCGCGCAGACGAATCAATTGTTGAAAGACGATTTAGCGATATCATAGAGTATTTTAACAAAGGTGATTGTCTGATTGTTAATCAAACCAAGGTTTTCCCGGCACGACTTTTTGGCAGGAAAGAAAAAACAAATGCTAAAATTGAGGTCTTTCTGCTCAGAGAGCTAAACCATGAGGATGCAATATGGGATGTCATAGTGGATCCAGCAAGAAAGGTTCGAATCGGAAACAAAATATATTTTGATGACGGTAAAATCTGGTGCGAAGTCATAGATAATACAACATCGAGAGGAAGAACTGTTCGGTTTAATTACAAAAATGACCTGTTTAAAGTAATCGAAAGAATCGGTGTAACACCTTTACCGTATTATATTAAACGTGACGTAGTGGAAGATGACAAGGATTCCTACCAAACAGTGTATGCGAAAAATGTTGGATCAGTCGCCGCCCCAACGGCAGGATTACACTTTACAAAGAGACTCTTAAGCGCTATTGAGAAAAAAGGAGTAAAGATTGCACCAATAACACTACACCTCGGACTTGGTTCTTTCAGACCCGTAGAAGTGGAGGATCTTTCAAAACATAAAATGGATTCTGAATATTATGAAATACCACAATCCACTGTGGAAATTGTAAACAAAACGATTGACAATAGAGGGAAAGTGTTTGTGGCGGGAACAAGCACTACACGTGCAGTTGAATCCTCAGTTACAACTACAGGCCATCTGAAAGCTTTTCATGGATGGACAGATAAATTTATTTTTCCACCATATGATTTTAAAATTGTGGATCGGCTTATTACAAATTTCCATATGCCGGAATCTACATTACTTATGCTAGCTTGCGCTTTTGGTGGCCGTGATTTTGTAATGAAAGCATATAAAAAAGCAATAAAAGAAAAATGGCGTTTCTTTAGTTACGGCGATGCGATGCTGATTATCTAAAACTTAACCATGTTTAAAGACAAAAAGGTCGGGGTAATTGTTCCAGCTGCCGGAAAAGGTAGTAGATTCGGTGGCAAAGAGTGCAAACAATTTCTCGAATTATCGGGCAAACCTGTAATTGTCCATGTTCTTGAAAAATTTCAAAACTGCAAAGAAGTCGACGTTATTACAATTGCTATCGACAAATCATACAACGAAAAATTGATTCAATGGATTCAGGATTACAAACTCGATAAAGTTGCTAAAATAGTTCAAGGCGGATTGGAAAGACAGGATTCTGTGAGGAATTGCCTTAAAATTCTGGGGGAGTTTTCGGTAGATCTCGTTGTCATCCATGACGCCGTTCGTCCATTTATATCAAATAAAATAATAAATTTAGTTCTCGAAGCAGCGGAAACTAAAGGTGCGGCTATTGCAGGTGTGCGTGTGAAAGATACAATAAAAATTACGGATGAAAACCGGATAATACAACACTCCCCCCCAAGGGAAAACCTATGGATTGCCCAGACCCCTCAGGCATTTTCCTATAAAATATTAAATGATGCTTTCGAGGACGCCTGCAAAGCCGGTTTCATCGGTACGGATGATGCTATGCTGATTGAACGAATCGGCGGGAAGGTTGTAATTGTAGAAGGAGATTACAATAATATAAAAATAACCACACCCGAAGATATGGAAATGGCTGAATATCTCGGGAAAAAATGGTTGCTGTAAATATAATTGACTATTTTGTATTTTTCTTATATCTTATTTTAAGTATAAAGGTATAAAAGGTATAAAATGTTAACATTAATTGGCATAATTTTGCTCAGTTACCTGGTAGGATCAATTCCCACGAGCATAATTGTGACACGAATTGTTAAGGGTGTTGATATCAGAAATTATGGAAGCGGGAATGCAGGAGGAACTAACGTGATTCGCCTCCTTGGCTGGGAAGCAGGTATTTTTGTAATTGCTTTCGACATATTTAAGGGCTATTTTGCAACAATGATCGTTACAAAATTGATGGTAGGTCCAATACCATTTGAAAATATTACAAATTTTGAAGATATCACCGTCATACGAATAATCGCAGGATGCGCGGCAATAGTTGGACACATCTGGACGGTTTTTGGTGGATTCCGCGGAGGTAAAGGTATCGCGACAGCAGGGGGTGTTTTACTTGGTCTTGCACCCGTAGAAGTTCTTGTTTCGTTGGGAATATTTTTAATCGTTTTTATAATATCAAAATATGTGTCACTCGGTTCCATCGCAAGTGCAATTGCATTTCCACTCACAATGTTTTTCCGTCATAATATCTTTAAAATAGACCTGCAGGGATACAATACTCTCATTTTTTTTAGTATAGGTATTTCAATTCTGGTGTTATACACACACCGAGAGAATATTAAACGTCTTCTGGCAGGGACGGAAAACAGACTGACTAGGTTAAAAAACTTTTTGAAAAAATAATAAAGTATATGAATATCACTGTCCTTGGAGCAGGTAGCTGGGGGACTACTCTTGCAGTCCTCCTTCATTCCAACGCTCACCAGGTTATCCTATGGTCATATGATCAAAGACTTACAGAAAAAATAAAAGAATATCATGAAAATACTGATTTTCTTCCTGGAATAACGATACCTACTGATATCGAGGTCACAAGTGATCTGGAGTATGCTGTCGCTCATCCATCAATAATTGTAACCGCCGTACCAACCCAGTATCTCCGACGGGTGTTAAATAATATCCGTACCATGAAATTCCATAACGTTCTTTTTGTAAATGTGGCGAAAGGAATTGAAAATGACTCACTGATGACTATTTCACAAATTTTACAGGATGTCCTGCCGAATATCACCGGTAAGCAAATAGTAACACTTTCAGGACCAAGTTTTGCAAATGAAGTAAGTAGACAATTACCAACTGCTGTGGTAGCAGCATCAATCAGCAAAGATGCTGCTAGAGAAACTCAAAATGTTTTTATGACACCATATTTTCGGGTTTATTCAAGCGAGGATATTCGCGGAGTGGAACTTGCCGGATCACTGAAGAATGTTATTGCGATTGGAGCAGGAATTGCCGATGGTGCAGGTTTTGGAGATAATACCAAGGCGGCAATAATGACACGTGCCACCGTTGAAATCGCACGACTTGGAAAGTTAATGGGGGCTCGACCTGAAACATTTGCCGGACTATCAGGGATCGGGGATCTAATCGCAACCTGCGTGTCCAAACATAGCCGCAATAGACATGTAGGAGAAGAACTTGGCAAAGGTAGAAGTTTGAAAGAAATACTCAAAGAAATGGTCATGGTGGCAGAAGGTGTCCCGACTACCCGATCCGTACATGATCTCTCAGAACGTTTCCATGTTGAACTACCTATTTCCAATCAGGTGTATCAAGTCCTTTTTGATTATAAAGATCCAATAATCGCTACCTCTGATCTTATGACGAGAGATGCAAAAGATGAATTGTAACCTCCCGCTCGAAAAATTTTCAAAACATATTTTTTAAAAATGCTTTTGCTATTTCCTGCATCAGTTTGTATCTTTTAAACGATGATAAGGAAAAATGATTTATCAATGCCTGTGCAATATGTTAAAGGCATAGGCCCTAAGCGCGCGAAAGTTCTGGCAACGGAAGGTATTCGAACGGTAAAAGACCTGCTGTATTACTTCCCTTATGATTATATCGACCTGAGTACCGTTAAGAAAATAAATTCTCTTCGACCTTATATCAATTCAAATAACTGGGTCACTGTCATCGGTACTGTGGTCGGATTTGATCTGTTGGGCAGACCTCCCAGACAACGGTTTGTCGTACTTCTTCAGGACGATACAGGAACCTTACAATTGGTTTTTTTCCAGAGTGTCAATTACTTCAAAAAGGCGTTTCGCCATGGGCAAATCCTTGCTGCATCGGGTAAAATTACAAGTTATCAGGGAATTATTCAGATGGTCCACCCTTCTATTGATCGATTATCATCAGGCGAAGGTGAAAAATCTGATTTAAATGGATTTTTACACACAAGCGGCATCGTGCCAAAATATGGTTCTTCAGGCGAGATGAAAGGGGTCCATCTTAACGTAAAAGGATTTCGCCGAATTATGAAATCTGCCCTTGATTCATTTATTGGAAGTGTCGAAGAATTTTTACCCGCAGATATTATCCAAAAAAATCAATTCCCGAATTTACCCACTGCATTGACTGCAATTCATTTTCCAAAATCGTTCAATCAATTAGAAGCAGCCCGGAGACGTCTGAAATTTGACGAACTATTCTCAATACAATTATTGATGGCATTTCGTAAAAAACATTCTGAAACAATGTTAAACGGGATTTCATTTAATATTAAAAGTAAACTGGCAAGACAACTTGTGGATTCGCTGCCGTATACTCTGACTGCTGCACAAAAAAAGGTTATAAGAGAAATTACAGAAGATATGAAATCTGCAAAACCTATGAACCGACTCCTTCAGGGGGATGTCGGAAGCGGAAAAACAATAGTCGCACTTATCGCTATGTTAATAGCCGTGGAGAATGGCTACCAGGCAGCCCTTATGGCTCCAACGGAAATTCTTGCAGAACAACATTACCGCACTCTTGCTGATTTGTTAAAAAACTTTCCGGTTAATGTCCGATTGTTAATTGGAGGACAAAAATCCGGATTGCGCAGCAAGGTTATAACGGAAATAAAAAAAGGTGAGGCAAATATTACTATCGGAACCCACGCAATGATTCAGGAAAATGTGGAATTCTCAAAATTAGGTTTCGTGGTGATAGACGAACAGCACAGATTTGGAGTAACACAAAGAGTATTATTGAGAGAAAAAGGTGAACATAAATATACCGGATTTGGACAACCTGATATCCTCATAATGACTGCCACACCCATACCAAGGACATTATCTTTAACACTTTATGGTGATCTTGATGTTTCAATAATTGATGAACTGCCTGCAAATAGAAAAAAAATTGAAACTTCTATAATTTTTAGATCAGAAATTGACCGCCTGTATAAATTTATACGTGACCAGGTTTCAAAACATAGACAGGTATATATTGTCTACCCACTCGTCGAAGAGTCTGAGAAGATGGACTTGAAGGCTGCAACTGAAAGTTATAATCATCTTAAATCGGAAATATTTACCGATTTAAGCGTTGGTTTGCTGCATGGACAACAAAGTTCAACTGAAAAAGATGAAGTCATGACAAAATTTAAAAATGGAATGATCGATATATTGGTCACAACAACAGTAATCGAAGTTGGTATTGATGTGCCTAATGCTTCGGTTATGGTTATTGAACATGCAGAAAGGTTTGGTTTATCTCAACTTCATCAGCTCCGAGGACGTGTCGGCCGCGGTTCGGTACAATCCTTTTGCATTCTCGTCGCACCAGATTGGATGAAAAAAAATATTCAGACATCCCATTCAGTTCCACTTCTGGATGATCAACAGGCCAATGAGATTAAAGCTTTCAGAAGACTGAATGCAATGGTTGATATCACAGATGGCTTCAAAATTGCCGAAATTGACCTGGAATTAAGGGGTCCAGGCGACTTTTTGGGCCCGAGGCAGAGTGGATTGCCTCAACTTCGCATAGCGAATCTTGTCACCGATGGTGACCTTCTGACGTTAGCAAGAAAGGAGGCCTTCGAAGTTGCAGAAGCTGATCCGCAACTTCGCTTACCATCACATCAGCCTTTGAAAAAATATTATGAGCAATGGTTGAAAGAAGGTTTGACACTCCTGCAGGGTGGATGAAAAATCTGATTGCTCAAAATTCTTAATCAAAAAAAATGTACAAAATTTCATTTTATACTTGACAAAAAATTTTTTTTTTGATTATATTACGTGTGTTGATACAATTTAATTAACTAATGTTAAACATTCCGAGAGGATTGCACGAGTTACTTGATAAATCTTCCTGCGCAAAGAAAAAAATTACACGTAGCGTTAGTCTATAATCAAAAAAAGGAAGATGTAACAAATCAATCATTGACGGAAGATTCAGAAAATCCTTCCAAGTTGACGGGAAATTTTTATCCTCGCGTCTCAAATTTCTTTTCAGAAAATAAAAATTACAATCAGGCTGTAGATCTGTACGCTGAATGGGATACTTTTGAAACAATCGACGCTGTAAGGAAAGCACTCGAAGAGCATCATAATGTTTCATTAGTTGAAGCGGACCAGGATGCATATATCAAATTAAAACAACTTCAACCTGATATTGTGTTTAATATTGCAGAAGGACTTCACGGCGTATCACGTGAGGCACAAATTCCGGCTATGCTTGAGATGCTCAATATACCTTACACCGGTTCGGATCCTCTAACACTTGCGATCTGCCTGGATAAATCACGTGCAAAAGAAATAATGTCGTATTATAATATTCCCACACCAGAATTCTGGGTAATATCCCGAAAAGAAGAATTAAGAGATATTACTCCGATTTTACCGGCTATAGTAAAACCGCTCCATGAGGGATCAAGTAAAGGTATATTTAACACTTCAATTGTAAGAGATCGTGAAGGATTGGAAAGGGAAGTCAATAATGTCCTTTCAAGATATAATGAACCGGTCCTCATTGAAGAATATCTGCCTGGTCGTGAATTTACTGTTGCTATACTTGGCAATGAAGAAGATCTCACTGTACTGCCAATTGTTGAGATCAAGTTTGAAACTCTTCCTCCTGATGTGAATCCAATATATTCCTACGAAGCAAAATGGATATGGGACCGTGCTGAAAACCCTCTGGAAATATTTTCATGCCCGGCTAAATTAACAGAACAATTAAAAACAAAAATTGAACAAACTTGCCGCAAGGCGTATAAAATACTGAGATGTAGAGACTGGTGCCGCATTGATGTGCGATTGAATAAGGACGGTCAGCCAAATATAATAGAGTTGAATCCGCTCCCTGGAATATTACCAAATCCTGAGGATAATTCCTGCTTTCCAAAAGCGGCACGCGCGGCAGGTTTAAATTACAATCAGTTAATACAAACGGTTCTCTTGCTCGCCGCGCAAAGAACCGGCATACTTACCGATTCCTACTCATTGCCTAAAATATTTTCAGGAGTAAATGTATGAGGAAAAAAATTCATGTAGCAGTTGTTTATAATGAACCTGTAACGGCATCTGAACCTGAACGGAAATTTATATCAGAAGCCGGGACACTAGAAGATGGACCCGATGAAAGCAAAAGAAAAGGAAAAAATTTTGTTGATTTGTCTGAGGTAGGCGTTCTGGATGAAAGAGAAGATATCGCCCGTGCTCTACAGGCAATGGGTTATAAAAGTTCGGTATTTAATGTGGACAGTAACCTTGACCGACTGATTACCTTTCTCAGGGAAGAAAAACCTGATATAATTTTTAATCTGTGTGAGAGCGTAGGTAATAGATCAATTCATGAGATGCATGTTGCAGGATTGTTTGAATTATTAGAAATACCATATACAGGATCTGACGCATTTACGCTGGGACTGGCACTTAATAAAGGACGGGTGAAGGATATACTGATTGCCAACAAGATTCCTACTCCACGGTATCAACTAATCAAGAGTCCCATAAGAATAGCGCTCAATGAAGATTTGAATTACCCACTGATTGTAAAACCTTCTCAGGAAGATTCAAGTGTGGGGATATGCACCGATTCTGTTGTTGAGAATGCTACAGACCTCAGGAAACGTGTGAGGTATATAATAGAACAATTTGATCAACCTGCTCTTGTTGAGGAATATATCGACGGAAGAGAACTAAACGTGGCGATACTTGGCAATAAGAAAGAAATTGTCTTACCGATTTCTGAAATAGATATGTCGACACTCCCCAAAACATACCGACGGATAATCACCTACAATGCAAAATGGCTTAAAGGTTCAGAGGAGTATGAATGTACAAACGGTGTTTGCCCGGCAAAAATTCCTCAGGAAGTTGAAACCTTGATGAAAGATTATGCATTAAAAGCATACAGATTAATCGGCTGCAGGGATTATGCCAGAATCGATTTTCGTCTAAATGAAAAAAATGAACCTTTTATACTGGAGGTAAATCCGAATCCCGATATTTCAGATGATGCCGGTTTTGCACGTTCAGCAAGAGCATATGGATTTCAGTTTGATGAATTAATAAGTAAAATTGTTGAATATGCCATGGAACGGATGAATTGAGTCTGATACGACCAATAAAACTTGAGGATCGTACTTCGCTCGAGAATATTCTTCGAGGTACAATGGTATTTACCGATGAAGAAATTTCGGTTGCAATGGAATTAATAGATACCGCCATCGAAGATCCTTCGCAGAAAGACTACATGATAAAAGTGGCGGTTTCTGATGATGGTAGAGTGGAAGGATATTATTGTATAGGTCCAACTCCCCTGACTAAAGGCACATATGATCTTTATTGGATTGCAGTTGATGCAAACTCCCATGGCAGGGGAATAGGTAAATATTTAATTAAAAATGCAGAGGATTGGGTAAAAGAAATGGGAGGTTATCTTATTATCGCAGAAACATCTTCACAACCCAAATATGAAAATACACGTAATTTTTATCTCCGCACAAATTATGAAGAATTAGCACGGATAAAGAATTACTATTCTATGGGAGATGATCTTGTTATTTACGGAAAATATGTATCACATTATAGGGATTAAATAGATTATATGGAACTTTGGCAGGAAATGCTGCGACAGAGTATTGATAGTGCAAAAGACCTGATCGAAAAATTTGGCTTTGATGAGGGGGTAGCCAGTAAACTTAATTCATTATTTCACATACGAATCAATCCATATTACCTGAGTCTGATTCGTTACCCGGGGGATCCAATATGGCTTCAGTGCATCCCTGATACCCGTGAACTTCAGGACGATGGTTTGCTGGATGACCCGCTTGCGGAAGATTCAAATAGCCCTGTCCCGAGTATCGTACACCGTTATCCTGACCGTGTACTATTCTTAACTACAAGTCAGTGCTCCATGTACTGCAGGTTCTGTACGCGTAAACGGAAAGTAGGGGATTCAAAAAAAATTAATATGAGGTATATACAGAGTGGAATTGATTATATAAAAAGCCATCCTGAAGTGCGTGATGTCATTCTCTCCGGTGGTGATCCTTTTATGCTGACCGACTATCAACTGGAGAGAATTTTGAAAGGATTACGAGAAGTTCCCCATGTTGAGATAATCCGTATCGGGACGAAGATGCCATGTGTGTTACCTCAGCGCATCACTCCAAAATTATGCAAAATCCTTAAGAAATATCATCCCATTTATGTTAATACCCATTTTAATCACCCATGGGAATGTACCACCGAAGCCCGCCATGCCTGCGATATGCTTTCAGATGCAGGGATTCCATTGGGTAATCAAACCGTATTGATGAAAGGTGTTAATGATAATCCCGATGTTATGCTCGAGTTGATGCGTAAACTTCTTGTTATGCGGGTAAGACCTTATTATCTTTACCAGGCAGATATTACTCGCGGCACAGACCACTTTAGAACGCCTGTTAGCAAGGGGCTCGAGATTATGGATAAATTGCGAGGACATACATCTGGACTGGCGGTTCCATATTATGTTATTGATGCTCCAGGCGGGGGAGGTAAAATTCCACTATTACCTCAATATGTAATTGGTCGTGCAGGGAAATGTATCATAATGCGAAATTACAAAAATGAAATTTTTACATATCCTGATCTGGAAGAAGAACCGGCATATCACCAACCACCTATAGAAAAACCCTTTATGCGAAAAAATGGGAAAAAGGTTGAGAAGGTAATTGACTCAGTAATAGAAGAAAAGTAGAAGATTTCCCTAAATTGTAAAAATTTCCATAAGCCCAGCATCGATCCAAGGGGAATGGAAGCTGGTTCGATGAGGGATCGCTGGGCTCATGGAGGTAAATTTTAGTTAAATGCTAATGGCTCTGTTTCCAAAACTTCAAGTAATTTTTCAAATTCTGTCGACTTATCAAAAAAATAATCAGCACCTAAATCATCACATCTTTTTCTGATTATGGAATACGGGTAGTTTGTTAGCATGATTACAACCGTTTCCTTCCTTTTTTGCTTTATCTTTACCAGAAGGTCAATACCGCTTCCATCAGGAAGTTGAATGTCAAGAATTGCAATATCCGGAGTTTCTTTATCAATTATCAGATTAGCAGATTTATAATCTTTAGCCTGCAATACATTAGAAACCGATGGTATCATCTCGACTTTTTCAATTATTCTTTCCCTTATTATGGGAGAATCGTCAACGATGAAAACACTTGTCTGTTTGCTTATCATGCCTTTTGGAATATCATTTTTCATTACTCTAAATATAGAGGAATGCGAAATTATAAAAAATAGAAAGAATGATTAAAAAATTGTATGTATAAAAATGTGAGTCTTGTAGTCTTTTGCCTACAAGCTAATAATTTCTTATTTCGGACAGATTATTAATATTCTTTAAATGGTTCTATTAAACGGTGTTTGATGGCATAATGAGTAAGTTCGACGTCGTTCTTCAGTTTCATTTTTTTTAAAAGACGGTCTCTGTAGGTTCGAACCGTTTTCTCACTGATGGAAAATCTATCTCCTATTTCCGTGATGGTTTTTCCTGACGCTATCAAGCAAAGAACTTGGTATTCCCGATTGGATAGCATTTTATGAGGTTCACCTAAATTGTCCGCCTCAATTTCGTAGGCAAGTTTTTCAGCAAGTGAAGGACTAACAAACTTACCCCCTCCTCGAATTTTCCGGATAGCATTTAAAAGTTCTTTAGGAGCACTTTCTTTATTGAGAAATCCTGATGCACCCGCTTTTAAAATTCTTACTCCTATCTGTTCTTCGGGATAAACACTGAGTACTAGTATTGGAAGTTTTGGTTTCTCCTTTCGTAATTCCCTTATTACCTCGAAACCGTCTTTACCAGGCATGTTTATATCCAGGATTATTACATCCCAGTTCTCCTTATAAGTCTTGTCTAAAACTTCCTGACCGGTCAAAGCTTCACCCCCAACAACCATGTCAGGGGCTCGACTTATAATTTGCTTTATTCCCTCGCGAACAACCGGGTGGTCGTCTGCAATCAGTATTTTAATTAATTCCTTTGACATATGATGAATTCCCCTTGTTGTTATAATATCAGAAAAATGTCTCAGAAAAACAATTTTAGATATAATAAAAATTTCCTGCCTCTGACAGGTTCTCTTCAGTCTTTATTTTGTTTTCCGGTGAGTTAAAGAAATTACCTTAAACGGTAAGTGGTATTTCAGCGGTAACCAGAGTACCTTTGCCGGGTGTTCCTTGAATCTTAAACTTTCCTCCTAAAAGTTCAATTCTTTCTCTCATTCCTGTGATGCCGAAAGTCTTTTTTTGTTCTAAATCCTCTTTTGATATTCCCTTCCCGTTGTCATGTATCATTAAGAAAAGATTTCCACCGTCAGACTTTAAAGTAATTGTTGCCCTGGTTGCTTTTGAGTGGCGCATGATGTTTGTTAATGATTCCTGTAGAAATCGAAACAGTGATATTTCTATATCCCTGGGAAGAGGGATTGGATCCTGCGGTGGTGCGTAAAAACATGTAATTCCTGTCCGTTGCTGGAATTCATCCGCCTGCCATTCAATGGCTGCTGATAACCCCATTGTATCCAAAATTACCGGTCTCAGTTCCGTTATTATTTTCCTCATGCTCTGGATGGCAGAATCCAGAAGCGTTGACATGGATTCAATTTTTAAACTTAATTCATTTCGCTGATTAAGTCTTGTTTCCTGTGAAATCATTTCATCCATGAGGGATAAGTCCATTTTTAGCGCCGTTAGAATCTGACCGAGTTCATCATGTATTTCCCGTGAAATGTATGAGCGCTCCTCCTCACGGATCGATTGTAATTTTGCAGTGTAGTTGCGTAATTGATCTCTCGAAATACGGAGTTCTTTTTCAATATTCTTTTGCTCCGTAATATCTTCAATGACATTAAGGTAGCATAATTCCTTACCTATACGAATTATTTCTCCGGTGATTGTGCACTGACGTGTTTCTCCTTTCCTGTTCTGAAATTCAAATTCGAACTTTGGGACTTTACCTTTTTTAGAAAAATGGTCTAGATACATTTCTCTATCAGAAATATTTTTCCAGAGGTTTAAATCAACCGTGGTTTTACCAATAGTCTCATCACGACTGTAACCGGATGCGTTAATAAAATTATCGTTTACGTCAATTATTTTAGCATCAGACGCTCGGGTAATAACAATTGCAACAGGACTGGCCTGGAATGCTTTATAAAACTTTTCTTCAGATTCTTTAAGGGCTTCTTCCTTTTGCTTTATATCCGATATATCACGTATTGTTGTTACAAAATATTCGAGTTTTCCATCATTTGTTTTATGTGAGGATATAACCTGTGATACCGGAATTTCTTTTCCATTTGCATCAAGTATTGCAGTTTCACCTTTCCAGATATCTTTTTCTGCAGCAGCAGGGAATCCAATATTATATATAATATCACTTGCCCATTTTGGATGAATATCTGATATCTTATTCTTACTTTTGTTTTCTAATGGATTAAATCCAATCAATTCAATCCCGGCACGATTGATATAGGTAATAGTACCATCAGGCGATGCGGTTCCAAATATATCACTTGTAGTATCAATCATCGAGAGTAACCTGTGCCTCTCTGCTTCTAATTTCTTCTGTTTTGTTGTTTCCTGAAAAATAATCGACAAACCTCCGGCCCATGGGTAAATTCTGTTGGCAAACCATTTTTGCGTTGCTGGATGGAATATTTCTAATTCCCTAGGTTGTTTTGTTTTGATCGCATCAGAGAATATCTGTTCCAGATTAAAATCTTTTGCGGATCTAAATATATCTGTAAGATTTTTATCAATACATTCTTCCCGCGGAAGATTAAATAAAATGCTGGCTGTTTTATTAACAAATGTAAAATTTAAATCATGATTTAATACGACAAATCCTTCATCTATGCTGTCCAGTATTGATATCAGATTTTCATTATACATTCCGCCTTTTGATTTCTGAGAGGAGTAAAACTTAACCAGTAGATAAATTAATAGTGCAGTAATTAATAAAAATACCGAATATTTAAATATGCGATAAAAAAGTACTGTCCCATTCGGTTGGATTAAATAATCAGTCAGTATATCCAGCAATAAAAATAAGGTACCACCAAATAAAATAAAATAAATGACTATACCCTTTGGTGATAGTTCCATTCCCCTTTTTTTAGAACTCATAAAATTACCCGTCGGTTATTAATGATGTTTTTCTCGTATTTATACAAATATTACTTTATTTAACAGTTTATTTGTAAATATAGTCGGAATTATCAGAAATACAAGTTTAATTTTTTGCATGAAGAGTACATTTTCAGTAAATTCTCACTTGTCTACACCATTGAATCTCCAGGTACTTAAACGTGAAAATACCTTCTGAAAAAATTGATGAAATCCGTAATGCAACGGATATCGTTGAATTAATAAGTTCTTTCACTCAACTCAAGAAAAGAGGAAAGAATTTTGTCGGTTTGTGCCCGTTCCATTCAGAAAAAACGCCGTCATTTACTGTTTCTGCAGAACGGCAGATGTATCATTGTTTTGGGTGTGGTGCAGGGGGTAATGTTTTTACATTTATTATGGAATTTGAAAAAATTTCCTTTGGAGAAGCAGTTAAAATTCTGGCAGAAAGAGCAGGTATCTCTCTTCCCATTTATTCAAAAGCGGATGAAGAGCGTGTAAGTGAAAATGAACAGTTATATGCACTTTGCAGAGAAGCAGCGATCTTTTACCATAAATGTTTAATGGAAACAAAAGAGGGTAAGTTCGCCTATGAATATTTCCGTAACCGTGGATTTAAGGATGAAACAATAAAGACGTTCGGATTGGGTTATTCGCCTAATTCATGGGATGCATTATATACAACTGGACTGGAGAAAAAATTTGATGTTTTGTTAATGGAAAAGGCGGGACTTATCAAGAAACGTGATGACGGAACCTACCACGATTATTTTCATGGGAGAGCTATGTTTCCAATCTTTACCAGTACAGGCCGTGTTGTGGGATTTGGTGCGCGAAAACTTTTTGAAGATGACCCCCTCGGAAAATATATTAACTCTCCTGAAACACCGATATTCAATAAAAGTCGATTGCTCTACGGTCTTTATCAGGCAAAAGATGCCATTCGCGAAAAAGGCAATGTGTTGCTCGTGGAAGGTTATGCGGATGTGATCAGTTTGTATCAATCGGGTTTTAAAAATGTGGTTGCATCAAGTGGTACAGCTCTAACGGTAGACCAAATACGGCTGATAACACGCTACACAAAGAAAATTATACTGATATATGATTCTGATTCGGCCGGTTCAAAGGCAACCCTGAGGGGTATGGATTTGATACTCCAAAATGACTGTGATGTCAAAATAGCAGTTCTTGCCGAAGGCGATGATCCTGATTCCTCAGTTCGTCGTATCGGGAGCGAAGGTTTTAACAAACTACTAGAGGATTCTATATCTTTTGTGGATTTTATTGCCCGGTCGTTTGAAAAGGAAGGGAAAAAGAAAACTCCGGAGAGCGAGACAGAAATGGTGAGAGCGATAGTAAATACAATTTCCAATATAAAAGATGAAATTAAGAGAAATTTTTATATTCGTTATGTCGCGGAAAAATACCATTTATTTGAATCGACTCTTCATCGTGAACTGGAAAAATTAATCCAAAAAAAACGGTATCCTTTGCAAAATTTAGATGAATCTGTACCTCATACAGATTCTGAAAGAGAAATTCCCCGCAAACCGGAACAAAATTTACCTTCCGTTGAAAAGGATCTTCTAAACGCAATGTTTTTAGGCGGAGAAAATGTAGTTAAATGGGTTGATGAAAATTTAGATAAATCTTTGATAACGAACGCTAAAGTAAAAGAACTGATTGAAATGCTTATTGATAGAATTAAAAAGGGGAAAAATATAGAACCAGCGTCTATAATTGATAGTATAGAAAATAATAATGATAAAATATTTCTCACAGAATTGATATTCAGTAATTATACTCTTAGTAAACGCTGGGATGAAAGAGGGATTGATATCGAGAAAGCCGATCCTTTTGTTGTTGTTAGTGATGCAGTGCAATTATTGAAGAAAAAAGCCCTTGAGCAAAAAATTGAAAAAAATCAACAGTTATTAAAAGACGCGTCAGTAAGGGGTGAAAATATAATAAAATATCTCGAATTACACCAGAATTTGATAAACCAATTGAAGGAACTGGAAAAACAGCAAAAAAAAGAAGGGTGACCGGAGGAGAGGTCACCCTTAGGGATGTGGGATTGTAGCCCCTGGTATTTGAGGTTTTCCCCGACTTAAAGTATTAAATATTTTATCGTGTGAAAAGGGATATGTGACAAAAATCACACAAATTTGTGGTTTTAAAATGTGGAAAAAATGGGTAAATATATATTGCTAAGATAATGGTAAGATTATTATATTAATTGTAGAGAAACAGTCGACATAACCTTAATCCACAAAGGTGATCCTCAAAAGGGGTCGCCTTTTTTATTGATCTGTTTTTGCAACTCTGCTTCATTACATGTATATTAAGAAAAACATATATATTATACACTGTAATAGAACTATGGCACGAAAAAAACTTGTTCCCGATCCTACACCCCGCACACCTAATCCAGCAGATGTTTCCACAATTGATGGTCTGGTTAAGGCGTTATATGAATCTTTGTCTTTCTCAATAAGCGCTCAACCTGATTATAATAGATTGCGTACACTGTTTCATCCACAGGGTCAGATTTTACCTCCGCGGACTGATAAAGAAAAAAAAGCCGAAGTTGTTGAACTAGAATTTTATATACGTCAGTCTGTTGAATCAATAGTCTTTGGTGGTCTGGAGCAGAAAGGATTTGTAATGTCGGAAGTCAGTAGACGTGTTCAATCATATGGCTCAATGGGGCAGGTATTCAGTACTTTCGAAGCACGTCATACCCCTAATGATCCCAATCCACTCCACCGAGGCATATATTCACTGCAATTATTAAGAGAAAATCAAAGATGGTGGATACTGTTCCTTACATGGGATATAGAAAAACCGAATTCCCCCATACCACGCCCTTATCTTGTTTAATATTAAATTTATCATCTTGTTCTCGAAATTTTGAATGCAACAATGCCGAATTACTCTGGATATACTGATTTTTAAATTCTAAATTGGTGAACAAGATGCTTAATAGATTTCTCATTGTAAGAACAGATAGAATGGGAGATGTATTACTTACACTTCCAATGGCGAGAGTAATTAAAAAGCATCGTCCATATGCGCATATTTGTATGATGATTCAGCAGTACACATCAGAAATTGTCCGATCAGATAAAAACGTGGATGAGCTTTTAATTTATGATGAAAATGGTAAAATGGCTCCCTTTTTTCAACTCATCGAAAAAATTCGCAGAGGAAATTATAATGTGGTTTTTCATACCAATCCCCGTTTTTTAATTGCCCTGATTACGTGGCTGGCAGGTATTCCTGTCCGTGTGGGAACCGGTTATAGATGGTACTCTTTTCTTTTTACGAAAAAAATTTATGAGCACAGAAAAAATGCAAGATATCACGAACTCGAATATAACGTTCATCTGTTACGATCTATTGATTTTGAAATAGAAGGAATTGATATTTCCCCGAAGATTGATATCCATCCCGAATGGGAAGAGAAAATCGAAAATTATCTAAATAAATTGAATGTAGGGGCAAATAAAAAAATCATTATCATTCACCCCGGTAGCGGCAAATCTGCACGCGACTGGAGTCCAAAAAATTTTGGATTACTTGCAAAAAAAATATCAGGGATTGAAAATTTTCAGGTAATAATTACAGGTAGTCCGACTGAAAAACCGCTCGTTGATTTTGTCAGTTCACTTGCAGGAAATAAATCAATTCCATCAACAGAAGGTCTCTCGTTCGGAGAATTTTCTGCATTAATTAAGAAATCATCACTTTTTATCTCTAATTCGACAGGTCCCATTCATATTGCCGCAGCCGTGGGAACAACGGTAATCGGTTTGTATCCTCATATTATACCTTTAAGTGAAAAAAGATGGGGACCCTGGACTGATAAGAAAATTATTTTTTCTCCTCAGAATAAACCATTAAATTGTAAGAAATGCCTTAAACCGAAAAGCCAGATTTGTGAATGTATGGATTCAATTAGTGTTGAATCCGTTTTTGATGCTGTTATGAATTTGAGTATTTTAAAATAAAGATTAAACTATGAAAATTAAAAATTATCATATCGTTGTTTTTCCATTAATGATATTGAATATTCTGGGGTTTTTAACATCAGATAGTGTGAATACTATCCTCATATCCCAGGAAAGAGTTATAGTAAAAGAGGATACACTCAAGTCGATAATATCTGACACACTAAATTTTAGACCCACGGATACTTTGCGGAAAATTGAGAATAGAGCTTTCAGGGGAGGTGAATATCTCAGATTTAACATTAATTATGGATTTATTACTGCAGGTGAAGCAATTTTGCGCGTGAGTGATACAATTTATAATGGACGGATATGCTATAAGGTTAACTTTAGTCTTGATTCAAAACCTTTTTTCGATGTATTTTATAAGGTTCGAGATAGATATAATACTATTATAGATGCTGAGGGTATCTTCCCCTGGAGATTTGAGCAACATATAAGAGAGGGGGGATTCAGTCGTGATTTCATGGCTGAATTTGATCATATCAATTTAACCGCGGCTACTACGGAAGGAAGTTACCGGATACCATCATACGTTCAGGATATTATGTCAGCATTTTATTATACCAGAACATTGGATTTTTCATCAGCAAAGCCGGGAGAGACAATTACCCTGAACAATTTTTATAAAGATTCAACTTATGAACTTACTGTGAAGTATAAAGGTAAACAAACGATTGAACTTAAATCAGGTAAATTCAATTGTATTGTGGTAGAGCCTATTGCAAAAGAGGGGGGGTTATTTAAAAGTGAAGGCAAAATATATATCTGGCTAACGGATGATAATCATAAAATGCCGGTTTTTGTGAGGGCAAAAATTGTTATAGGGAGCATTGAGTCAGAATTAGTTGAATATAGAGGAATAGCCGGACCAATAAATATGAAAGTTGGAGGTTAGTCAATGTCAAAATTTAAACAGGTGGATTTAAAAAATATTTCGACCATATCGGTGAAATCAAGGCAAAGCAAGGTTAGTTTGCAAAGTTTTGCAAAAGTTTATGATCCCTTAAACCAATCCTTCGCTGGTTTTATTGAATCTCTTCCCGATATCCTGATCGGTAAGGATTTACGGTTGTTATCAAAAGAAATTATCAACGCCAGGGAAAAAGATAAAGCGGTCATTTTCTTATTGGGAGCGCATGTTATCAAAGTCGGGATCTCACCATTAATTATAGATCTGTTGAAAAAAAATATCATAACTTCAATAGGCATGAATGGAGCAGCCGCAATACATGATGTTGAAATCGCACGATGGGGTAAAACTTCTGAGGATGTCGAGAAATATATCAGCGATGGGAGGTTCGGGATGTCTAAGGAGACAGGTACATTTATAAATGATTCTTTAAAGAAAGGTTCTGTAAAAAAAATTGGATTTGGCGAAGCAATTGGTAAAGCTTTACAGAATTCACCATATAAAAAATCGAGCATCCTTGCTGAATGTTTTTCTCTTGGAATACCTGCCACAGTCCATGTTGCAATAGGAACCGATATAATACATCAGCATTCTTCGATGGATGGTGCTATAACAGGTGAAATGACCTTTCGTGATTTTAAAATATTGTGCGAATCGGTCCGAGGCATTCACAATGGCGGGGTTGTCATCAATTGCGGTTCTGCTGTAATTATGCCCGAAGTATTTTTGAAAGCACTTACAGTTGCCCGGAATCTGTATCGCTCGGTAAAAGGATTTACAACAGCAAATTTTGATATGATACAGCATTATCGCCCCAGAATGAATATTGTGCAGAGACCTACACGAGACGGGAAAAAAGGTTTTCTTTTTACAGGTCATCATGAAATTATGATACCACTTTTATGCGCTATGATTAAAAGTTATTCTAAAATGAAAAATGAATGATCTTAATCTGTTAAATAACTACTCAGATGCCAATACTTTAAATGGGAGTGTTTCTATAGCTTGGATTGAAAAACAGGGAATACCACATTATATTTTTGCTTTCTTTGCTCTGGTAATTGTCTTTTTCCTGTATCAAATCGTGGGTGGATTAATAACATTGGTTCTTTTTGGTGTTGAGCCACTTGAAAATAATCTTTGGGGCTATCGTCTGGCTACGGGGATGGGACAGATCCTCTTTATTTTTATTCCAACAATGATGCTTGTAAAACTTGCAACCCAAAGACCAAAAGAGTATTTGCGTGTCAAAACACCCAGAATAAGTGCACTGTTATTACCAGTAATTGGTATTTTATCGCTTCAACATATCCTTCAAATTTATCTTTTTTTTCAGGAAAAGATACCGCTGCCAAAAGAATTGCAAAACATTCTGGATAAATTTAAAGATTTAATAGAAAATCTTTACCTGCAGCTGGTAAGCTCTTCATCTTTAACCGAATTAATATCAGTGATTGTTATTGTTGCACTGATTCCAGCGATTGCGGAAGAATTTATGTTCCGCGGGCTGATTCAAAGGAGTATCGAGAAATCGTTTGCACCCATCCCCGGTGTCATAATAACCGGTATTATTTTTGGTGCCTATCATCTCAATCCTTTTTCTTTTATTCCGCTTGTATTTATTGGTATCTATCTTGGATATATACTTATTCGTTCGGGTAGTATCTGGGTGCCCGTACTGGCACATTTTGTAAACAATGCATTTGCCTGTATGGAACTCCACTTCAAGTTAGATGATGATTACATTTTAATAGGAAAAGCAGGGGAAATGTCCCCGATCGCTTTACTGGCTGCATTTTTACTCTTCAGTATGATTTTTTTAGTATCAACCTTCTATTTCATAAGAACTACTAAATCACCTGTCTCTATCAATCCTGTTGAAAAATGAGGTTAGATATAAAAATGAATAATCATATTAAAAGAATTCTGGTCGCAATTGTGGGAATCCCATTGCTGGTGATTGCTTCATTGATAGGGGACTATATTTTTTTATTGACAATTATATGCATATCAACAATTGCACTATACGAATTTTATAAGTTAGCGGAGTTAAAGGGTGCTTCGCCAAGGATGGTTTGGGGTTTAATTGCCGGTATCTGTATTAATATTTCTTTTTTTCATGACAAACTCCAATTTACTATTATCAAAATCCTTGAAAAATTTAATGTTTTTATACCTTTTCCATCTCAGACACAGATGCTTTATATAATATTAACTATCATTATTATTGTATTTTCTATTCTCGAACTTCTGAAAAATAAAGGATCTCCAGTCATCAGCCTCTCGTTGAATTTTTTTGGGTTGCTGTATATTCCATTATTTCTCAGCACGCTCGTGGGAATTCGTGAACTTTTTGTGCCTTTCGATTTTCCCGTTTCATGCTTCTTTTCGGAACCGGAGAATTTTACAAATCCTGTAATAAGAGATAAAATTTACCAGTGGGGCGGTTATACAGTCGTATCAATTTTTGTAATTGTATGGACATGTGACTCAGCAGCTTATTACATCGGATCCGTGTTTGGTAAGCATAAACTTTACGAGAGAATTAGCCCCAATAAAACCTGGGAAGGCGCGATAGGCGGATTAATATTTGCAATTGCAGCTTCTGTTGGCATGAAATATATTTTTTTAGATTACCTTTCTCTTGGAAGTTCAATAATAATAGGGATAATCATTGGTGTAATAGGACAGGCTGGTGATTTATTTGAATCTATGTTGAAAAGAGATTTTGGGGTCAAGGATTCATCTTCTCTAATTCCTGGACATGGAGGCATGCTGGATCGTTTTGATAGTCTTATAATGGTTTCTCCAGTTATATATCTTTATTTTGATTTTATCCTTTTCAGTTAAGATGCAGCGTAAAAAAATAAATCTGGTTACACTTGGCTGCCCGAAAAATATAGTCGATTCTGAAAAATTAATTAAGCAGTTTGAGAGCAATGGTCTTGAGGTGGTGGATAATTCTGATTATTACGACTATTTCATTATTAATACATGCGGATTTATAAAAAGTGCAAAAGAAGAATCGATTGATGCCATCATTAATGCTACACGTCTTAAGGAGGAAGGGCGGATTAATAAGTTAATTGTAATGGGATGCTTGAGTGAACGGTATGCAAATGAATTGGAAAAGGAGATACCTGAAGTTGACATATTTATCGGAGCAAACAAACTTCAAGATGTCATGCGAGCTCTGGATCTTGATTGGAGGAACGATCTCACCGTCGAAAGATCCCTTTTAACTCCATCTCATTATGCTTATCTGAAAATTTCTGAAGGTTGTGATCGTCCATGTTCTTTTTGTGCTATTCCTGCCATACGTGGTAATCATAGAAGTCTGCCACTGGATATTCTTGTGCAGGAAGCGAAAATTTTAGCAGGAAGGGGAGTTAAAGAATTAATTGTTATTGCTCAGGATACAACATATTATGGTCTGGATATTTATGGTAAACGTACTCTGGGTAAATTATTGAATGAACTTTCTGATATAGATGGTCTGGAATGGATTAGATTGATGTATGCTTATCCGTCTGGTTTTCCCCCAGATGTGATTGATTTGTTTGCGAAAAATCCAAAAATTTGCAAATATCTGGATATTCCGCTGCAGCATATTTCCGATTCTGTCCTTTTATCCATGAAACGCGGAATTTCATCAAAGGAAATAAGAAATCTCATTTATACTCTGCGTGAGAAAATATCTGGCATTGAACTGAGAACAACATTCATTGTCGGTTATCCTAATGAGAGTGAAAAAGATTTTTATGACTTAATGAAATTTGTTGATGAAGTAAAATTTGAAAGGATGGGTGTCTTCATATACTCCCCTGAGGAAGGTACCGATGCATACAATCTTGGCGACCCGATCCCGTTGCTTATAAAAGAGGAAAGATATGCGGCAATCATGGAGTTGCAACATAAAATTTCGTATGAATATAATAATAAATTAGTGGGAAAAAATGTTAAAGTTATTATTGATAATGTTGAAAATGAATCTGGTGTAGGTCGGACTGAATTTGATGCGCCTGAAGTTGACAATGAGGTTTTGGTAAGCAGTAAGAGAAAAATTATACGCGGATATTTTTATAATGTTGAAATTCAGTGTGCAGATGCTTATGATTTAAGAGGAATTGTGAAATGAATTTTACCATAATATTTGATTGGGAATAAAAAAATGAAAAATATGATAATATTGATGATTGCCTCTTGTTTTCTGATAATGCAATGTTATGGCCAACGTAATATGAATATACCCAATCGTCCTGTGATGCCAAGATTTTCTTTTGATGCAGTAAGTTTTATGGGTGATGAGAAGGGTAAAGAAAGACTTGACCTGCTGATTGAAATTCCGTATGAGTCGCTACAATTTGTGCGCGAAGGGGATAAATTCGTTGCTCGTTTTGAAATTACAATTAATATAAATGATTCTAATGAAACAAGTGTAAGTGAAAGTTTTTGGAAAAAAACAATCGAAACCACCGAATATGAAAAAACTGTCTCTTCATTAATCCGTTATGTTGATCAAAGAACTTTCTTTTTGCCGCCAGGAATATACAACGTTTCAGTTAATATAAAGGACAAGGAGACCGAGAGTCCGTATTTACAGAAAAAGAAAATTAAAATACGGCGATTTTCAAGTTCATCCTTCGCTGTTAGTGATATTATGTTCGTATCCCGTGTGGAAATGGATTCAAATGGGACAATAATATCACCAAATATTTCTGCCTCGATCGGGGGAGGAAGGGATAGTTTTTATGTATTTTTTGAGATATACGATACCCTCGCCGGTGATTCGGCAACATTATCATTATCGATCAGGAATATGAAGGGAGCCATTGTTCAAAGCGACTCATTCGGTCAACGGATCAATGGTCCAATTCAACCGGTGCATAAAAAAATCACAACCGATAGTTTGATTGCCGGCGATTATATACTTGAATTAAAGTGCCTGCCGGTCAGAAATGAAATTGTAGAAAAATTTTCGGAAGAACAGATAAGTGTAAATCGAACCTTCATGCTCCGCTGGAAGGGGATGCCTGTATCAATATCAGACCTCGATCAGGCAATTGAACAACTTCAATATATCGCATATCGTGAACAGTTGGAGGAAATGCGCAACGCTTCCATGGAATTAAAACGTCAACTTTTCCAGAAATTCTGGCGGGAGCGGGATCCAACCCCTCAGACTGAGCGAAATGAATTAATGGAAGAGTATTATTCGAGAGTGACTTATGCAAACATGCACTTCAAGCATTATTTAGATGGATGGAGAACAGACATGGGGATGATATATATTTTGTTCGGTGCGCCAAGTAATATTGACCGTCATCCCTTCGAAATGAATACCAGACCTTATGAAATCTGGAGTTATTACGAATTAAATAAGGAATTCATTTTCGTTGATATGACCGGTTTCGGTGATTATAAACTTCAAAATGCAGATCTCGATATTGATCGGATTAGACAGCGGTACTAATGCATCGTTTTAAACTTATTCTTTTAACAACTTGCGCGATTTTACTTTTTGCTGCTTTTTCACCCTATAATGCTGTCGTAAAAGAAATTCGGATAATGGGGAACGAGATCTTTTCAACCCGTCAGATTCTTGATGTAATGACATTGAAGGTTGGTTCAGCTTATATTTTTGAGAATCTTTCAAATGATATAAAAAAAATAAATAATCTTTACTATCAAAAAGGATTTTACTTTCCCGTTGTTGAAGTAGATACACTCATTTTTTCAGAAGATAGCAGTCAGGTAATAGTTTCATTATTAATAAAAGAAGGATCTCCTCTAAAAATTGGTGAAATCAATTTGAGTGGAAATTCTTTTTTTAAATCAGATGATATTATCAGCAATTTCCAGTCACGTGCGGGAAATGTTTTTTTCCCCACCATCCTTGAAGAAGATTTTGACCGTCTGCTCAATGAATATGGACGCGCTGGATTCCCTTTTGCATCAATAAGATTAAAGAATATTTCGATTATAGAGAAGGAAGAAAAGAATAATTTAAGTCTTTCAATTGAGATCGAGGAAGGTAAGAGAGTAACCATTGATCGCATTGAAATTATTGGAAATACTTCAACAAAAGATAACGTAATAGTAAGAGAATCGCGGATAAAATTACACGAAATATATAATAAGAATAAGGTTGATAAAATAGGAGAGCGTCTACGCAGACTTGGAATATTCTCGCAGGTTGAAGAACCTGTAGTTTATACTGGTGAATATGGCGGTGGGTTGATTATAAAAGTCGTTGAAGGGAGAACCAATATCTTTGATGCAGTTGTGGGATACATGCCTGACGTAAATGTATTTACAGGTATGGTTAAAGTAGGAATGGGTAATGTTTTTGGTACGGGTAGAAAAATTGACGTTAACTGGTTTAAGGATGAGAGAAAATCTCAGGAAATCAATCTGAAATATTTGGAACCATGGATATTAAATCTTCCATTAAATATATCAATCGGATTTGATCAGAGGCAACAGGATACAATTTTTATCAGGCGCGGGGTAAAAATACAGGGTGATTTAATCCTGTATGAATATCTTACACTTGGGGGCACTGTTTTTTATGAGAACATTATTCCTTCGAATACAACAACTAAATTGATGCGCAGTACAAACCGGATGATTGGTGCTGAAATAAAATATGACAGCAGGGATGACTTAATTTACCCGACCCGTGGAATTAGCTATTCAAGTAGCTTTGTCACCGGTAATAAAATTAGAGAAATAGATAATACATCAATCCAGAGAATAGGGATCGATCTTGATATTTATTTATCGCTATTCCCGAAAAATGTTCTCCGTCTCGGTTTGCACGGCAGAACATTATCGGGTGGTGGAATAGAAATCGGTGATCTGTACAGATTTGGCGGGACAAACAGTATGCGTGGATATCGTGAAAACCAGTTTACCGGAAAAGATATAGCATGGACTAACCTCGAATACCGGATTCTGTCATCTCCCCGTTCTTTTGTTTTTGGGTTCATTGATAGCGGATATTATTTATTTAATTTTGATGAAACGGGGCAAAATTCTTCAATGAAGGATTATCTTATAGGTTATGGCCTGGGAATCCGGTTACAGACTGCAATTGGGAATGTGGGTGTTAGTTTTGGTTTCGGTAAGGGTGATTCGTTCCTTGATGGTAAAATTCATTTTGGACTCATGAATGAATTTTAGTTTTTTACATTGAAAAAATGTTTTTTTAGAATTAAATTTAGCCATTATGGTAAATCTGGAAATCGAAAATGAACTCTGGCATCGTGGTATAAAATATATAGCGGGTGTGGATGAAGCCGGACGCGGACCATTGGCCGGTCCGGTTGTTGCAGCGGCAGTAATTTTTCCTGAAAACATTAATTTTAAAGGTCTGGAGGATTCTAAAAAACTTACCGAAAAGTTACGTGAAGAATTATTTGATATAATAAAACAAACTGCTGTTTCTGTAGGCGTGGGGATTGTCAATCATTCCGTAATTGATGAAATCAATATCCTGAATGCAACATTCCGGGCGATGCATATGGCTATCGATCAATTAAATTATCAACCTGAATACCTGCTGATTGATGGACCATATTTTGCAGGCGCGAATATACCATTTTCTACAATTATACGTGGTGATACTAAATCTGCATCTGTAGCTGCTGCTTCGATTATAGCGAAAGTAACACGAGATCGATTAATGCGGGAGTATGATATGAAATTTCCAGAATACGGATTTTCACGTCATAAAGGATATGCAACATACCAGCACATTGAAGCAATTAAAAAATTTGGTCTGTGTCAGATTCATCGTAAATCTTTTCGTTTATCCTGTTTGGCAAATTTGGCTAATGAATAGACGCTATGAAAGAGGTATAATCGGAGAATCTCTCGCTATTGATTATTTACGTAAAAACGGTTGTCGTATTATTAAACGAAATTACAGATTTGAGCACGGCGAGGTTGATATAATTGCAGAAGATGGGGATGTTCTTGTTTTTATTGAAGTGAAAACATTCCGATCTAAAGTTTATGGTGAACCGGAGGATGCCGTGACGATCAGAAAACGTGAAAAAATAAGAAAAACAGCTGAGGCTTACCTTTTTGAGAATGCTATCGAAGATAAGGAATGCCGATTCGATGTAATTGCGATTGACTTGGAAAAAGAAAATTCACCTGTCATTCGCCACATTAAGGATGCTTTTTAAAAATTAGATATTGATTATAGTTATTGCAATGCTTTTATTGAACCGGTGATATTTGGTAGGTACAACCAAATTTGTTTTTAGTACCATATTTTACATTAACAAGTGAACAAATGGTGGAGAATGTCGTTTGCCTGATTGCTGCCTGCTCTTTATTGAAGCTACAGGATAATGGTATAGAGTATAAGTAATGAAGGATTATATTGTTGAGGGTAAGGTGATTTATAATGATAAATTATTCTCACCACTACGGCTCTTATTTTTCGGCAATGATGAGCATTTCAAAATGGTCTGGAGTCAATTCTAATTTTCTTGAAAATTTTCCACATTCGCATCCGAATATTTTTACCGATTTGTATCCTAAGGAATTTAGCAAAATTTCAATTTCCTCCGGAAGGTAGTATCTTTCATTTGCCGTAAGATATTTTAAATTACCGGAATCATCTTTGAGTCGAATTTGAGAAATATTCCTCATCGTTACAGGATCAAAGTTATTTTCAATAATTGAGAAATCATTGTTCCCTTCATTATTAAAATTATCCAATGAATTGTGAAGTGGATAGAGCCCGTTTAAAGTTGTCATTATTAACTTACCTTTTTTCTTCAAAGCATTTGTAATATTCTCGAGTATCTTAAAATTCATTTCGTCTGTTTCCATCAGTGGAAAAGCCCCTTCGCAAATTAAGATAACAAGATCAAATTCATCTTTAAAATTTATTAATCGAGCGTCTTGTTGTAAAAAATTAACCTTTACTCCTGCTTCCACCGCTTTCTCCTTTGCCCTTTTTAGTTGATCTGCTGATAGATCAACACCGGTTACTTTATAACCTCTTCGTGCAAGTTCTATAGAGTGCCTGCCGGTTCCGCACCCGACATCAAGGATGACTGATTTTTTATCATAATTGATTTCTTTTTCAATAAAGTCGACTTCAGTGTTAGTCCCTTTTGTAAATATTTGATCATCATATGTACGGGCGTAGTTGGTGAACAGTTCTTCATACCATTGATTCATAGTTATACTTTCTATTTTTGTTTTATTCTGTCAAGACATTTATTGTTTTTATTATTGTATCTATTAAACAGGGTACAAAATATTCCCTGTTCGCGTCTGCAGGCACCAACTGCGTCAACTTCAGGAAAAGAAGCGAATTTGCAATCAAAATCACAAAAGTCGGGAAGATTTGTACTTGTTCCGACACTTTTTTGTTTAAATTTTCTCTTTTGATCTCGGATATTTGATCTTTTCATGGAATATTTTTCGGGTGACGAAAAGAAAGTAAATATCTATTATGTTACTTTGTTAAAGTTTAAAAAATATTGTACTCTATTTTTTGTGCAGGTTGATAAGTCATAAGGAGCGGTGTAAATAATGGAGAAACACCGCTCCTATCGCTTTTTAAATAATTATGTTATTTCTTAATTTTAATTATATCCTTAATTGCGTCCTTGTGCAGCATGGCTGTCAGCATTTTCAATTTTACATAATCTTCATGGTAGAAATAGTAACCAGGATGATTATTGTTTCTCGAACCAGCACCTGAATCTTTGATAAGAAACCAATCAACATTACCTTTTTGAGTATATCCGACTACATGAATTCCATGATCATCTCCTGTGGTACCATTACTGAAGCGAAACTGTCTTGCATTTTCGTCAATTGCAGACGAAGGGATGTCAAAAGAAGGAACAACAGCCATACCGGCATGGCCTTCATACCCCGCCTCTGAAACATCGCCCCCAATTGCAAATGTGTAGCCGTTCTGTATTGCATGTTTTAATGCTTTCATAAATTCTGCAAGTGGAATATTATAGTATTCCTTGCTATGCCACCAGTTGTCCGGGACTTCATACTCAACCCATTCATAGTATGGTTTTTCCAGTATGGAATAAATCTCTATATAGTCATCCAGATTCAGGTTAATGACTCTCTCAAAATATTCTTTGGGTGTCATTTTTTTACCATCAACGGTAATAGTTTTCGGGGGTTGGCCTATGTAGTGGTTAAGTATAGCCTGAATAGTGTTGAGTGCTGATTCTTCATTCCAATTGTTTGAAGTTTTTAATCCCTCTAAAAAAGAATTCATTTCATTCACCATCTTTCCATGATCGTGGAATGGCTGTCCGTTTAATAATCCTGTATAACTTTCGGCAGGTACTATACCATACTCTTTCCATATTCGAATAACGGCATTCCCTTCGGATCCCTCTGCAAAAGCCGAATTTCCCCTTTCTCTTATAAACCGTCTTGCTTTTTCTACATATTCCCAGTAAACAGTATAAAGTTCTGATAATTTTATTTTCCTTTTGGTTAGACGATATATTTCAGATTCAAAAAAACTGGTTGTGGAAAAGCACCAGCACATTCCGGAAAATCCCTGTGAAACCGGTTGATTGTGCCAGTACGTTTTAAATTCATCAATTGATTTTGGTGCATCAATTGTAGAAAAATCTAATTGAAACCTTTTCTTGGGAGTTACCTCTTTATGAAAAAATGAATTCAGCGACTTCCTCATTGAATCTATAAATTCATTCTTGGGTTCGACAAATATTCCCCTGTCCTGAGCTAAAAGGTATCCTGTTTGTAATATTGATAAAAAAACGAGAAATGAGATGAGTTTTCTCATAAATACTCCTTTCATAAATTGGTTAAAATTTTTTTGGGTTTGTGATAGGACTCTTTGATCTCGTTGCAGTTTTTAAAATTTTGCTCTTATTTTACTTATTCGGCAGACTAAAAGCAAACGGATATTCAAATAAATTTATAGTATGAATAAAAGTAGGGTAAATAGATTATTTTACTCACCTTTATGTGTGTTTTTTAGAAGGTTGAAATGATTTGTGCTATTTTGTCCAGCTGTGAAATCTTATGTTAAAACTTGAAAGTTGCGGATGATCTGTTTTTATGGTGATATCCCCGCTCAAAGCCCCTCTCTTTTTTGGGTCGAAAGAGATGGGAAGAAGTATCGACTTACCGGGGGGTATTTTTTTCTCTTTTATTGTTACTAATAGATTTTCTACTGTTGAATTAGCTGATAAAATTTTTATGGTTTTATCGGATATATTTTTTATTTCTATTTCTTTTTTTACGGGGGAACCAATAGAAGTTTTTATAAATATATATTCCGGTTCTATCTGGAATATATTTATGACGTTCGCTGAGAATTTTACTTCAACAAGCGGGTGATCTTTATCATTTGTATTAAAGGAAATTAATTTCTCAACTTTTCCTTTAAAACGAGTTCCGTCAAATGTCACTAATAGCGAAGTACTATCCTGAGGTGGAATTGAATTTTCAGATAATAAAAGTGCTGTGCACCCACATGAAGCGCCTACATTTGAGATAATTAAAGTATCTGTCCCGATATTTTTTATGAAGATTGTCTTCTTTGTCGGACTCAAACTTAATACATCACCCAGGTCGAAGTAAAAACCCTCGGGCAGATAAACTTTAGGCTGGCTTTGAACCGATTGTGACAGAATTAAATATGTAAATACTACACAAAATGAAAATTTCATTAATTTTACTATTTCCGACTTACCCAAATGTATACTTTGATTTCAAATTTGGGTTGAATCTCATTGTCTGTGATTAATTCTATTGTGCCATTCCACGAGCCCGTTTTAACAGGTTTGAATAAAACCTCAAGTTGTGTCTGTTCGCCGGGCATTAAAGAATTTTTTAGAAGAGTGACCTTGACATGCTCTAATTTTGTACTGACCGATTTAATGTTTATTGATTTGTCCGGAGATGGGTTTGTAATCGTTACGGTTCTGACGTATTCAGAGTCCACTTTTGTATTATCAAATCCAAAGTATGGCGGTGTAATTTTTAGTATCTGGATTACATTTGCCATCAGTTGAAGTGTTAATTTAGGATTTGATGTATCATTTGATGAAATATAAACCTGTTTTGTAACCTTTCCCAGGTAAGTTTGTGTGTCAAATGTAATGTCAAGTTTCGCGGAGTCGTTAGGGGCAACTTCTTTTTTATCAATTAAAGTTGCAGTACACCCGCATGAAGCTTTAACACCGCTGATCCTCAATGTATCAGTGCCGGTATTGAGTATTGCTATTGTTCTGTTTATCTTTTGCCCCTGGTAGGCATCGCCAAGATCTATTGTTGTACCCTGACGGACATGAATTTTTGGTTCATCTGAAAAGGAAATTGCTGAAATCAATAAAATTAATAAAATTATGATTGATGATCTAAACATGACAGTCCTCTTTGTGATTATTAACCAAAATATATGAATAAACCGCCAAATTTTCAAGTTTTAAAATCCTTAAAATTTTGTAATATTTGTTATTAAAATACCCAAACCTTAAATTGTAGAAAATTTTAATAATAATTATATATCTGAGGTTGTATGATCAATTTAAATAATCAAGTAGTTGTCGTAACAGGGGGATCTCGTGGTATTGGTAGAGCAATTTCGATACTCTCAGCGATCGCAGGGGCTGATATTGCCATAATTTATAGAAAAAATAAAATAGCAGCAGAAAAAACTGCTGAAACTATTAAAAATCTGGGGCGGAATGCAATTATATTGCAATTAAATATCGAAAATATGAATGAATGTGCTAAGGCAGTTAAAAAAATTTTTCAAAAATATGGCCATATTGATGTTCTGGTTAATAGTGCGGGAATATGGGAATACGGAAAAATTGGTCAAATTACGCCCGCAGAATGGCGGAAAACGTTGGGGATCAATCTAACAGGGACATTTAACATGTGCAATGTGGTTGTTCCTTACATGAGGAAACAGAAGTATGGGCGAATTATTAATATATCGAGTACTGCCGGACAGCGAGGCGAACCTTTTCATTCACATTATGCTGCATCAAAGGGGGGAATCATTGCCTTCACAAAATCAATTGCCCCGGAATTAATAAAAGATTCTATCTGGGTAAATTGTGTAGCACCCGGATGGGTGGAAACAGATATGGTTTCGGGTGTTATGAAAAATTCGAAAATTAAAAAGGAAATCGAAAAATCAATTCCAAGAGGAAAAATTGCCACGCCCGAAGAAATAGCAGGAACCATCCTTTTTCTGGCATCAAATTTAGCAAATAATATAGTAGGTGAGGTAATAAATGTGAATGGTGGTAGCGTATTGTGTGGATAAAGAGCCCAAAATGGTTAAAAAACGGCACTTTTTAAAGTACCCCTTAAAATCTTCAATTTTTTAAGATTTTCCTTGATATTTTCTTATTAATTTTCGTATATTTCTGCCGTATGAATGGGCAAAAAAAATATTTAGTTAAGGGGGAAGAAATAATCAGCAGTCAAATTCCAAGGAATGTAAGAATTTATGATATTTTATTTAATATTGATGTATTGTTATCTACAGATGAATTTTTCAGGCAAGTGTTAATGTTAAGTGAAATTCAGCAGGAAATGGGTACTGCGGAATTACACTATAAATTAGGTAAATACATAGCAGAAAGAGAGAGAAAATTAGGAATTAAAAACAACAGTATTTTAGCAACTGCGTATAAATGTGGTATTCCGGTATATACTTCATCTCCTGGTGATAGTTCGATCGGCTTGAATATTGCTGAGGTTGTTCTGGGTGGGGGGAAAATAAAAATTGATGTCTTTTTGGATGTAAATGAGACAGCTGCTATTGTATTTAATGCAAAGAAGAATGGCGGTAAAACCGGAGTATTTGTTCTTGGTGGTGGTTCTCCTAAAAATTTCATATTACAAACAGAGCCTCAATTACAGGAGATTTTGAAAATTCCAGAAAAAAGCCATGATTACTTTATACAAATTACCGACGCGCGACCCGATACCGGCGGATTATCAGGCGCTACACCATCAGAAGGAGTAACCTGGGGCAAAATTGATCCAGGTAGGTTACCGGATACCGTTGTTGCTTATGTAGATTCTACTATAGCATTGCCCATAATTACTTCCTATTCTATGGCGAAGGTCAAATCAAGACCTCTGAAACGGCTATTTTATAAACGAGAAGCAATGCTTGGTTCTTTATATAAAGAATATTTAAAAGTAAATTAACAATCAGTAGTTTTTAATTAACTAATATACCAAAAATAATCTGGAGGATTAAAATGGGTAGATTCACAGAGTTACAGGATTTGCTTAAAAGTTTCGAGAAGGATTTCATAAAGTTTTACGAGAAGGGAAATAAGTCGGCAGGCACCCGCGTTCGTAAACACATGAACGAACTGAAACGTAAGGCACAAGAAATCCGAAAAGAAATACAGGATATTAAACTGAAAGCAAAGGAATCGGAAGGTAGCTCCACTCCTACAATGTAAAAAAACAGAAACTTGTTAAAAAAGAGACCCCCTCTGAATTTATGGTGGGGAGTCTCTTTTTATTTTTATGGGTTTAAAAAAATGAAAAATTTAATATTAATTTTATTGTTTTCTTTGAGTGTCTATGGTTTTCAATCTGGTAAAGATTATAGAAAACTGCATTTCGAATCGCTGGTAATTGATTGTCATAACGATTGTACGATGAGGATATCGAGGGGAGAAGATCTGTCTAAAAAAACAGCACGTGGCCATTCTGACCTTCCTAGATTTATTGCAGGAGGTGTCGATGTTCAAATTTTTGCCGTGTTTGTACCACCTGTAAAAAATAAGAAATCCTACAAGAAGGAAGCAGACCAGCAAATTGATGCTATAGAAAATTTCATTAAAAAGAATAGAGACAAGGTTGCATTGGTCAGAACAACCGATGAAATTATAAAATTTTATCAGGATGGAAAATTCTGCGTGATGATCGGAATTGAAGGGGGACATGCTTTAGATAATTCACTGGAAAATTTAAAACACTTTTATGATCGCGGGGTCAGATATATTACCTTGACATGGAATAATTCAACAGAATGGGCTACTTCAGCACCGGATGAGGATACTATTACCGATAAAAATTTTCATAAAGGATTATCACAACGAGGCTTTGAGATTATAAAGAAAATGAATGAACTCGGAATAATAATAGACGTTTCTCATCTCGGGGAGAAGTCGTTCTGGGATGTGATTCAAACTACAAAAAAACCAATTATCGCATCTCATTCTTCAGTTTGGAATTTATGCCCCAATAGAAGAAATCTCACTGACGAACAAATAAGAGCCATATCCAGAAATGATGGAGTTGTATGTATTAATTTTGCACCCTTTTTTATTGACAGCAGTTTTGTAAATAAGGAAAAAAAATTTCGATCTGAAAATAAACTTAAAATTGATTCTTTTTTAACTGCACAAAAGAAAGATACTACCCTCAGTAAAGTTACATTAAGTGATTTTTTATCAGATGATTATAAAAAAATCAAACCCCCTATTTCAATACTGATCGATCATATCGAATATATTGTTCGCCTTGTTGGAATAGACCATGTTGGTCTGGGATCTGATTTTGATGGAATATCTGTCACACTTCTCGAAATGGATGATGTATCATGCTTTCCAAATATAACCAGGGAATTGGTCAATAGAGGATACACTGAAAAAGATATCAAAAAAATCCTGGGCGAAAATTTTTTACGTGTCCTGAAAATGAACGAAAAACATTGAAATAACTTGTTTTATGTGATTTTTTTAACACCTGATATTGTTTTTGTATATAAAATAAGTAAAATTGTTAATTAGATTAAACCATAAAATTAAGTGATTAGTGTAGTTTATTTATTTTTATTAAGAATTATTTTCTTTTTATTAGAATTTTTCATATTTTAAGCCGATTTGCAAAGTTAATAATAATCAAAAGATTGATATACTTAATAAAGTAACTTCTGAAAGGAGATGTTCATGATAAAAAGATGCTGTTATTTTTTATTTTTTGTTTTTTTATCGTTTTCGGTGCTTAATGCGCAGTCAAAGTATAAGGTTTTTCCTGGGATTCAAAATCAGGTGAAACAAAACCAGATAAGCAGCGCTAAAATTACAAGTCTGGAATTTTCTGCTTCAATAAACGGGCCATTTTCCTCCAACCTCGTGTTATATGCGGGCGATTCACTTTTTATCAAAATGGATGTTACCCCCCTTGGTTCGGTAAATACGGTATTTTATATTGATTTAAATGAAAATTCTGTGATAGATTCCGAAGATATGCCGATTGGTGGGGAAATATTTATAGATAATAATTTTACTCCTCCGTATAGTATAGACCTTAATCCCGCAGAAGGTGAAATTATTTCATCTATAGAAACCGACACCCCTCCTTCTATGACCGTAATAGCAGAGGCAACTGAAAATAGCGATGTGGTGACTGGCATAGTTACATTTATAAATAGACCGGCTGATTATACTCTCGATGGTATTGTATCTGATGCAGGTGGATCTCCCATTGGTGGAGCATGGGTTTTTGTTGATAATGGTTCTGTTGTTATAGGTGATGCCACCGACACATTAGGCTATTACTCGATTCCTTTAAATGGAGGAACCTACAATCTTGAGGCAATGCATCTCTCGGGAATGTACTCCGCATTTGATACGAGCATTATTATTAGCGGGAATACAACTCTCAATATAACTCTATATCAATATACTTCATATATACGTGGTTATGTTCTTGATGAGTCATCAAACCCTATTAGCAACGTAGAAGTGTGGAATGAAAGGGGGGGAGGAACTATAACGGATGATAATGGCATGTATATCTTGATGGTTCCACCCGGTTCCGGTAGAATAGGATTAAGCGATGTGGATTTATTACCGAACTATCTTGCTCCAAATTCACACGAATATACAATCAATGAAAACGATTCGATTGTAAACACCCCTGTATCGAACTTTGTATGCTATACCGCTAATAGTACCATAACCGGCCAGGTATCTGAAAATGGGGCACCGGCAAGCGGACAGTATCGTATACTCGGTTGGTGTAATGATCTTCAGAGCTATTCCTGGGCAATATCAGGTTCTGGAGGAAATTATAATCTACCTGCTCATTCGAGTATGTCGATGCCAATGTATGGTGTAAATATAGACGATTGGGATAACAATTACCCATGGCCCGCCGGATTTTATCCCGATACCTCTTATTCAAATATTGCACCTGGTGCATCTGGTGTGAATTTTAATTTCATCCCCGCAGAAACATTATTTACGGAATCATTTACCGGTGATATGATGCCTCCCAACTATTCTGTATGGCAAATCTTCCAGAATGGAAATATCGGAGGAGGATCGAGCATCAGTCTCGAAGGGAATAGACTTAAAGTACAGACCGTAAGTTTGTCAGGAACTTCTGCATTCGGCATAATGTCATATAAACCGTTTAGAATAAATGACAGGGAATATCGTATCTACGTCGACAATTCGTTGCTTTCTGGAAATAATAACAGTGTGAGAATTATGCTCACGAGCAGGCGATGGTATGGACAGGATCCTGATTTCTTTAATAATTCTTTACAATTAATTTATGAAAGGGATCATTTAAATCAGCGACGCTGGAGACTTATGAGGACTGTCAATAGTATGGAGTATGATATCTGGACTTCATACGACAGCACCGGACATCATGTTCTCTTTCAGTTTGTTGGCTCTGACACACTTGTTCTGAAAATTCATGGTATAGAGGATTTCCGTGGACCCTGGGGCAGTCATTTTTCGATTGCTTATTTGTATCTGGTAGAAATGAATTCTTACAACGAGCTATCTGAACCTGTTTATTTTGATGAAATATTTGTCGGACCTCTCGGCACAACCGCTGTTAGAGAAATTAAAGGATCTTTACCAACTGAATTTTCTCTCAAACAGAACTACCCGAATCCGTTCAATCCCGTTACCTCGATTCAATATGATGTCCCCTCCCCCAGCCATATTTCTGTAGATGTTTATAATGTTCTGGGAGAACATATAATGAATCTGGTTAATCAGGCTCAGGCACCGGGGAAATATGAAGTATCATTCTTTGCAAATAATCTTCCAAGCGGTGTTTATTATTACAGAATGAATGCAATAAACTCTGAAACAGGTGCTATCAATGCAAATATGATCAGAAAAGCTATCCTGATTAAGTAACTTTACCAATCTTTATTCAATCGCGAAACAGCGGTTGAATTTCTGAAATAAAAAAGCCGATGTATTGAATTACATCGGCTTTTATTTTTTTATCTATACTGGTTTATTTTGTCAAAACCATTTTTCTTACCGAAACGAATTTATCCGAAACCATTTTATAGAAGTATATTCCGCTCGGAAGATTACTTGCATCAAATGTTATTGCATGATAACCTGCTTCTTTATAACCGTTGAATAACGTTGCAACTTCACTGCCTAGCAGGTTGTATAATTTGATATTAACCATTCCCGATGCGGGTACATCAAAGTTAATTCTCGTTGTGGGATTAAAAGGATTCGGATAATTTTGATGTAATGAGTATTCCTGTGGTAAATTTTCTATACTGGCAATCAGTTTTAAGGTTGTATTTCCGGATGGATCGGTAATTATTTTAGTTTGACCTTTCCCGGTTAAATGAATGATATTACCTCCCATTGTCTTTATCTTGAAAGTTCCCTTATCGTCAGGTTGAATATTCCAGGCTAATGTAAAACTACCAGATGAAGTTTTTATGCTTATCGGATATTCTGAAATTCCGATCGGATCGCATATTTTAATTATTGTCCCATCACTGAACCTCGCATCAAAATTATTTGGTGATGATGGAGGCAATTGGAATTTTTCTATCCCTGCCGTAACCCTCGAACCGAAATAAAGATTTTGTTCGCTTCCACTTTCGGAAATTGTAATATTGCTCAGGGAGGAAAGAATTGCATTTGTAGAAATTTTTGATAGAGGCGGAAATTCTCCATTTAAAATAATCGAACCATTCTGATTAGCCTGTATCCAGTAACCTTGACCGGGTGAGAGGGTATCGACTATTATATAACCTTTATTATAACCAAAGTAATATGAAGTCAATATATCGGGTGGTGAAGATACAATGCTTGTTACCGGTATCAGGTTCGAAATTGTTCCTATCAAATTCCAGCCCTCCTGCAGATTTATAGTGTCAAAATTAAACACATAACCGTGGAATGTAATAGGTTGCGCCTCGTCAAATTTCAACCAGTAACCTGTGCCTTCGATAAGCGTATCCTTGGTAACATAACTGCCTTCATAAGCATAAGCGTCACTTATCGCAGTGGGATAAATCAATGTTTTCAGGTTGACATCCGTTATTACAGGTAAAGAAACAATGTTCCAGTGCTCATGAACCGGTAATTCCAATGTTCGATTTGTACCGACATGTAGTTCAACTGGTATTCCTATTACTCCGGTTTGGTAATCATCACTTTCGATATACAATGTTGTGTAATAATCACCGATGGTTTGCGGTACTTCGTTGACAGTAAATGGTAAATAAATACTATCTCCTACCTCCACTATACCTGTATCTTTGTGCAACGACAACCATGAAGGAATTATTGTTCCTGTATCAACAATTGAGACATGCAAAGGAATGTGACCTGTGTTTTTAATCTTTATAGAATCTGAATTTGTTTCATTCGAATCGACATCAAAAATAAAATGACCTGGAGATGATATTAATGTCGGACCCAGCGTATTGTGAATTATGTTCAGTATATATGGTGTCTGCATTGAATCATTACAATTTAACTCAATAACTCCTGAATATTGTTTCCAGGGGATAAAATTATCTGTTAAGATGTCAAAATGAATTATAGTTGAATCAAGAGGAGAAATATTTAGGGAATCTTCCTGACAGGAAAGCCACGTCTGTATTGAATCAGGAATTTGAGGCTCAAGAATCAACAGTGAATCTCCATTATTATAAATTTTGACAGAATCGTGGATTATTCCGGATGGAATGTGCGTGTATTCAAATAAGTTCTTTGAAGCTACCAGAGCAGGACCAAGAATTTTTATATTACCACTGATCACTAGCGAGAAATTTTCCGCAGTACTGCTCATGGTTCCTTTGTGTGTGATCTGAACTATATAATTTGTTCTTTCAGGTGAGGCAATAAATACCTGCTCAACATTATCCCTCGTATTGTCGCCGGTTGTTGCCGGTGAAGATGGTGACGAAGGATTCAGAACCCATGGTAAATAAGTTTGGTTATTTTTTTTCTTTATGATCCGTAAGTCCATATCGTTTACAAGCATCGGGGTTGTTGGATTGAGCGAAGGAGAAGGCGGTGTGCCTGGGTAATCTGTCCAGCATATTGTGGCTTTCAATGGCTCTGTCCCATCGGACGCAATATTGATCCTTACAGTGTCGTATCGATTAAGTGTAAGTTGATAAATATGTGTGTTATATCCGGCAATACTATCCTTTCTCATTAAATCTACTGCTTTGTATGTATTCATCAATCCCCAACCATACATATAATCAGGTCCATTATTGGAACCGGCTTCGTCGGCAGTATTAATTATTAATGCTTTTACCGTAGCAGATCGTATTGCCGAACTTCCATGCATATTCTTTTGTTGTTGCAGTATTAAACCAATAGACCCTGATGCATTTGGAGTGGACATGGATGTTCCGCTCATTATACCGTACGCATTATTGGAAGTTTTAATAGTTGAATAAAGTGAAATACCATTTGCTACAATATCAGGTTTGATTCTTCCATCATCTGTTGGACCCCATGCGCTGAAACTTGACATCTGTACACTGCTCGGGCCGGAATATCCACCAGGGATATCATTTACAGCACCAACCGTCAAAACATTTTTTGCAACCGTGGCGCCGCTCATACAATCGTAACCGAAAGCATTTCCGTCTTTGTTTCTTCCGACTGTCTGCTTGACCCAACCACCAGAAACCCAGACCCAATGTTCAACGATGCTGTTAGGCCCATCACCTCTATCATTTCCTGCAGATTTTACGATGAGGAAATTTGGTGCATTCCGACTGATTATGTCCCATTGTCGGGCTTGATCGTCATAAAACCCGAATGCCCAGTCTTCAGAAGCACTTATCGACGGATCACCAAACCAGGCCCATAGACCATCACCTCGATAATTATATTCCCACCCTGTTATCCATCCCCAGGAATGATTCGATACTTGCAATCCTGCAGCTGCTTCCGATGCCATCTCAGCATCCACATCATTCCAATCGAATGCATTTAAGTTTGCTTCATACGACATCCCTTTTGCCGCTGCAACTACACCGGCTGCTACCATTGTACCGGCAACGTGTGTTGAGTGATCATGATATGAACCTTGAGTCGAACTAACTCTTCCGCCAAATTCTTGATGTGATGTTAAAACTCTTCCGGCATCCCATTCTCCCAATAAGATACCGCTTCCTGTCAGAGAATAACCGTAACCCTCGCCTGGATATAATTTATTTGTTGAAATTGTTTTTGCAGCATTCGAGTTATCTGTTTTTGCGTAATATGGTTTTCCATGATAAAACTTCTGAAGTTCAAATGATACACCACCTGGTCTGTCTACTCTAATTGGCATATCATTTAATATCGCAATTGATTCTGCAATTGCCCTCTCATTTTTCCATTGAATTGATTGTTGGATAGAGAAATTTTTTAACCAATCCTGTCCGAATAATATGTTGCTCCCGAATAGAACTATGCAAATAATCATTATAAAAATAAACCGATTCATTTTTCTCTCCTGAATTTTGTTTATCAGACCCTTCTTATTTATAAATTTATAAAAATCATATGCATGTATCAAGGATAAAATAAAGAATTCTTTGATTATGAAGGGAAAATATCGTATTTTGACAAAAAAATAGGTTATAATGATATGATAGATAATGATTTGAACAAAGAAAATGAGAAAAAGGAGAATACTCCTTTATCAATTCAGGGAATTGAGAAACCCCCTAATTTACCTGTTTTAGAGCAACGTTCAGCGACTCCGCCAGTGGAAAATTTAACAGAAAAATCAGACCGTCAACAGGGATCACGGAAATCAAAACATTTCTATCAACAACGGAGCGTAGATAGAGATCAAAGAGAGGGGGGTAAAGAAATATCTGTTGTTGTTCCTCTATATAATGAAGAAGAATCCCTGAAGGAATTGTACGAAAAATTAAGGTATGCGTTGAACCGCTTTAAAAGATGGGAGATTATTTTTATTGATGATGGAAGCACGGATGGATCTGCAAACATTCTTAAGGACATTCGTCGTAAAGATCGTCGTGTTAAAATAATTCGTTTCCGTAGAAATTTTGGTAAGTCAGCAGCTCTCTCAGTTGGATTTTCTCACGCTAAAGGTGATATAGTAATTACCATGGATGCAGATTTACAGGATGATCCGGAAGAAATTCCAAATCTTGTTAATGAAATTAAAAAAGGTTATGACCTTGTATCTGGCTGGAAGAAAAAGAGACGAGACCCAATAACAAAAACCCTTCCATCCAGGTTTTTTAATTTTGTTACATCAATACTAACGGGAATTAAGATACACGATTTCAACTGCGGACTAAAAGCATACCGGAGAGAAGTCGTGAAAGAAATTCAATTGTATGGAGAACTTCATAGGTACGTTCCCGTACTGGCACACTGGCTTGGGTATAAAATTGGGGAGATTGCAGTACAGCACCATCCACGGAAGTTTGGTAAATCTAAATACGGAATGGTAAGATTTTGGAGAGGTTTTCTGGACTTACTTACAGTTCTTTTTACGACAAGATATTTACAACGTCCACTCCACCTTTTTGGTTTCTGGGGATTGGTTTTTATGGGTATCGGAATTTTAATTACTGTGTATTTGATCTTTTTAAAATTAACCGAAGGAATGGCTTTGAGCAACCGTCCCCTATTTCTCGGAGGTATTTTGTTGATAATTGTCGGTGGACAACTTGTCTCGGTTGGCTTACTGGGTGAATTGATAATTAAATCCCGAAAACCCTCTGAAAAGGATTATTCCATAAGAGAAATCTGGAAATAATATTTCTGCCACATGGTAAGACCAAATCTGAAGCAGATAAGTAAATCATCGCAGAGTGTTATATTCTTAACCCTATCAATTATTTGTGCGGGAAGTTTTTTATTGAGGGTTTATGTATCGCAATTTCATCCATTTGTACAATGGGATGGTGCATACTATATAAATTATTTCCGTGATTCGACCTGGCAATCCGTATTTCATCCTGGCTACTCAATTTTTATAGAGTTATTCCGGCTTTTTATTGACGACGGTGTCCGTGCGGCACAAATGGTTTCCATCGTAGCAGGATCTATACTTCCCGTCCCATTATATTTTCTCGCAAGACATTATCTAAAACCGGTACACTCGATAATATCAGTTATAATCGTAATTTTTAACCCCCTCGTAATCCGTTTCAGTGTTATGACGATGTCGGAGTCGCTTTTTATTCTCATTGAGGTGGTTTTATTCCTGATTTATCTAAAAAATAAAAGATTTTTATTCGGTATTGTTGGAGGACTGGGATATCTGGTCAGGCCGGAAGGTATTGTCCCTTTTCTTTTTTTAATAATTTATGATTTTATTAAAAGAAAAAATAGGTCATCTCTTATTTTAGCCGCTGCAGGATTTTTATTGATGGCTCTTCCTTACATAATTTATTTAAGGATGCAGACGGGCGATTGGACAATAAGTGCTAAAACTATGAATTTACGTGTCTGGGAAAAGGATTGGCGTATTAACGTTTCACAAGAAGCATCCAATGCGCCGACATATTCGTTCCGTGAGAGGTTGGAATCAGGTCTTACACATTACCCTAATCGTTCTGTTGGCTACAGTGAAAAGTTGCTAAAATACTTCGGCATCCCAATGGTAATCATTGGGTTTATTGGAATGTTAAAATATCGGACAGTCTTGATCGCAGCGATGCCGATGTTGTTGATACTTCCATTGTTCGGTCTCGATCCGAGCGAACGTTTTCTTCTCCCATATTTACCATTCATTGTGCTCAGTTCAATTTTTCTTGTTTCTACCTGGAAGAGCAAAATTCTTCAGATGGGTGCGGTAATAATTATAATAATAGGGTATTTACCAACCATGGCATATGCAGTCACCCCTGAAGAGGGAATTACTGAATTTTGCAGAGCCGGAATGGATATCAAGTCTATTACTAATCGCGGAGATATTTTCGTTGACAGAAAACCCTTCACAGCATTTTATGCAGGAGGTAGATATCTACCGATGCCCAACGATCCTGTGGATAGTATTCTAAAATTTTGTCGGGATAATGACGCTCGTTTTCTCGTAGTCAGTGCAAGGGTTGTAAGAGTTTTCAGACCTCAATTGAATTTTCTTTTATACAGTGATACAGTTTTAAATCGTCTTAATCTAAAAACAGTATATGTAAAGGATTTGGATTCCGGATACGGGATAAGAATAATCGAGGTAAAAAATGAGAAGCAATAAATTATATTTAAAATATGACTGCAGGTATTTTCGTGGCGACGTACCCTGTAAACCGCATAAAATGTACGGTGTTCATTGTGTTAAAAATGGGAAGGTTTGCAGGTATTATGATAAGGTGACAACAAGAATCCTCATAATAAAATTAGGTGCGATTGGGGATGTAATTAGAACAACACCTCTGGTCAGGAAACTCAGAAAAGTATACAAGAAAAGTGAAATATGGTGGCTTACCCTTACACCCGAAGTTTTACCGAAGGAAATAGATTTTGTTCTTCCTTTTAATTTGCAAAATGTTCTTGTCTTAGAAGGGGTACCTTTTGATATTGCAATTAACCTTGATAAAGATAAAGAAGCATGTGCGCTTATATCTAGAATTTCTGCAAAAGTAAAAAAGGGATTTATATTGAAGGATGGGAAATGTTTTCCTGTCAATAAAGCCGCCGAGCATAAATATCTGACCGGTTTATTTGATGATGTAAGCAAAGATAATCGGAAAAGTTATCAGGAGGAAATTTTCGAAATTTGCGGGTTGAAATTTAATGGTGAAGAATACCTGATGCCTCCAGTAAAGGATATTAACTGGAATTTACCTGAAAATAAAATTATTGTCGGTTTAAACACAGGATGTGGGGGAAGATGGACATCAAGACTGTGGCCTGACAGATACTGGATCGATTTAGCGAAAAGGTTAAAAAGAAAGAAATATATTCCACTTTTGCTGGGAGGTGAGCAGGAGCATGAAAAAAATTTGAAAATATCACGCTTAAGCAAAGCAATATATTTAGGGCACTATCCTCTTCAGGAGTTTATAAGTTTGGTAAATCAATGCGATATAGTTATATCAGGTGTAACAATGGGAATGCATATCGCAATTGGTTTAAACAAAAAATTAGTTTTATTGAATAATATTTTTAACAGACACGAATTTGAATTATATGGTCGTGGTGTAATAGTTGAACCCGATTTTGAGTGTAATTGTTATTATTCCCCTGTGTGTGAGAATAATTGTATGCAGTATCTATCTGTAAATTCGGTGTTCAGTGCATGCGAACAACTCGTAAAAAAACGGGATAAAAAATAATCTTATTGTATGAAAAAGTCTAAAGTAAGTTCAAATCTTTCGTATTTCAATATAAAAAACTGGCATGTTGTTGTCATAATTTCAGTGCTGGTTGCTCTATACTTTCATGAAATTCTTTTCTTGAAATCATTTTTCTGGGAAGATTTTCTTTATCAATTTTATCCTTTCAGGAATTTTGCAGCAGTTGCAATTGCAGGAGGGGAATTACCTCTATGGAATCCGTACACTTTTTCAGGAACTCCATTCCAGGCAGATATACAATCTGCACTATTTTATATACCTAATATTCTCCTCTCATTTTTTGTAACAGGAGGAAAATTACATTTTTACTGGGTGGAACTATTTATAATTTTTCATTACATCCTTGCCGGTGTAAGTATGTATTATTTTGCAAGGGAAATTGGAATCTCCTCTCTTGCAGGGCTTTTCAGCGGGATAGTATTTACTTTTTCCGGTTTCATGATTACACATGCAATCCATCAGGTAATTATATGTCAGGTTGCCTGGCTGCCGCTCATCATGCTTACTTTCAGGCATGCTCTTTTGAAGCAATCATTATTTTATTCTATCGTGTCGGGATTAATTCTCGGGCATGCTATTTTAGCAGGATTTCCTCAGATTTCTTTATATATTGTATTTCTCATGTTCCTTTATTTTGTATTTGAAATTTATTTTGTTGTACGTGAGAAAGAATTTAAAAAATCATTTCTTCTTACTCTATTTGCAGGCAAAACAATAGCGGTGGCGATTGGATTGACAGCAATTCAATTATTACCTACACTAGAACTTGCACCTCTTTCTCAGCGTGCTGAAATTACGTATGAAAAATCAATTGAAGGTTCGCTGTCGTGGGAGCAGCTTCTTACAGTTTTTATGCCAAAATTTTTTGGTGCCAGTGGTGCCCAGGGTTCAACCTACTGGGGACCGGGTGCTTATTGGGTTTTCTGGGAAACCTGCTTTTATATTGGAATACCTGCACTTGTACTGATTATTTTTGCACTTGCAGGAATAAATAAAAATAAATATACAGCATTTTTCATTGCTATTGGTCTTTTTGGAATCTTATATGCGCTTGGAGATAATTTTTTATTTCATAAGTTTTTCTTTTCATATGTACCTGGTTTCGACACATTCCGTAGTATCGGAAGAATGACGCTTTATTTTACATTTGGAGGTGCTCTCCTTGCGGGAATAGGAATAGATCAACTCAGCAAATTGTATACGGAAAATAATAAGAAAATAAAATCGACTGCTTATATAATTATTATTATCGGACTTGCTCTCTGGTTATTGACGCAGGGGGGTATTTTTCAACCTTCCAAAATGAATGATTCCTCTATACAAATTCATGAAATAGCACTATCAAGTGCCATCACCGCGATGGTTCTTCTGTTAGTTTCGGGAATAATCATACTGTTGTTATATCGAAAAAAGATCCAGTACAAATTTGTCCTCATTTTATTTCTGCTCATACAATTTGTGGATCTTTATTTATTTGGCTTCAATCAAAACAATAGTAAAACAAATCCAGAGGAATATTTTGGACGAACTTCAAATCTGGTTGAAATATTGAAAAAAGAAGGAGAGAAAGAATTTTTCCGAATCAATGCCAGGCAGGGTGGGGCTATGATTCTGGATAGAAATCAGGGTATGATTGATAAAATTTTTCTTATGGAGGGTTATACACCTCTGAGTTTACAAAGAAATTTTCCTCCCGCAAAAGATTGGAATGGCGTATGTGATCTGCTCAATGCAAAATACCGGATTGCCGTTGATGAGAAACAAAGAAGGATGAATCTGGTAACAGTCGATACCTATCTGCCCCGCGTCTATTTAGTTAATGATATGAAAATCATCAAGGATGAAACAGATCTGAAAAATTATATGGAGTCTGGAGAATTTAATCCACACACAACAGTTTTATTTGAAGAATCTCCCGACTACATACCTCAATTATCTAGTGAACCTGTTATGGGAAAAGCAGAAATTACAGAATATTTTCTTAATAGAATTAAACTCAGGACATATTCTACAAGGGATTGCTTTTTAGTAATGAGTGAAGTTTATTATCCTGACTGGAATGCATACATAGATGGCGCACCACAAAAAATTTACAGGGCTAATTGGAACCTCCGTGCCTTTCCTGTAAAAGCAGGTAATCATAACATTGAGGTAAAGTTCGAGCCGAAGAGTTTCTTTAAAGGTTTCTGGATAACATTAATAACAATTGGACTATCACTCTTTGGTATCGTATATTCACGAATGAGGAAAGTAAATGTTAAATATAATAAGGATCAGGGAAATTGAAATTATCTATTGTAATACCAATTTATAATGAACAGGACATAATACCTGAACTGCATCGGAGGCTGACGGCTGTTATAGATAAAATTGAGGAAAATACCGAAGTTATATTGATAGACGATGGGAGTAATGATAATTCGTATGAAGAGATGTTGAAAATAAATCGATTGGATACACGTTATAAAATATTACGACTGGCACGTAATTTCGGACATCAAGTTGCGCTAACAGCAGGTATCGATAATAGTTCAGGGGATGCTGTAGTTCTAATGGATGGTGATTTGCAGGATCCGCCGGAACTGCTTCCCAGAATGATAGAAAAATGGAAAGAAGGGTATGATGTTGTGTATACGGTGAAAAGAAGCAGGAAAGAAAATTTTCTTAAACGTCTGGCATTTTCCTCTTTCTATAAATTAATGCATACCTTTTCCGTGATTTCAATACCGATGGAAGCAGGTAATTTTTCGCTTATGGATAAAAAAGTTGTCGGGATTCTCAAAAAAATGCCTGAACGAAACCGGTATCTTAGCGGGATGAGAGCATGGGCAGGTTTTCGTCAGATAGGCGTAGAATTTGATAGAGAGGCACGTTTTGCAGGTCGACCTAAAATGACATTAAAAAGACTTATTAAACTTGCATTTGATGGATTGATATCCTTTTCAAATGCGCCTCTGCGTCTCGCAATTTATGTGGGGCTCGGGAGTGCGGGAATATCTTTCCTGGGTGCTGCTTATGTCATATACGAAAAGTTATTTACAAATAAAGCAATTTTGGGATGGGCATCAACAATAGTAGCAATTACATTTATTGGCGGTATGATCCTTTTAACATTGGGTGTGGTCGGTGAGTATATCGGTAGGATATATGATGAAGTGAAACAACGACCGATATATGTATTACAGGAAAAAATTGGATTTGATCAATAACGATCTTTCCAGGGATATCCTTAAATGATTGACAACATTCATGCTCAAAAATTAGATTATGTTAGTTTGAACGCACCCACCTTCATAAAAAATATTGCATCGTCAAAAGTCACACCCTGGATTATATCAATTGGTTATATTTTAATTGTTGGATTTTTCGGTCTGAAGTATCACGTCATTGGTGATTATGAAGTAGAAACTGATTTTTACTGGACTTATGCACCAATTGCTGAAAGTATACTGGAAGGTAATATTGTAGTTGATGATTTTAAAGGTCCCGGTTATCCTTTCATAATTGCTCTTGGAAAACTTTTTCTATCCGATCTGTTTAAGACGGGAATTCTTGTTTCTATTCTTTCAGCCGGTCTTATTTTGTTAATTACTTATTTATTTTATCGTAAAGTTTTTTCGGGGGAAATTGCATTTCTAGTTACATTTGCCCTAATATGTAACACTGCTTTTGTCAGATACTCATACACCGTAAGTACAGATATGGTTTTTTCGGTATTAATTCTGTCAGTTATTTATTTAAGTCTATGGAGTGAAAATTCAGGATTATTCAACATTATAATATGCAGTCTATTAAGTGCAATTGCCTTTCTGGTCCGTTATAATGCCGTTTCAATAATATTAGCATTTGTAGTTATAATTTTTTTACTACGTACAATATCATTCCCTAAGCGTATATCAAGATTATTGGTTTATGGGATTACTACATTAATTTTCGTACTTCCCTGGTTGTTTTTCCTTCACTCAAATAAAGGAGAATTTTTTTATCAGAAAAATCATCTTAACATGGCTTATGAGATATACGGGAAGGGTGTTGTGAGCTGGGACCAATGGTGGTTAAATGAATCCCACCGTTTTCAATCTTTTTATGATGTCATTACTTATAATCCGATTGTACTTCTTCAGAGAATAGTGTTTAATTTTGCTGAACATCTCTCAAATGATTTATTCTGGTTACTTGGAATTTTATGGGGAATCCTGTGTACAGGAGGATTTTATGTGAGTTTCCGTAATGGATTGTTTAAACCGCAGATGAGATTTTTAGTTTTTTGCATTTTATATTTTCTTTTTCTTGTTCCATTTTTTTATAGTGATCGGTTTTCACTACCTCTTCTACCATTTTATTTTTTTTCTGGGGTTATTTTTATATTGTGGCTTTCACAGAAATTCAAGGTCCTTATGACTGCTCCTTTTTTTATTTTTCTATTGCTCTTGTTGTATGGGTTATCCTTTCATCGAACGCTCTCATATAATATTAAACAGATAAATGCAGGTCCGGTAGAAGTTTTAGAAGTTGCTGAAATCTATAAACCTTTTATTAATAATTCTCGAAAATCGGATAACACCGTTATTGCAAGGAAGCCGCATATTGCGTATTATTTAAATATGAAATTTCATCCTCTGCCAGATGTTGAGAATGTGGATGAACTGTTAGACTATTGCCGGATTAATAAAATTAATTTTATTTTCATCAGCACGGTTGAAGCGGCTTTAAGACCGAAAATTAAATATCTGCTTGATTATAAAAATCCGCCACCCAAACTTTTACCTGTCGCTGTAAATCAATCTGAAAATGCAGTACTTTATAAAATTGAAAACGAGGTAATTAAATGAAAATTATCATTATTGGAACTGCATTCCCGCTGAGGGGAGGTATAGCGCATTATAATGCTTTATTGTCAAAGTATTTGTCAAAACAACATGAAGTTGAAACAATTACTTTTAAAAGGCAGTATCCAAAAATTTTATTTCCCGGGAAAACACAGGAAGAAAATTTTCAGATGGAGGGTATTCAACCTGCACCTCAGATGATTGATTCAATTAATCCATATAATTGGTTTAAAGTCGCAGATAAAATAAGAGAGAAAAAGCCTGACCTGTTAATATTTAAGTACTGGCTTCCCTTTTTCGGACCATGCTTTGGGACTATCGCACGTCAGGTTAAGAAAAATTCCGAAACAAAGGTGCTTTTCATCTGTGATAATGTTATTCCGCATGAAAAGAGACCCGGGGATATATTATTTACAAAATTTGCTTTCAAATATGTCGATTATTTCATAGTACAATCTAAATCTGTTGAAAAAGACCTTCTTAATTTAGTTCCGAATGCAAATTATTCGTTTTCTCCGCATCCTTTGTACGAATATTTTGGTAACCCATTAGAGAAAAAAAATGCACGAGAGAGTTTGGGAATCAAGGAGGAAAAGTTAATATTGTTTTTCGGGTATATACGTCCATATAAAGGACTTTCCGTCTTAATTGATGCCATGAAAATTCTGAAGGATTATGAGCGTCAGATTGGAAAGGTGAATTTATTGGCTGTAGGAGAAGCATACGAAGATATTTCCAGGTATGAAGAAAAAATTCAAACATATGGTTTAAGATCCAATGTTCGAATAATTTCTGATTATATTCCGAATGATTTGGTTGCAACTTATTTTTCAGCTGCGGATCTGGTTGTGCTCCCTTATTTATCCGCGACACAAAGCGGGATTGTTCAAATTGCATATAATTTCGATAAACCTGTTATTGCAACCGATGTTGGCGGATTAAGTGAAGTGGTACTGAATGATTTTACAGGTTTTATAGTACCACCGGGTAATTCTGTTGAGCTGGCTGAAGCAATCAGGAAATTTTATTATGAAGAAAAAGAAATATTTTTCTCTGAAAATGTAAAGAAAGAAAAGAATAAATATACGTGGGATCATTTTGTTAATGCAATTGAAATACTTGTAAAAAGGTAAAATAAATAATCAAATGGTAAATTAAGAAAATGAAAATTGCAGTGGTTTTTGGAACTCGGCCTGAAGCAATTAAGATGGCACCCATAATAAACGAATTAAAGTATCGACAGGTGCCATATATTGTCATTGTAACAGCACAACATCGGGAGATGCTGGATCAAAAATTGGAAGTTTTTAATATCAAACCTGATTATGACCTTAACATTATGCAGCATAATCAGGATTTATTCTATGTCACTTCTTCAGTTTTAAATCAGATAAAAACAGTGCTTGAGAAGGAAAAACCTGATATACTGCTGGTGCAGGGTGACACAACAACGACTTTTGCTGCGAGTTTGGCTGCCTTTTATTTGAAAATCCCTGTTGGGCATGTGGAATCTGGTTTGAGAACATGGAATAAAATGAATCCTTATCCTGAGGAAATTAATCGTCAGTTAACAACCCGATTAGTAGAATACCATTTTGCCCCCACCAATTGGGCGAAGGGTAATTTATTGCGGGAAGGTATTTCTGAAAGTAAAATATTCGTTACCGGTAATACTGTAATTGATGCTTTGTTTCTGATTATAAATCAAAATTTTAATTTTGAGGAAGGTTTATTATCAAAGATAGATTATGAAAATAAAAAAGTAATTCTCCTGACCTGTCACCGCAGGGAAAATTTTGGCAGACCAATGGAGCAAATATTTTCAGCATGTCGTTATCTGATTGAGCACCATTCCGACATTGAATTAATTTATCCTGTTCATCCCAACCCTAATGTCAAAACATTAGCAGAAAAAATGTTGAAGGGATATGCAAATGTTCACCTGATTAAACCATTGGAGTATGTACCATTTGTGCATTTAATGAGCAAATCCTATTTAATATTAACAGATTCTGGAGGCGTACAGGAAGAGGCTCCGAGTCTTGGAAAACCGGTTTTGGTACTCAGAACAACAACAGAACGGCCGGAAGCGATCGAAGCAGGCACCGCAAAGTTAGTCGGAACAAATGAAAAAGATATAATCCGACAGGTTGAAATATTATTGGAAAATCGGGAGTCATATTCCTCGATGGTCGTCAAATCGAATCCATATGGTGATGGAAAAGCAGCTAAGAGAATTGTTGATATTTTGCTTTCAGAGAAAAATTAGCATATGCGGTTACCATTAACTTATATTATAGTTCTAACCTGGAATGGCCGAAATGATACACTTGAGTGTTTGAAATCACTCAGTGAAATAAATTATCCGAATCATAAAATTATACTTGTTGATAATGCTTCGGAAGATGGTACAGTAGATGCAGTATCCGCACAATATCCAGATGTTCAGGTTATTATAAATCCGACAAATCTTAGATTTGCCGCTGGAAATAATGCCGGAATAAAGCAGGCAATCTCTGAAGGAGCGGAATATATTGTTTTATTAAATAATGATACGATTGTGGATAAAAATTTTCTTTCAGTTTTAATAGAAAGTGCAGAACGGGATGAAAAAATCGGGATGGCCGGACCAAAAATTTACTATTATGGAAACGCAGATTATTTATGGTATGCAGGTGGGAGGATAAATTGGTGGTCAGGATGGATTTCTCACCGTGGAGTGCGTGAAATTGATAAAGGACAATATAACACAAGGTGTGAGACGGATTACATTACAGGTTGCTGTCTTTTAGTAAAACGATCAGTTATAGAAGAAATTGGTTTACTGGATGAGTCATACTATATCTATGGTGAAGATGCAGATTGGTGCATCAGGGCAAAAAGAGCAGGATATAAATTAATTTACGAACCAAGTTCCCGTATATGGCATAAACTTTCGGTAAGTACGGGAGGGCATTTTTCGTGGTTTAAAAATTTTAACAAATTTAAAAGTTTAATTAAACTTATGTATCGATATGCACGGTGGTACCACTGGTTGACAATTCCGTTTGGGATTGTAGGTGAAATATTTTTAAGTTATCTAAAGATAATAGGGTTTCAAAGGTTTCATTCAGATGCAAAATAAACTCGTTTATAAGACATAAGGGGGGATTAATTCAAGTAAATAATTTTTTAGTGTACAGATATATTTTTAATGGCATCTCAGACAAAAAAAATTACTTTTGATACTCTATCCCTTTTCGTTGGTCGACTTATAGGATTACTTTTTGGGATCGTCCGGTTAAAATATCTTGCTATTTATCTGGGTCTTACAAATTTTGGTATTCTTAATTTTGCAACCTTCTTCTGTTCTCTGTTTACAGTATTATTTGATTTTGGAATCTCTCAACTTCTTACCAGGGAGTTATCAAAAGATCTTAAAAATAGCAGTACCTACCTCGGAAAAATAATAACTCTCAAATTAATAGTTGTTTTTCTAGCAAGCATTATGGTAGGTATAACAGCACTTTTATCAAGGTTTAGCGGCCTTACTAATTGGGCGGTACTGTTGACAACAATCGTTTTTGCTGTAAATGGTATGTCTGCGGTTTTTCTGAGTGCATTCCAGGCACACCGGAAGATGGTTGTGGTGGCATTATCAAATATTTTCAATGATCTTGTTCTTTCAGTTCTAATAATCCTATTAATAAGCAGTTACCCCTCGGTTGTAACAGTGCTTGTATTCACTATTCTCGTCGCGTTGCTTAATTTTGTTGTTTTAGCAATTGTTTATGTCAAGAAGGTGGGTGTACCGAAAATAAAAGTTGATTTTCCATTCTGGAAAGGATTTTCAAAAGAAAGCCTCATATTTGCTATAAGTTCACTGGGAATTTCTATATATATGTATATAGGTCCGACTGTCCTAAAATATACTCGCGGGGATGTTG
>Ga0101944_10001129_pt1 | contig 61079 bp, 59 predicted proteins | sample DewCreD2012metaG_FD_75245 | JGI IMG/M metagenome (GOLD analysis project Ga0101944, IMG submission 75245) | Hot spring sediment bacterial and archeal communities from British Columbia, Canada, to study Microbial Dark Matter (Phase II) - Dewar... ...
GCAGAATCTAAAATTTATTTTTGATGCACTCTTCAGTGTTGAATCAGGAAGTGGATATCCGGAACACAGGAAAGAATCACAGAAGCAATCACGGCAATTGCTCAATACAATTTCATGTATAACGCACCAATCCATGGCACATATTATACAGGCTTTGCCAGATGACGTAATTCAGCCAGCACTTCATTACCCTGGTTTCCTGGATATACTAGATGTGAAAACTCTGGAAGATGAAGCATTAAAAAATGCCATGCAAATGAGAATGTAGCAAATAGTAAATCTCTTATCCTTAGCAAGCAGAAGAAGAGAAAGTGATGTCAAATAATTATTTTTTTGGAGTAAACCAATGGCCACTACAATAGAAAAACGCGCAGAATCCATTGCAAAACATGGTACTATTGAAAAGGCAATAGAAGCTAATGCTATCGCACAATACCAGACAATAACGGTATCCGAGGCTATTGTCCTTGGCCTTTTACGGCAACGGGTAACAAAATATTTTGGCATCTTTGGGCATGGCTCAACGGACATCGCTGAAGTTTTACGAGTATATGAAGAGCATGGATTGGTGACAACATATAATGTTCGCCACGAAACAGCAGCAGCACATGCAGCAACAGTGCTGAATATGCTCACAGGAGAAGTTGGTGCAGTTGTCACTTCAATTGGCCCGGGAGCGCTTCATGCGTTTGCCGGTTCACTTGCGTCGGCATCTAACGGTGTTGGCGTATATCACATTTATGGCGATGAAACAACGCATGATGAAGGCTTCAACATGCAGCAAATTCCAAAAGATGAACAGGGTTTATTTCTTAAATTGTGCAGTGTAATGGGAAATGCCTATGCCCTTTATGAACCATGGTCAGTGACATCTGCATTAAAACAAGGAGCGGTTACCACTGGCGTGCCGTTTGCTCAGCCGTTTTTCCTGCTTGCACCTATGAATGTGCAGCCATCGGTTCTGCAAAACTTTAACTTGCTGCAGCTACCTTCACCATACCAGCATACACCCTGTGAGTGTAGCGATAAAGATGTATTCAAGAAAGCCATTGATACTGTTAAGGCTGCACAGCGTGTTGCCATAAAGATTGGCAATGGTGCACGTGGATGCAGCAAGGAAATATGTGAGCTTGCAGAACTTTTAGATGCAGCCATTGTGAGCGGGCCATCCAGTACCGGCATTGTGCCATACTCTCATCCACGGTACATGAGCGTTGGTGGCTCTAAAGGTTCGCTGTGTGGCAATTATGCTATGAATGAAGCTGATGTGGTGATAGTTATCGGTGCACGTGCGGTGTGCCAATGGGATTGTTCTGGGACAGCATGGAAAAAGGCACAGGCCATTATTAATTTTAACACCAATCCTCACCATGCATTTCACTATAATAAATGCATTTCCATAGTTGGCGATGCTCAACCAAATCTCAGGCAGTTTATTAACTACATAAAGGATTCAGGAATTAAAAAAGGCGATAGTTCATCGCAATGGCTTGCTGCCCTGAAAGAAAAAAAAGCACAGTGGCAATCATTCAAAAAGCTTCGTTTTGATAACCCCACGCTGTATGATGATGCATGGAAGCGAGATGTTCTCACCCAGCCTGCTGCAATAAAAGCCGTGTGCGATTTTGCTGACGGATATAAATATATTAAAGTCTTTGATGCCGGCGATGTGCAGGCAAACGGATTCCAAATCATAGAAGACGAATACGAAAAGCAGACAATCACCGAAACAGGGGCATCCTACATGGGTTTTGCTTCGTCTTCTCTGCTTGTATCAGGAATTATTAATAAACCAATGATTGCATGTTGCGGCGACGGCAGTTTCATGATGAATCCTCAGATACTCATTGACGGTGTCGAGCATAATGCTAACGGAATAATCGTAATATTTGATAACAGGCGGATGGCAGCCATCACCGGGCTGCAATATGCACAGTATGGCAAAGAATACAAAACATCTGACACCGTTGAAGTGGACTATGTGGCAATGGCAAACTCAGTGAAAGGTGTTAAAGGAATGTTTGGCGGATATTCTATCCGGGAATTAGAGCAGGCATTACAGAAGGCGCATGAATACAAAGGGCTCTCAGTTATCCATGTGCCGGTATATAGCGGCAGCCATGAATTAGGCGGCATGGGCGTATTTGGCGATTGGAACGTGGGCAACTGGTGTGAGCGCGTCCAGGAAGAATATCACAGGCTGGGATGGTGAAGATGTAAATCATATTTTTTGCACAATGCTCTTATGCATTTTTTCATCTATTGGGTAAAGGCTTATAAAAACAATCCCGCATATAATTAATGCCAATGGCACAAGCGTTGTGAGAATCTTCAGGCCTGTAAGCGTATCAAAGCTCTGAATCTGTGCAGTTAGCATATTGTTTATAAACTTTGGCTGAATGTAGCCACATAATGTTAGCCCAATACCAGTAATAAATCCGGCACATGCTGCTGCCAGTTTCTGGCTGAAATAAAAAAATCCATAGATGATGCCTTCCCTTCGCAATCCCGTCTTCCACTGCGAATACTCCACGGTATCAGGTATCATTGCCCACGGGCTGAAAAATACAGTAGAAACGCTCACCCCTGCTGCAACAAAAAGCCCGGTAAAAAAAGCAAAATTAAATTGATTTATAAAATACAGAACAACCAGAATAATCGCAAGCAAACCCATGCCAATATTAAACGCTTGCTTTTTGCCAATTTTATTGGAGATGAAAACCCATAAAGGGATGGCCACAGCAGCGGTAGCAAACATGGATAAAAATGCAACGGGGATAAAATCTTCTTTGTTAAAGTTATATTTAAAGAGATAGTTAACCATACAGGCCAACACGCCAATAGCACATAGGTGCATGAACACCCCAATTGAAAGAAAAATAAATGGCTTATTCACTGATAGCGTTGTTGCGATATCCTTTAATCTGTATTCTTCTGCTTCATTATGCTGTACCCGTTCACGTACAGATGCAAATGTTATTAGGGTAAAAATAGCAGCGATAGCTCCATATAAAATTCCAACAAAACGCCATCCTAAAACAGGATTATCAAAAAGACCCACAAGCGGCTTTGTTGCACCAGCAACAAACAATGTTCCTACCACAGCACAAAACATCCTGTAGCCTGTAAGCCTGGAACGCTCATTGGAATCAAGCGTAAGGTTTGCAGTCAATGCGCCATATGGTATGTTGACAACAGTATACGCAGTGCATACTAGCAAAAACATCACCAGCGCATACAGTTGTTTTAGCGTATCGCTGAGCGCAGGAGTGTAAAACATTAATGCCATGCTAAAGCCCAAAGGAATTGCTCCAAAAAGGAGGTATGGCCGTTTTTGCCCCCACCTGGTTCTGGTTTTATCTGAGATATATCCCATCATGGGATCGCTTACTGCATCCCATATCTTTGCTACCAAAAAAATTGTTCCAGCAGCTGAAGCTGTAATGAGGAACACATCAGTTAAATAGAACATAAGAAAAAGCACCACCGACTGGAAAACCATGTTAGCGCCAAAATCCCCAAGTCCATACCCTATCTTTGTCTTTACGGATAAACCTTCTTTAGTTTTTTCCATGTTCCCTCTCCCCCTAAAAAAATTGGATGTTGCAATTGTAACTGTGGGCTTGATCCGGAATCCATTGCTACAGTGAGATCCCAATTCAATTCTAATCTTCAAAGTATGTTATAATGCTCTCAAATCCCAAAGGCAGCCCGTAATTTCAACGCCTCTTCAGATTTCCCTTCAATCTTTATGAGCCCTTGAAGATACGCCATCTCTATTCTCTTTTTCCTAAGCAGAATTGCTGCCCACAGGCCTGCAGGCACCGTTATCTTCATATCCCATTTTTGTGGCAGCACTCCTTCTTTTGCTGTCAACACGCTATTATTAATCATTATGCTGTAACAAAATCCTTTAGCCTCACCTTCAGGTTCAATATTCAGGGCGATAGTAACTGTCCATTGTCTCACTGCATCAGAATTATACCGTTTTAAAAATTCTTCAGTCAATTCCTTTGCTTGAGGTGCGTATTGAGAAGTATTGCCACGCAATCCAATACGCTCAAAAAAACCCTTCTTTGGCGATTTTGTTGCCGCAATGTCTTTCCGATGCTGTATATAATAATATAACGATGGGAATGGCGCATCAAGCTCTTGTGTATAAACCTCCCTGCGCAATTTAGCCGACTTTTGTATCGCTAAAGAAAAGCGCAAGATATCCCGCGCATCAGCACCTGATAGCATTGGTTGTGTTTTCCCCAGTATGGATTCAATAAAATTATGCGTTGCGCCAATAAACCCTAAAGCCCAATCAGACTTTTCATTATAGTGTTTCCATCCTTTGCTGGTAAAAACACTTACTGCAGGCCCTTTAACAATATTACCCGTGCATCTGTGTATAACAACTATACCTTGAGTTCCGCTCACCTCTATCCATTCATCATTGGCATAATATTTGGAAGGAATGGTAAGCGCTGGCATATGCACAAACTCAATTGACCCATACACACCACTGCTGTGTTTCCATATCATCACGGAAGGGGCATCAATAATACCATCAATTGAATCAATCCAGCCACTGACACGCTCAACACTTCCGCACAAATACCACGCTGTAGTCCACAGGTGATGTCCATGGTCAAATGTGTCAAAACCGCGAATGCCACCGCTTTCAGTGTTTTCTTTTAAACGCCACTGCCATGCCTGCGGAGGCACATACCAGCCACCACTTCCACCACCAATAAATTTTATTCGGATGGAAATGGGGCTACCTATCTCACCATTTTCTATAATTTTTTTGGCAAGGCGTATGGGTGGGTAAAACGCATAGTTATCGGTCACCTTAAAGATTTTACCGTGCTGTGCTGTAGCTTCAAGGATGCGGTCAGCACTTGCAAGGTCAACAGTCATAGGCTTTTGCAACGCAATGTGTTTCCCAGCCTTTGCCGCGGCAATGACTACAGGCTCATGAAGGGAGTGCGGAGTCAAAATTTCAACAGCATCAATACGCGGATCTTTTAGCAAATCATTATAATCAGTGTAAGAAGCAGTTGCATGCCACTGTTTAGCCCTTTGTTCTACCAGCTTCTGGCTAATATCACATACTGCATACAGTTTTGCCTGTTTATTATTCTTATATCCAAGATAATGTAAATCGGCAATGCGTCCCAATCCAATAAAAGCAACATTAATACGTTTCATAGCAACCTCCACTCATTGCACATTATAAAATGATATTGCGTATATGTCAATCTTTTTTAATCCTATCATCCCAACCCAATGTTTCCTAGTCACTATATATAAAAAATATTTAATTTAATAATCTTTACCCCAGCCTTTAACACATAGCAATGAGAGGGAATGTTTATTCCTTATTGATGAATTTTTTCCAGTATTTATTCCTTAAAAATAATTTAACATAAAAACATATACACTCCCGCCACCTTCGGGGGCGGGAGTGTATATTAATTATTATTTGTACATAAAGATACATTTAGGAATTAACAGTGAATTTTTTCTTAAAAAAATATTGATATTGACACATTCATAGAGTATCTTATTCTGGTAGTATATATAATTGCTGTGTTGAATTTATTTTTGTTAGCATGTAATGCTGTAATCACCTGCCTAAAGCAACCAACCCACAGGATTATTGCATTAACATACAAAAATTGCAGCAATTACCAATTAAAATATGTAAGGAGTTTTTATGGTAACAGAAGGTAAATATGTCGCCATTCATTACACCGGAAAGTTTGATGACGGCCAAGTGTTTGATTCAAGTTTAGACGGTGCACCTTTTGAGTTTCAGGCCGGGGCTGGCATGGTTATTCCTGGTCTAGACAGAGCTGTTTTGGGCATGAAGCTTGATGAAGAAAAAGATATCGTTATTGCACCAGAAGATGGTTACGGGGATTATGATGATAATCTGTTATATGCATTTCCACTGGAAGAAGTACAGCAGCAGTTTAAGCCCGAAATTGGGATGACTATAGGCCTGCAGATGGACAATGGTGCACAGATCCCTGCAGTAATAAAAGAGATAACCGATGATGAGGTTGTTGTTGATATGAATCATCCACTGGCAGGAAAAACACTACATTTTCATGTCAAAGTTGTTAATATCAGCGATGAGCCCGAGTACAGCGGCGGTTGCGATTCATGCGGCGGGCACAGCAGCGGCTGCAGTTGTTAAGCAGATATGAAAACTAAAAAAACCCACAGCAAAGCTTGTGGGTTTTTATTAATATTTATCTGGCCATTCTGGCTTTAACTCCAACAAGCAAGTCTTCGGCCTTCTTATACTGCCCCTTAAATATATACAGCATACTCAGTCGGGTATACTCTGAAAGGTTGGGCTTTTCTTTCATTATCTTGTGTTCCAGCTCCTTTATCTTGGCATCAACATCGCCAATTTCCTTTACTTTATTTTCATAGGTTAAGCTTTCCAGATACGCTTTAAACTGTGCATATTTGGGGCTGCTAGTCAACGCGGTGGTCAGGTACTTAATTGCCTTTTTAAAATCTCCCATGTGGTAATAGCAGAAACCATAATACCTGTTAATAAACATCTTGTCATCGGCATTATGGGCAATGCGGTTTAAGCATTCAATAACCTTTGCATATTCCTTGTTTTCGTAATAGATATACGCTAAAAGATAATTTGCCTTAAGATGAACATGGTCAATAGCAACGGTCGCTTCAAAAAACCGCAGCGCATTTGTATAATCCTTTACGTTGAAATATGCCATGCCTGTATAAAAGTTGCCTTCAATAAAATCGCTTTTAAGTTGCAGTGATTCATGAAAATATTGGAGCGCTTTTTTATAATCACCAGCGTTATAATATTCAACACCCAGGTTAAGCAGCACCTTATGGTTCTTTTTTATTGATAACGCTTTTACATACACCTGAATGGCTTTTTCGCTATTGCCCATCCGTGAATATATCTCGCCAATGTTGTTATATGCCTCAATAAATTGCGGGAACACTTCAACAGCATGCAAATATTTTTCAATAGCCTGTGCATAGTTTCCCTGATTGGACAATGCAAGCGCCTGATTATATATGCTGGCAGCCTCAGTTGGTACACTCATTGCTTTCATACCAAAACCTCTTGCTTAGTAATATGCAATTATCATCTATCTATACCTATCGGTAAAAATTCTATTTTCATTTAGAATTTCATCAAACCATTTTTTAGCCTGGGCGATAGTTACTGTTTAAAAGGCTTAATATACAATACGCTTCCCATCATACGTAATCTTTTCTTTTCTTCCCGAAGCGTAATGGAGCAGAATCCCATCATCTTTAAAATGATAGTAATAAAGGTCGCTATCTATCTGGTGATACCACAGCTTTGTGCCTTCTTCACGTTCCACTTTAATCAAAAAATATCTTTCGTCTTCATCCACAAAAATAAGATACAGGAAACCATTGTATAAAACCTCTAAGAATGTCCGCCCGGGAATAAACCACATGGTGGAACCATTACTCCGTGCTACTGTCAAAAACATGCCTTCGGTATCGCCAATTCTGCAGGCAATATAATAAAAACGGTCATCAAACAGTACATTCTGTATAGCCACAGGTTCAGAAAGCTTTTTAACCCATAGCTTTTTGCCATCAGGGTTGCTCACGCATAGTACTGTAAACTTTTCCGGATTATAGATAATTGCAGTATCGTTACAGGTAAATGTCAGCATATCCGGTATGTCTATGCAAAAATCCCTTTACGCTTCATGGCATCAATGATCAATTGCGCCAACTCATCAACAGCAAAATTTTCATTATTAATAACTAAATCATAGTTATGGGGGTCTTCCGGGTCAAATTTAAGGAAATTTTTTATAAAGCTTTCCCTGTCTATTTCCTTTTTTTCAATTATCTCCCGTGCCTCATTTTGTGAAACCTTGAGCATTGCTGCAATACGCTTAACCTTATAACTCATAGGGGCAACAATCCTTACATGTAATCCATAGGGCATACCGCGGGTTATAACGTTACCCGCCCTGCCTACTATCACCACATGCCCATTAATTGCTAATGTCCGCACAACTTCAGCTAATTTTCTATATACAGCCACCTGTGGCGGGAATTTACTAAATGTTGTCTGGAAAAGATCAGTCATCTTGCTTCGTGCAGTATGTGTCAGCGTTTCGGTTAATGCTTCCGTCAATCCTAAATCCGAAGTAATTTTATCTAAAATCTGTTTATCATATGCTGCCCATATTGGAGTTGAATGATATTCCTTATTCAATATATCAGTCAACTTAACAGCAATATCAAATCCGCCACAGCCATATTCACGCGAAATTGTAATAAAGGGGAGCGTATTGGCCTTTTCCCTGTCTTCGACCACATGTTGTTTCTGCCGCCGCCAGTACTCTATCTGCTTATAGATTGCACTTTCCTTTACGGCTACATCTTTCATAGTGGCCTCCTTTTTGTCATACTATCACCTATACTATACTCAAAAAAAGGCAAAACAGCAAGCAAAAAACAAGACAGCTGGCATATTTGCTTATAGTACAAATATTCCGGTTGACAAAATTATGTATTTCGGCTATTTTATATATAAACTGCAAAATGGACGATACTAGTATGTATGTTGCACGAACATTAGAAAAATATTTTATAAAAGCCTGCCGCCAATTCCCTGTAATGCTTGTTACAGGTGCCAGACAAGTTGGGAAGACAACATTTTTACTGCATCTCAGTAAAAAAAATCAAACGTACATAACTCTAGATGACCCACTTATTCAAAATTTAGCTAAAGAAGACCCTGCTCTTTTTTTACAACGATATAAGCCTCCTATCATCATTGACGAAATACAATATGCACCTGAACTTTTACCCTATATAAAAATTGAAGTTGATAGACAAAGAAAAAATAACCTTTTCTGGCTTACAGGATCTCAATATTTCCATATGATGGAAGGCATCACAGAATCCCTGGCTGGTCGTGTTGGTATCATTAATCTTTTTGGACTATCGCTTCAAGAAAAAAAAGGTTTTGGGAAAACTGTAAAGCCTTTTTTACCACAGAATATAATTAACAAACGCAAAGAAAATAATTTAACAAAACTATCTCTTAAAGAATTATATTATAATATCTGGCGTGGTTCTTTCCCTGCAATAGCACTAAACAAAGACATGGACTGGAATCTTTTTTATAGTTCGTATGTTCAAACATATTTACAGCGTGATGTAAGCTACTTATCTCAAGTTGGTGATATAACAGCTTTTATGCGTTTTATGAAAGCTACGGCAGCTCGCACAGCACAGCTTTTAAATATATCCGAGATAGCCCGAGATGCGGACATATCCGTCAACACGGCTAAACGCTGGATGAGTATCCTTATTAAATCGGGAATTGTATATTTACTTGAACCATATTACAACAATGTAACTAAAAGACTTATTAAAGCACCAAAGCTATTCTTTTTAGATTCTGGCCTTTGCTCATGGCTTACAAACTGGACAAGCCCTGAAACGTTAGAAGCTGGAGCAGCATCGGGAGCTATGTTTGAAACATGGGTTATAAGTGAGATACTTAAAACTTGGCAACATACCGGATTATATCCATCCTTCTATTATTATCGTGATAAGGATCAAAAAGAAATAGATTTTCTTATAGTTAAAGATGGTGTAATATATCCTGTTGAAATAAAAAAAACAGCTTCGCCAAATAGACAGGATCTCCATTACGCTTCACTGACCCGATTAGGCGTTTCATTAGGTCCAGGAATAATTGTTTGTTTAGTTGAAGAGCCCATCCCCCTTTCTAATAATATATATGCTATCCCTGCTAGTTATATTTAAAGGGGTCAGAGCATAAATTTTAAAAATAAGCCAGCACCTGGCCCATCATAACTTTTTTATTTTCCAAATCTTTCAAAAATCTGCACCGTTTTTCAGTCACAATTATGACTGTAGAACCCAAATGAAAAATACCTAATTCATCCCCTTTTGATATCGTAATACGCTTGCCTTCATCAAGCCTGACAAAATGTGGTTTTGCACACCAACGGTTAGTATACACCGGAGTATAGCTTAAGCTAATCCTGCCTACATTCATAGCTCCCACCTTGCATACAGCTACCAGCCCAAATGCTGTCTGTATATATGATGTAATACGCTCATTCACAGTGAAAAGCCCTGGTAAAATCTTTACCAGCCAATCCTGCACGGTATATAGTTTTCCGGGATCATACTGATAACCAACAATTGTGCCACTCAAAGGTGAATGTATTCGGTGATAGTCACCGGGAGAAAGATACAACGTGATAAACGAACCGCCAATAAATCTACTTTGCATTTCACCAGGCAGAAGCGATGCCACGTCGTAATTAATGCCTTTTGCCTGCAGCACTTGCCCGGCATTAATGGCACCGCAAGCGCTTACCATGGCATCAACAGGTGATACTAAGGCAAGCGGGTGAGGTTCTACAAAGCGCATCCCCCGCTTTAGATTGCGGGTAAAAAATTCATCAAAGTTTTTAAAACCGCCCGGTGGGATGAATACTTCATCTAACGACACATTAAATTTTTTACTATACCAGCCTATGAGTTTATTCATTATATATGCTGGCAATGGTATGCGAGTACAATATCCAAAAAGCCTGGATAAAAGCCGTGTAGGAAGTATTTTAAACATGATAAATTTAAGCGATATATTCAAATGATCCTCCTGATTGCACTATTATAATTTTGACACAATTTCTATACATTAGCTACTGCTATCACTATACCAGCATTTACTTTCAGGTGTCATTGAATGGTTTTGTAAAATGACTTTCAACCTATTCAGATATTTGAGCAATATCAAAGCCTATATTGTCAATCAGTTTTCAAACATTTCTAATAATATATTCTACTATGATTTAATTCTTGACTTATTTAAGTTTATAGTATGATTCAAAGACTAAAATATTCTTATATAGGGGGCCTTGTTGGAATCATTTGAACAGACAAACACCGCCAATAAAATCATATCATTTCATTTTACAGGGAAAGCATCTGAATACTTCAAAATATGGATTGTCAACGGACTGCTCACAGTATTAACCCTGGGCATTTATTCAGCATGGGCAAAAGTCCGTACCAATAGGTATATGTATGGTAATATTTACCTGGACAATGAACCGTTTGCATATACAGCTATGCCTGCTAATATTTTAAAAGGGAGGCTGCTGGCATTAGGGTTTTTCATTGTATATTCTTTATCTGGACAATATTCACATACATTGTATATTATCCTTACAGTATCATTATTGCCAATTATACCATGGGTTATCGTAAATAGTCTGCGATTCAGGGGCAAATATACCCTTTATAGAAATATCCCTTTTATATTTAAAGGTGACTACCTGGATGGATTTAAATATTTCATTCTGATATATATATGGGTTCCCTTAACTCTTGGGGTAATCATCCCTTATATTTATTACAAACAAAAACAATATATTATTAACAATTTTTTCTTTGGCACACTCCCAATACAGTATAAAGGAAAAGCTTCAACATTTTATATTGCTTTTATCGCTGCAACAATGATAACCCTCTTATCAGCAGGCTTGGTATTAGGAATTGCAGCTGCATTTGGTTCATCAGGTTTATTTTATGTTCTAAAGAAATATTTGGAAAACATCACATCAGTTGATGTATCTACCATTGCAACCATAGTTGGCATCTATGGGTTACTCATCATTTCATTAATTATTGGTTCAGCCTTTTATAAAATCTTTATTTTAAACAACGTTATATCCAGTATTTACTGTGGCCAATCACAATTAAAATGTTCAATGGATTATATAAAATATACTTATATATTCCTTACAAATATTGTTGCCATCCTTTTATCATTAGGATTGGCAACACCCTGGGCCCGTATTCGCTATAACAAATATTTTTATTCTTCTATTTCTATCGCACTCAAAGACAGTCTTGATGAAATTACCAGTATGGATGAAAAAGATATTAAGTCATTTGCTGAAGAATTAGGAGGATTCCTTGACCTTGACATCGGGTTCTAACATTAAGGGTACATTTTACAATAAGGGCATCAGTACCCCTCATGCAGCCACGTTGTTTTATTTTGACAATGGGGATATCATCATTGAAACAGAACACTCTACAACAAAATTGAATATTTCCTCACTCAGTATTTCACCACGAGTAGCCAATACAAAGCGCCAAATTTTCACGCCTGATGGCAATATGTTTACAACGCATGACAATGATGCTGTGGATGCAATGATTTCAAAAATTTATCCACAGCAAAAAAAAACAATTGCATCACTCCTCTACTATATTGAATCACATATTGCAGCAATAACTGCACTTATTGCAGTTTCAATTGTTGCTGTATTTATTTTCATTAGGCTAATATTTCCTGCCATTATAACACACATGGCTTTTTCTATTCCCATAAGCACACTTAATCTTATATCTGAAAAAACTATTGAGTATCTTGATGACCAATTTTTTACAACAACACAACTATCACCAATGCGAATTAATACTATTCACGCACAGTTTAAAGAATTTGTTGCCACTATTCCTGACAAAAAAAACTTTACCTTCTCTATAAAATTCAGGCATAGCAGCTTTATTGGCCCCAATGCCTTTGCTCTTCCTGATGGAACCATTATCATCACCGATGATTTTGTGAAACTCATACAGCACAAACACGAGCTTTTTACAATCCTGGCGCATGAAACAGCTCATGTGCTGAATCGCCACGGGGTTCGTAATATACTGCTTAATTCCGGATTACTGGTTGTAGCTATTGCAATTTTTGGTGACGTCGTATCAACTACAATGATAGGGCTTCCGCTCTTACTTATTCATAATGGCTATTCGCGTGATTTTGAACGGCAGGCTGATTTGTATGCAATTGAATATTGCAGAAAAAACCATATCAGTGGCAAACATTTTATTAACCTGTACAAGCGCCTTCAACAAAAAGCACCAGCAAACATACCAACGTTACTTTCAACACACCCAGCCGATGAAGAGCGTATTTCATTGTTTAAGAAAATTGATGAAATTCCAAATAAAAAACCGTAATGACCAATACGTTCATATCTATTCTTCCGGTCGAGTTTGACTGGAACTTGTAACGTCAATAATACCAGCTCCACCTTTTTTAATAGCATCTCTCCTTTTAAAGGCGGCCCACCCTTCTTTGCCAAATATCTCTTTTTGCAGTTCAGTAATTTTTTCATCCTTTTCGTGGTCAGAAATTGTTGGGTCATTTATAATTTGTTTCTCAAGCGCATAGTATTGCTCCTCATTCTTCTTTTGCTCCTCATTCTGCCTGTCAATTTCATTAAATTTAGCAACAACATCAGGAGTGAAATAATTATTTCTTAGCATATTGTCAAATTGCTTTTTTTCTACTTCTCCCATTTCGCTCATGTCTTTAGAATAAATCTGCCTGCTTTCCTGGTATTTATTATAATTATTATTCATAATAGTTAACGAGTCTACCTGATCAGCTTCGTCACCCCACATGCTTTTGTTAAGGTCTTCAAGCATAGCTAACTTTTCAGATCCATAAAGCTCAGGGTCGGTTACTATTGCAGTACGGCGAATTGAATATTCCTGGGTTGTCACCTCTGCTGCAAAAAGGGAATCAGCTATATCTTTACCAAAGAAATCCCTTCTGTAGTTTTGTATCTTTTCCAGAGCAGCCAGTGCTTCTTTTGCGTTTGTAATGGGGCCAAAAGCTCCCATTTTTTCTTCAAGAGACACTTCGTATTCAACATATTTCTTATACAACTCACATAAAGAATCGGGATCTTCAATTTGTACATTTGCCTTCAGGTAATCGCATACTTTTTCAAAATGGGACTCAAATGTTTGCTCTTCTTTTCCAAAACGCCATTGTAGTTCCCTCAGAAAATTGAGCGTATAAGGATTGATAATTCCCTTTGAAAAAATTTTAGCGGCTTCTTCATTGCTGAAATTAATCTTCCCCAGAGCATCAATTAAAACTGACAGGCTGGTTCTTTCGCTAATGATGTATTCTTTGGGTAGTTCCTTGTCAGAAGAAAACAAATTAATAACAATAATAACAACAAGAATCAATGCTATTGTAGCAGATGCAGCAATAATTACTTTATTTTTTTTGGTAACCATTATTCAACTCCTAGAGGTTGCAATATTAAATATTCTACTAAAAAAAATAAAACACCGGGAGCATTTCCTTTAACCCCCGGTGTTTTTGGCTTAATATGTTAGTATCCCTTTGACTTCAGGTCAGCCACTACATCTTTGTAAAAATTAGGTGCGCTGAATCCCGGAGTGAATCCAAAGAAATGGCCAATTTCTTTAATATGGTCTACTCCACCACACCACCATGCTCCGGTAATAAGACCACGGTCAGTTCCCCAAACTTGTGACGATACGGAAACAAGACCGTCACTATCCCCTTCATAATAGTCAAGAAGTAACTTTGTAGGCCAAAGGGGCATATTAGCAGTGAATGTTTTAATCTTAAATTTATATGTCTGATAGTACACTCCACTTACATTAGGTGTATTGGGGTTAAAGGTATTTATCATGTAATTTCTTGTAACATCATAGGCATTTGAAAGGCTGTTTGGCTCTGTGTCTCCCAGGAAGAATGCATACACATAATCTGTAACTTTACCAACAAGCCATGAGCCCTTATCACCTAACACACCAACTATGACATCAGCAACTGCACTACCCCTATGCGGGCCACCAATGCTGGTGTGAGAGGCACATTTTGTCCCTAGCCCAAGATTGCTTATGGCATACCTTGTGTAAACAGAACCATGGGAGTGGCCTATTACGTTGAATTTTGCCTTGCCAGTAGAAGCTAAAATCTGTTCTACCTGAGTTTTCCATTGCTGGGCCTTGTTTGCTGTGCTGTCCATGCAGTTCACCTGTGTTATATATACCGGAGCACCAGCATTTATAAGAGCGGCTTTCACACCCCAGAAGTAATCAATAACTCCAAACATTTTATCCGTAGCTGCCATGCCATGAGCTAAGATGACCGGGTATTTAGTGGCGCATGAAGCATTATTTGAGTTAAGATATGAAGTAATATCATAACTCCCGCTTCCCGATGTAGCCTTTACCATTATGTACCAATCGCCTGCGTTTGGTGCATCAAAGGTATAGTCCTCACCAGTACTATTGGTGCTCTTCCAATCATAACTTGAAGTAGTAGGTACGGCTGCATATTTTGCATAGAGATCAAAATTGTTTGAACCGCAGTTAAGAATAGTGCGCATATTACTGAGGTTTTCACCCGCAGTAATTTTAAATAACTTTGTTTGCCCTTGCGATAGTGAACCACTATATTTCTGCCCTGCGTTCAATGTCGTAACGCTACTTCCCGGTGTAAGTATAACTTTGATATTATAGTCACCTGTACCGGTCCAGCGTTCAACCGCAAGATACCATGTTCCTTCTGATGGGCTGTTTACAGTTATGTCTTCGCTCCCAACGTTTTTAGAAGAAAAGCTGTAGTCCAGGTTTGCCGCATCAGGGTGATAGTTTCTTAACCCATACAGGTCAAAATCACAGGTGTAGTTATTGCCAAGTTCTACTAAAACACGCATTTTTGCAGTATTTGAAGGCACACTGATTTTCCAGTAATCCCGATATGCATCACCACCCAAATAGCTTCCGGTTTTTTCACCACTATTAAGCGTAGAAACTGTATCATCAACATACGTTGCGGGACCGGAACCAAGCAGTGTCACCGTAAGCTTATATGTACCGGTTCCATTATAGCTTCTTACTTTGATGTACCATGTACCAGATGAAATTGCATATATACCACCGTTGGTATACAACACATCCTCACCACTTCCTTTAAGATGCCTACCATCAGTAGCTCCTTTAAAATTGTATGATGTTGTAGTAGGCTCATAGGACTTTCTTCCGTAAATATCAAAATCCTGGCCTGTTATTTTTTTATCACTACCTTGCTCCATTACCACATGCATGCGGTAAGTACCGCTAGGCACGGTAATTTTCCAGTACTCCTCTGCTCCAGTTGCGTTCAGAGTGCCGGTTACCGTCTGTTTGTTTGTTAATTCGCCGCGATACGTAGCTGCAAAGGCAGGAAAAACAAAAGTTGTCATTATAAGTAAAAAGCTAATCATCATTAAAAAGATAAATCTCTTTTTCAAGGCTTTTACATCCTTTATACTATTGTTTTATTTTATCGATATCGTTATTATTGTTTTAAAACCATCCATACGGTTTAAATTAAAAAATAATAACTTTATTGTCAAATGTTTTTTTTGATTTTATAAATTCATGTTTTAAGTATAAGGAGCAGATTAGTGATAATGTAAAAAATTGACTTGCCAAAGAAAAGGATTGGAACTTTAGTTATACCATCTATTGACAAAGGAATAATTATCTATGCTCATTGAACAACTCATAGTAACGGCCATGGATGTATTTTGCTATCTTTTAGTATGTGAAAAAACACAAGAAGCAGTACTTATAGACCCCGCTGGCGATTTTGATGACATTATGCAGGCAATACACAACCATAATGCCAGAGTAATATACATCATTAATACCCATGGCCACTTTGATCACACTTCAGGCAACAGCAAAATGATTGAGCTGACCGGTGCCCAGTTACTCATCCATGAGGATGATATTGACCAGTTAACCGGCATAACAAACCGCCTTATGGCCCGCTTCAATAAAGGCAGCGCATCACCAAAGCCCATGCGTACATTACATGATGGCGACATCATTAAATTTGGTAAAGAGCAGCTTGAAGTAATTCACACACCCGGGCACACACCAGGCAGCATCTGCCTGTATACGCCGGGACATGTCTTTACCGGCGATACGTTGTTCACCGAAGGGATGGGGCGCACTGATTTGCCTGGTGGTTCATATAAGCAGATAATGGAATCAATTTACCGGATACTATCGCTGCCTGATGACACTATTATCTGGCCGGGACACCATTACGGGCGCTTCCCAAAAAGTACCGTTGCTGAGCAGAAGCGCTACTATATGTAGGATAGTAAAAATTGAATTTCTTTTTGTGAGCTACCACAAAGGGAAAAAATCAAAAGAGCAGATTCTTGTACATAAAATGAATCCTAATAAGGAGATGATGGCTTTAATGGTAAAAAGAATCAGATTGCGATGCCAACTATTGGCAAAAATATTCTTAACAATACTGTGCATTATTATGGTAACCCCGGTATATGCTGACTTTCCTCCATGGGATGCCGATGTAACTGTTGCACAAGAAACTTGCGTACACAAACGCACACAGCCACAAGTCCATAATGCTGCCCAGGCAATTGGCTATTTTTTCATCCGCCTGTTCCAGGTTGTCGTGTCACCGCAGGATGGACCCAATTGTCGCTTTACACCAACATGCAGCCGGTACGGCATGCAGGCAGTGTTGCGTTACGGCATTATTGTAGGCGGCTTTTGTGCCGGCGACAGACTCATACGCTGCAACCCTTACACCACACCGCAGCATGATCCGGTGCCACAGCGTATATTTGAGTGACCACTATGCTGATTGTTCCCTTCATCATAATGCTTGTGTTTCACAACACGCCAAGCCAGCAACAATTCATTGCCAAGCTTTACAAACAGCAGGAATACTACCAGTGTATTGCGGAGCTTAGGCGCTACACCTTGATGACTGGCGCCGATATGGATTATAGCATTGCCTACTGCTACTACAAGGGCAAAAGGCTAACTGAGGCGCAAAGCGTGTTACACAACAAACCAAATAAGGAAACCCGGCATTTGCTACTCCTTGCCAATATATACACTGCACTGCAGCACTATACAAGCGCCTTGCAAACGCTTTATATGTGCGATAGCGGCCGCGATCCATCGCTGCAACTCATCCTTTATAAAAATATACTTACCGTGCATGTTGCTCACTACGATTGGGATAGCGCACTGTCGTTTTACACATCACACAGCGATGCGCTTCACCAAATACGCGATATCTTTGCCGTGCTAAACAAAGCCAAACAGGAAACAAAAAATCCTTATGCGGCAGCAGCGTTATCGGCAATACTGCCTGGTGCGGGCCACATGTATGCTCGCCATTATGCCGATGGGATTATAAGCTTTGTAACGGTTGCTGTCCTTGCTGGAGCAACATATTTTTCGTATGCAAAGGGCAACACGGGACTTTTCTATACATGTGGGGCATTGACTGCCATTGGCTATGCAGGCAATGTGTACTCTGCATATGCAAGCACCTTGCATAGCAATGAGTTAATGAACAGTTACTATCGCACAAAAATTAATAATGAATTTTTACAGTACAGCCTGGAAATATTTTTACCTGAGTGGATGAAGTGAAAAAGATTATTGCGATTTTAGTGTATAGTATCATTGCAAGCACATTACATGCTGACCCCTTGATTGATTTGTCTAAAACTTTTTTAGATAACAAAGAATACTACCATGCCATTACCGAGTGCATGCGCTATCAGTACTGCTATCCAAATGGCACGCAGTACCCTGAAAGCATGCTTATAATGTCAAAGGCATATTTTTTAGGTGGCAACTACTACCGTGCCACTGACATTGCCTATGAATGTTATCAAAAATTTTCCACCACGCCGTGGGGGCAGCGTGCACTGTACAATTTAGCCACCATGCGCCTTCTGGAAGGCTCTGCGTTTTTTGCATACCGCAATTTTCAGGAATATTTTTCCGTGTATCCTGAAGGCATTTTGAAAGAGCAAGCAACGCTCAACTTTATTTATACTCAGGCAGTATTGCGCTACTACAGTGACGCAGAAAAGGATTTGCAGGAATTTATTGCAACAAGTAGCGATGAATCACTTCGTAATGAAGCAACACAGTTTGCAAAAGTGTTTAACGATTATCAAAAGAGGCCAAAAAAGCATGTGTGGCTTTCAGTTACCGGGTCATTGATTTTCCCCGGATTTGGCCATTTTTATACGGGCAACTATTCTGTAGGGATTTTGTCATTTGTATCAACTGTTGCATGCGCAGCTCTTGCATACCGTGGATATTCACACAACAATAATTTTCAGCTTGTATTTTTTGGACTGGCTGGTTTTACTTTTTATCAGTATTCACTGGTTAGTGCTATTATTAATGTGTATGAATATAACAGTGATAAAGAACTTAAAGAAGCAATACGGCTATCAGTGCTAAAGAGGTTTTAATTATACATGGAACAAGAAAAGAAAACAAAGGATATTGAAACGCTACTAAAAGAGCGGCGCCCGCTTGAAGATATTGCCCTGGATATACTGGATGGTGCGTTTGGTGAATTAGACATGGAGCGCAAGGATTCACTTGACCGCTTTTTAGATTTTGTGTACAGCAAAGTTCAGCGGGGCAATCCATTTATTGTCCATTTAGCCTATCCCACAAAACGAATGATTGATACTGAACTGGAAAAAAAAGTAATCGAGTTAATAAATATACACTTAAACCCGGATATTATTCTGCCCCTGCTTAAATTTTTTACGCGAAATGTTCACAACTCTGACACCAATCTTTATATAGCATATTTGATAGAAGCTGATGAAATCATTAAAGCAATATATGATACCTTTATCATGTTCAAAAAAGATATCTTTGAAAAAGATAAGGATAAACGTACGCAGAATGTACGCAGGATGCAGCAGTTTCTGGCCCGTATTGACTCACATTCTGCATCACCATTAGATGCCGCAGCACGGTTAAAATATATTTTAGAATTTTTGTCATTAAAACAAAATGTAAGCCATATTTACTCAGCAGATGACATCAAGCTTACCGCTTAAAATCCAAATTTTGGCAATTTTTCCACTACCGTTTCCTTGCCTAATTCCATTTCGCGTACATATATATTTTTATAGCGCTTTGAGTCTTCGTAATTTGCTATATCGTTTAGTTCAGGTTCATAGTTTTGTATAAGCCACCATAGTACATCCTGTAAATCAAACGGGTTTGTATCCACTGTTGAGTACTTGTACCAAAGCTCCCTGCCTTCCATTGCTTTGGCTAAATCAGGGTGACGGGTAAAAATGGGGTCAAGTAAATTCTTAAGCCCCAACCGCATGCCGTCGCGCCAGCAACTGTAAAATAATATATAGTGATATGTTTCTTCACTGCGCTTTTCCATTATTGCAACAATGCCTGCCAGCTCAGGGATTATCTTGGTTATGGAATATTTATCAAATTTATACACCGGCGACCATGCAATGGTATATAAAACCTCATCCTGGTATATTTTCTTTTTCATCAGTATCCCTCACTTGAAACTATAATTTTTTAAAAAAAGTCATTATAAGCAAAGCAATCTCTATTTTGAAACTACAATTGCCGCGCTCCTGCAGGGCTTGCAATGACATTTGCCTGCTTTTGGCCAGCTTTTAACCACTACTCTCATTTCTTCGTTTATGCTGAATATTATCTATCAATAGACTGAGCAACTGTAATATCGTATTGATTCGCGATGTCACATCTGTGTTATTGAGCAATGCCACCCGTTCATTGTAATCTAAAATAAAATAATTGGCAATAAAATCCGAAAGCTGCACCCCGTCCGATATAAAATTTAAAAGATGAATCAGTTTATCCGACTCATCCACATTTATTAAAAAAATCAACTCCTGTGCTTTTTTGCGCAGCTTTTCTGTTATTTCAGCATTTATATGAGCTTTCTCATCTATAACGGTATAACTGCATGTCCAAAAACTATGCCGTTTATCTACCCTTGCACGGCTAACCCCCTTAAAGGATACCACATATTGTTTGTTCAATAGTTCAACTTTTAAAACCTCTGCAAGGACACCCACATTGTGTAAACGCACATAATCCATGAACCGTTTAACCGGGTACACTATCACCTTATCCCCAGGCTTGAACTTATTGGCAAGCCATTTATTTGTAACTGGCACTGTAATACCGCAATGGGGAAATAGTACTTTATTATGGGAATAATAAATACGCAACGTAACCACCCAATTGAAGTGAATAAAATTACGTATACATTAAAACCACTAGCAACATTTGCAATCATTTTATTTGTGAGTAGGGGAAGTGAGGGGCTCCTCCCCAAAAAAATTTATTGCAATCCTTTTATATATAGTATACACTCATCACATTACAATACTTTAAAAGCGAGGTACCTATGGCCGAAAAGCGAAAATATAACCGAGTTTCTAAAAAATGCAAATCTGTAGTTGAAAGCATGGAAGGCGTTACCTTTAGTACTGCTCATGACATCAGTGAAGGCGGAATGTTCATATCAACGCCGGAACCGGTGCATCCGGGCAGCACTGTTGACATTGAGGTGTACATTTCACCTGAAGAAACCATTACGTTAAAGGGCACAGTTCGCTGGGTGCGCAAACATGAGGATGGCGACAAAAAAGCTGGCATGGGGATTCAATTCATACCTACCACTCAGGAAATTGAAAAGCTTAAAAAAGCAATGCTAAAATGAAGGAGGAGTGCACACCAGCATTCCTGCATTGACAAGCCTGGTATTCCACGTAACATCAGTAAATCCACAATACTGCTTCATGCGGCTTATGTGTTCTTCTTCTATTTTTCCAATCATATTTTTTGTCCTGGTAATGGCGCTGTGCATGTCCTTGCCGTACCACTTCTGCTGGCATTCCTGCCACTCAAGGCGCTTGTGCATGTATTCCATTTCCTGCCTGTAATGCTGCTGTACTTGTTCCATGAACGGGTCAATATGCAGATTCAAGGATTCCTTTATTTCAGTAACTATCGCCCGTACTTTTTTTTCTAATCTTTTTTGCGATAGTTCATAGTAATAGTGAATGTTGCCGGAATATTCCCTTGCCACATCATCCTGCACACTCACCGCGCGACCAAACTGTCGCAACGCCTCCTGCTCAATGTCATCCACAATAGCTTCGTTCAGAATATCCTTAGACACGAATACCGGGACAATGCGCTGCACCTGCTCCTTTGCCTTCAGCGTCAAAAGGTAGTGGAACATTAAGCCACAGCAATCATACGGGCAATCAATCTGCTTGATGCCGGCAAGCCCCCCAAAGGTAAGCTCCTGGCATTGCTTAATAGCAAAATCAATAACAGGATGGCCAAAGGCCAAAAATTCCAGCGCCTCATTTTCTAAAGCCACCTCACTGGTAAAGGTTCCAAACTTGTTCACCGTGGTGTTGGTAAGCGGGTTGTAGCGCACAAGGTATAGGTTTTTGGGGTTTGGTTGGGAAATACAGTGGCGTATTGAATCATCCACGTTTTTTAACTCATTAATAAACTGCTCAATACGCTTGTTTGAAAACGCACGCTCCTGCATGGTGATTTTATAATACTCGTCAAAATTAAGGTCAATTTTTGTGGCAACCGTCAATTCCTGCAATTTACTATAGCTTGATTTGGCTTTTTGTATGTGTGCATCAATATCTTTTGTTACACGTTTGCGGCTTTTCAGCCCTGCAATCAACTCCATAAAGATGCTGTTGAAAAAGCGCTCATCGGTGATATCACCCAAAATGACATCCGGCGTACCTAATGATTCCTCAAAAAGTTTAAGTTTATGGTTAAGCACTTCAAGCACACGCTCGGCAACGGTGTTTTTGGTTGCAAAGTTATAGATAATGACATTGTTGCTCTGTCCAAAGCGGTGTATTCTTCCAATACGTTGTTCCACTTTAAGTGGCGACCACGGCAGGTCATAATTTATAAGCACATTGCAAAATTGCAGATTACGCCCCTCACCTCCTGCTTCTGTGCAAATAAGTATATGTGCATCATTTTTAAATGTTTCTATAGCCTGTTCCTTTTCATCACGGCTCATTGAACCATGGAACAGCACCACGTTATATCCCTGTAACACGGCAGCTAAGTAATCCTGCGTTGTACGGAACTGTGTAAAAATAAGAATCTTATCGTTTTTTTCTGCCTTTAACTTTTTTATTAACTGTAGCAGCTTTTCTGCCTTTTTGTTCTTGTCAACATGTTGTGCCATCTCAATTAACCGGGAAAGCGTTGCAATCTCATTTTCAAGTTCAACACTTTCAACATTAACAATCTCATCAACATCCTCTATTGCATCATCATCTAACTCCTGTAGCCTATTACTTAGTTTGATATTTTCACTTTGCAGTTTTGTTAGATATTCATGTCTTTTCTTTAAGGCACACAACAGTGCATACGACGAAGAATCAAGAAGCTTCTGAAAGACGGTCATGACAAAGCCAATGGCACGGTTTTCTGTTTGCATGGCTTTGTTAAATTGATCAGCTACATACTGTGTTGTTGCATCATACAACAACCGCTCCTGCGGATATAGCTCAAAGCGTATTGTTTTTGCAAGACGCCGTGTAAACCCCCCAACCTCTTTTTTTGTCCTGCGAATGACAACTGAGGCAATCTTTTCTTTGAGCATTGACAGGTCAGCTTCAGGCACACAGTAGGTTGCTTGAAAGCTGTGTATTGGCCCCAAAAGATTTTTATCAAGAAGTGTAAGCAGGTAGTAAAGCTCCTCTAACTTTCCCCTGAAGGGTGTAGCTGAAAGCAGCAGTAACGCCTTGCTATTTTTTGCCAGCAGTTCTGCCACCTGGTACGACTTTGTCTGGGTGTTTGCATCACGGCGCAGGCGGTGTGCTTCATCAATGACTACTGTATCCCACTCAACCTGTGATAGTTTCTCAATAAATGTGCGGTTTTTTATAAAATCAATAGAACATATTATTTTATTCAAAACCCATGGATTGCCTTTATGCCGTGTATATATTTTTTTATCTACTATAGTAAACTCTTCATTAAACTTACTCTTCATCTCGTGCTGCCACTGGTATAACAAACTTGCAGGGCATACAATACACACTCTGTCATAATTATATCTGTACGATAGTTCCTTAATAATAAGCCCCGCTTCAATAGTTTTGCCAAGTCCAACCTCATCGGCAATTAAAAAGCGCTTGTGCAGTGAATTTACGACAGTGTAGGTGCTTTCAATCTGATGTGGAAGTATCCGTGTGCGGGAATTTGATAGCGATAGCATCTTGTTATTGGCATATGCACTTGAAAGCACAAAACTTTCAGTCTTAAGCAAAAAACGCATGTCCGGCACAAAAGAGTTTTGTGCAATGTATTCTAAAATTGCACTATCAGATTGTACTGCTTTTTTTGCTTCATCATACTCATCTTTATACGACAGATGAACAGTCTGCATACAGATTAAATCCCTTTTAAAAAAATGATTTATTCTTTATCTGTTATTAAGGATTCTATTATTAAGGATTGATTAATGTGACATAAAACACACATACTACATTACTACAAGCATTTTTTTAATGCCTGGTACATATCTACAGTTAAAGGCCATTACACATATATTTTTTACCGCATTTCAGCCCGGAAAATATCAATGCTGTAGGGGATATTTTCATCCAGGATGGGCATTATTGGTGTTGTGCGGGGTTTAAAGCCGCGCGCCAAATTAACACGGGCAAACTCATTTTCCATGCCTAAACGCGAAGCATAATCAATTGCCTTCCAGTATGCAATGCTGCTTTTTGTTTCACTTCCCTGAATCTGGTACACTGCACCCAGATTATTATATGCTGATGCAAGTGACTGGAATATTATCATGTGTTCTTTACGCTCTGGCCTTGGCAATCGTATTGCCTCTGCCTTGCGTTCAAATATGGCAATCATCTTCAGGTATTCACCCTTGCTTGCCTCAAGGTTATTCATATGATAGAACGCATTGCCTATCGCAAACATAACCTGCGGATTGGTAACAATGTCTTCATATAAATTAAGCCACTGCTCCAGTGCCTGCTGATAGTTCTGGTTAACGTAATAAATTCGGCCAAGGTTATAGCGCACCTCAGGCGATGAAAAATTTTCCTGTAATGCCAACTCATACTTTTGCCGTGCAATGTCTAAGTTTGCCATTTTATCAGCATCCGCATCCAGAAGCGCTTCATCAAGCTCATCGCCAAACCTGAATTTTACCTTATCAAAGAAATAATAAAAGATGTGGCCTAGGTACGCATACGCTTTTCCTATTGACTCGGACTCATAATAAAAATCCTCATAGGTAAACTCGGGCGGATATTGATAGGCAGTTATTGCTGCATTGAGGTACTTATATGCTTCAACCGGTTGCTTGATGGTGTAGTTATATTCACCTAAAAGCTGCAATGCTGCAGAATACCGTTCCCCTTTTTCTTCAGCTTTTTGTTCTGCTTCTTTTAATAGCATTTCAACAAGCTTAAGATTTTTTTGTGCAGCAGCCAATTTTGCACTGGCAACATACAGCGGTGGATAATCAGGGTCTTTTTCTTTTAACGCATCAAGCACGCCACGGCATGCAGGTATAAGGTTATCATCTTCATCCTTTAAGCGCGGCGACTGTATGCCCAAATCAACACGCACATTGAACGTATCTGAGCGGTTTTTACCCAAATAGTAATGGGCCAACTTTGCTAACAGTGGCGAAGGTATATCAGTTAAAATATCACGTGCACGCAGGTCAGTGTGAATGGACAGCACCTCGGGTAAATTATCCCGCTCAATAAAAAGATTAAGCAGTCCTGCATACCCAACCCACGAATTTGGGTCAACTTTAAGGATATTTTCAAAATATTGCCGTGATTTTAAATATTGTCCAAGATAAAGATATGCGTTACCTATGCCAAACATTGCAGTGATGTTTTTGGGGTCAATTGCAAGCACTCTGTTATACATCATTATTGCCATATCAACCTGCGAAACCTCATACGTGTCTTTTGGTGCAAAGGTTTTGATAGCATCATTTTGAATACGGCTATAATAGTGTTCCGGTATTTTTGCAAAGAAATAGCCGGTATTATTCAGTGTATCAATATCACGGTTATTTATCTGATATGCCCGTTTCAGCTTGGAATACGAATAATCAAACTCACGTTTTTTAAAGTAAGCCCGTGCATACGCATTATATCCATATAAATAATCTTTTTTATAATGCTGGTCAACATATTCAAAATATTCTTCTGCCTTTTTATAATCCTTAACTTTTTTTGTAGCAGGGTCACCCGGCTCTAAAATCAGAGCCACACCCTTATTGATAAGCCTTTTTGCCATAAAGGGCTTATATATATATTGATAGACAGTTACTGTTAATGCAAACCCAATAAGTACTGCTGCCGCAATTATCTTTGTTTGCCGCAGTAACCGTTGCTGGCGTTGCATTCCTTCACGGGTATATTCAGGGCGCGCAGTGATAACCCTGCGGTGCGGAATTTCTTCTTCAAGGATAAGTTTAATATTGAGTTTTTTTTCTATAAACCGTTGAATATTGTCTTCAGGCTTGCCGGATAATATAAGGTCAATTAGCTTTCGTGTATCGTCAGGGGATAGCTCATCCCGTAAAATTATCTCTTTGATTTTTTTCCTCAGCACTGGGTGAAGCAGCAACAATGCTTTTTTCAACTGCCGCAACTCTGCATCTGAAATCTCAACACTTTCTTCCATTGAAATTGAAGGTGTTTCTTCTTCAAGCCCTTCAAATTCAGGTTTGAATTCCTCAACAACGCGTTCAATCTTTTCTGCTTTTTTTACCGGCTCTTCAAAGCTCTCTAATTCATCAAAAGAAGGCGTTTCAAAACGCGCCCGCGGGGGTTCTTCTTTTGACACTTCCTCAAATGCTGCCGGTTCAGGGATTTCCTCATCAATCCCTAACGATGTCAGGTCGGCTTCAGGAAGCTCATCGGCCTTGATTTCAGAAATTTCGGATACTTCTTCGGTGCCAATCTCCGAAAGATGAATATCCTCATCTAAACGTATATCCTTAGGCCCTCGCGGCTCTTCTGTCACAAATTCATCAGTACGGATTTCATGAGCTTCAACAGTGTCGGGCTCAAATTTTGTAAGTTCTTCTAACTCGTCCAATGGACTAACTTCTTTCTTTGGCAGCTTTGCTGATGGTATTTCCTTTTCCTCAAAAGAAGGGATTTCTTCTTTAAATTCTTCAAGGGGTGGTTCTTCTACTATTTCAGGCTCCCGGGGTAATTCTTCTTCATACGCTTTAGGTTCTTCAAATTCAGGGATTGCTTCTTCCTCAACGGATGGTGGCATTTCCTCAGGCACTTCTTCTATCATGTCCGTGATATCAACTATCTCCTCAGGCTCTTCATACACCTGTTCAGATTCACCTTCATCTAACCCTTCACCGGGAGTGATGGTAAAATCATCTGCGGTTGAATCAGCCTGTATAACGCTTACCTTGCCACGCATCTGAGCAATGGACGCAAGTTCAGTATCAAACGAATCTACAATACGCGTGATTTCAGCTTCTTCTTCCGGAGTAAGGTTTTGTATTTCTTCGGTTACCGCCATATTGGGCTCTCGTTACCTGTGATTTTCCCATTTAATGTGACATAAACATACTACGCATATTCTGTTTAAAAAATCAAACATATTTTGCTAATTCTATATTAATATGGTTTTTGAATAAAATCATATAAATATTTTCTCTATACCTATCGACATATTAATATGCATTTATAAAGCGTAAAATTTAGCTGCAGGAGTCTTGCTTCATGCCAAAATCGCTGCAATGGATAGTGCTTGTCATTTCACTGTGTTATTTTTCCAATAGTGATTATTCTAATACAAAAAGCGTTCCCTATTACTCACTGTACACGCTTTCAAAGGCATTGCCCCCATCCCCGGTAACTGTCTCCCATAGTAAACCTGGTATGTCACAAATATTAAAAGGCACGTTAATAACATACAAAAACCGCAGCGCACACAAAGTATACATTGCCGGTGATTTTTCATTCTGGAAACGCCAACCCATGGAACGAAGCAACAACGGCGTATGGTTTTACATTATTCCCTTCAACGATGATGAGCGTATTGTACGGTATAAATTTCTGGTTGATGATGTATGGATTAATGACCCGTTAAATCAGGATATTGCCGATGATGACGCCGGTTCATATTTTTCAATTGTAAGGCAAGGGAAACTTTCTGAAGGCATGCAGGTAAGTTACAAAATTCTTGATGAAAGCATACGGTTGGTGGAATTCAGGCTGTATGCGCCAAAAGCATCCATCGTGGCACTTGCCGGCGATTTTAACAACTGGAACCCGGAAATTGATTTGCTACAAAAAGATGCAAACGGAATATGGCGCCTTCGAAAACGCCTGCCAAAAGGTGCATTCCGATACAATTTTATTGTGGATGGGATATGGAAATTAGATTTGTACAATCCTCACACAGCATCTAATGCAGCCGGAATGCTGTGCTCGGTTATACAGTTTCCCTAAATTGGAAATATTCTTTTAGGCGATAGTTACTGTAAAAACTACAATCCCCTGATAACAGTGGCCAGCGCCAGTATAATAAAGCCTATTGCCACAAACCACCATGAATAAGCAGTCAATACCGGTAAAGCAACAAACTTACCGATAATTCCAAGCACACCTATGACAACAGAAACCCACCATACAATGGAACGTGGTGCATTTGTCTTCATGACAAACCTCCAATAAAATGTTGTTTTTATTAAAATTTTTAAGCCAATGACATATAATGTAAATGTGAATAAATCTTTACAATACCCTATTAACTTATATATATACATAATACTAAAAGTAAAGAAAATTTTTAGCTTTACATTACCGTGGTTTTCCAATAAAGCAAGGATGTTTATCAGTACTATTATCTGTTATCCTGACAAACTGATTTGAATTAAAATTAAATATATAAATTCCTTCACTACCAACAAGGTTAGATGCTAAAACAATAGCATCACCAGATGGCCTCCACGATATACCTAAAGGAGTATTTTCGATGAGAACTGAACTATAAGAAAATATATTAATACCCATTATTATATCATATAAATATATATATGTGCCACGAATATATGCTATAACATTCCCTTGCGGAACCCATGAAACACTCATGTTTGTTGGTGGAAGAATATTAGTATTACTTAGATTTTTAAAACTAAATAAATTAATTAAACCTCCCCCACTCCATCTATATGTTACTATTGTACCATCATTAGAAACAGTCACCACGTCCAATCTTGTATTGACACCAGTTAAAAGGTATTCGTTATCTTTATTTCCCTGTTTATCCATACTACCAATATATGATAATAGACTGGTTGACTCAAAACGATTGTATACGATTTTTTTTCCATCATATAACCAGGTAGGGCAATAATAATTTTCATCACCAGTACTAATAGTCAGTTGCCTTTGGTTATCTCCATTACTGTCCATAAGAAAAATTTCGGTATGCCCACTGATTTGGCTGCCATATACTATATATTTCCCATCAGGGGACCATGATGGCCATTCGTTCGTACCGGTAAAGGTCAACTGCTTTTGATTAGTGCCATCTTCATCCATAACCCACACATCGCCGCTGCGTATAAAACATATTTCCAAGGGATGCTCATACCGGACTGAATCACAGGCTGTTACCGAAATAATAAAAACACATAAAAGAAAATATATAATGACATGTATTGTCCTTTTAATATTCATCAAACAATCCCCTATTATTGCCACCAAGTGTCCACTGTACGCCACAATGTATTAAAATACCATGATAATTATTTTCAATATACTTTTCATCAAACCAACTCAACTGATATCCCACCTTACCAAAAAACGAAATCTTCTGAGTTATTATATAATACATACCCAAAAGAACCTCCATTCTGGGTCCAACATCGTCATGAACCTCAGTTTGTGAAAAATCAGGATATGGCCCATAATGTTTAGGTGTATATTTGCGGATATATATCACACCACTTCCTATACCAGCACCCACATTGATTGGATACTCTGGAATTGTATAATCTGAATATATACCAACTGTTATAGGAATTAAAAATCTGCTTGTTGACCATGGTTTATCTGCATCTTTTTGCCCAAAACTTACAGAGCTAGAAATATAAAACATATTATTTTTTAAATAATTATTAAATGGAAGGTTGCCTATAAGTGATAATCCTAAACCCTGAACAACACCTTCATCATCTGAAAGTGCATAATTATAATAACAATCGGTGTAGATTACAGCATTGCCATTAATAGGTATGAATATGGTATAGATAATCAGTAAAACAAATACAATGTTTGTGATTTTTTTCAACTATGTTATCTTCCTTGTTATACATAATTTTTATACATAATTTAAGTATTTTATACCCAATGGAAATTTTTTCATTTTTTTCTATACCATAATTCATTAAATATCAACTGAACATCGTATATGTATATTTATACATCCCCATCCCACGGGCAATATGTTTTGATACAACAATCACCACACTGTGGCTTTTTTGTGCAAATATCCTTCCCGTGCTTTACAATGAGGGCATGGTATTCGTTGTAATCGTTCACGCTGCCTTTAAAATCTTTATGAAATAAATCCTGTATAGCAGCATAATCTTCATTTCCTGTTAAAACTCCCAATCGCGTGAACATGCGCTTTGTATAGGCATCAACAACAAATATTTTTCTTTCCAGTGCGTACAATAATATTGAATCAGCAGTCTCAGGGCCAATGCGGGGGATTGCCAGCAATTCTTTTCGCAAAACTTCGGTGGGTATCTTCTGTAATGTTTCAAAATCAAAGTTGTACTTTTTAAACCAGTGTAAAAACACAGCAATGGCTGCTGCTTTTTGGTTGTAATAGCCTGAGGATTTTATTAAAGGAGCTATCGCCGCAGGCTCTAAATTAAAAAGCTTTTGCGGGTGCAAAAGACCATGCTCTTTAAGGTTTTGAATTGCTTTTGCAGCATTAATCCACGAAACATTTTGTGCAAGAATTGCGCCGATAGTTACCTCAAATTGAGTTTCAGCCGGCCACCAGTGCTGCGGCCCGTAGTGCTTTAGCAACTGTTGATAAATGCTGTTGAGTATATGCATGCATTAAAAACTTACCGGAAGGCGCTTGCCCTCATGCTGGTCAACAAGGATGTCGCCATCTTCCTTATACTTTTTAAGCATAAAATGGGTAACTGTTGATTGGACGTGATCTATGGTTGCAAGTTTTTCAGCAACAAATGATGCAACCTCACGCAATGATGGACCTTCAACCTGTACCAGCAAATCATAACCACCGGATAAAAGGTACACCGCAGTAACCTCGGGGAAACGATAGATAATCTCAGCAACCGAATCAAAGCCAACACCCCGCTGTGGGGTTACCTTTACTTCAATAAGTGCACGCACCTCATGCTGCTTAATGCGTTGCCAGTTGATATGCGTTTTGTAGCGCAAGATTATGCGATCTTTTTCCAATTTTTTTATGTATTTTTGAACTTTATCAACACTGACATTAAGCTGGCGGGCAATATCTTCAGGCGTTGCTTTTGCATTGCTGGATAAAATTTCTAGAATATCTTCGCCTAATTTGTCAATTGAGTATGGTTTCATTGAATGTTCCTCCAAAAATTAATCCTTCACAACAAAACTATATCCCATATATTTAGTCAATATAAATTACTTGCAGTATTTATTCCTTAAAAATAATTTAACATAAAGACATGTACACTCCCGCCGCCGAAGGCGGCGGGAGTGTACATTAATTAAATTTTGTACATAATTATACATTTAGGAATTAACAGTGAATTACTTGCATAATTTGTTATCCTTAGCAATACAATACAACAATTTACTGATTCAGATAGTCCGCATCTTTTTGTGTACAGGTCGTGCTAGAGATATTAGATTATTGCTCTATAGAAACCATTTATGAAAAAACCATATCTGTTTATCATACCGCATGGCGGGTATAAAGTACCTGATGAGCTGTCTGACTTATGTGTGTTAAGCCAGCTTGAATTATTCTTTGAAGCTGATACAGGCGCCAGTGAATGCTTTAAATTAAAAGAGTTAGGCACTGTGATAAGCACTCCTGTGCACAGGCTGTTTATTGATGTTGACCGTGATCCGTATTCTCTTCCGCCAAAGTCACACAATGGTGTTATTAAAACAATTACATCACAAAAAAAACAAATGTTCCCACCGGGAATATTCCCTGATGAGATAGCTATAGCAGGTATGATTAAACGCTACTGGTTCCCATTCCACAGCCGCATTGAACAGGCATTAGTGGCAAGCCGCTTTATTATTACATGCCACACCGTTGCCCCGGTTGCACCACCGGTTGCTGCTGATGCCGGTAGTCCCCGTCCCATTATCACACTGGAACATATTGCCAGCAATGGAAGTGACATTACAACCTGTGATGAAATGCTTACAGTAAAGCTATTGGGGATTTTAAAGAAGGCTTTTGCTGGTGAAAAATATACTGTTACCACTCCGTTTTGTATTGGCAAGCCCGCTAAGCGATATATCATGTACAAATACGCAAAACATTTAGTGCCAATGATACGGATTTCACTGTCAAAAGCTTTATTTTTAAACGAAAAATATTTTGACCCGCACACGTTAACCATTGACCCACAACGCATCCAGAATATTCAGCAACGGTTGTATGAGTGTTTTGAGGCATTTACAAAATATTTGTAAAACAATGATTGTAAATATTCTTTATTTATTTGCTCAATTGTACGTGGTGAACTAGAATATGGCGCAAGAAAAAAATAATCATCTTATAAACAATAAACAACCTGCAAAACTAGTTTTTCACCACTCTTTATTAGTAATGTACTCATATGCACTGATTGATGCTGTAGCGCCATCTGCTGCTGCCATAAGCACCTGCCTGTAGGAACCCTGACGCAAGTCACCAGCAGCAAAAAGACCAGGTATTGGCGTTCGCATGTGCATATCCACCTTTACCTCACCGTTTTCTGTGAGTACTTCTTTGGGTAGGTACCAAGTATTTGGTGTATAGCCAATAAATATAAATAGGCCATCAACCGGGAGCTCTCGTGTGGCATTTGTTTTTTTATTCAAAAGCTTAAGTGTTTTTACTTTTTCATCGCCATTGACCTGTGTTACAATAGTGTCAAGGATTGGCTCAATCTTGGGATTTGACAGCACCCTGTCCTGTAAAATCTTTTGCCCTCTGAACTCATCACGCCGGTGAATGAGGTAAACCTTTGACGCAAACCGTGTTAAATACAGTGCCTCTTCCAGTGCAGTATTGCCTCCACCAACAACCGCAGTCACCATATCTTTGAAAAAAGCTGCATCACAGGTGGCACAATATGAAACACCTCTTCCGGTAAATTCACTTTCGCCCGGAACACCCAAACGCTTAAGTGATGCACCACTTGCTGCAATCACTGCACGCGCTTGTAGCATGCTACCATCGGTAGCTTTTATTTCAAATACATCGCCTGCCTTACGTACCTGCTGTACATCCTTGCTTTCAATAGTTACTCCCAATCGCCGTGCCTGCTGTTCCATATTGCTTGCAAGCTGCCAGCCTTCAATTGGCTCAACAAAGCCCGGATAGTTTTCTATTTCATACGTCAGCATTACCTGCCCGCCAGGTGATATCTTTTCCAGCACAAGAGTATCAAGCCCAGCCCGCACCGCATAGATTGATGCAGCCATACCGGCAGGCCCGGCACCAATAATCACAAGTTCTTTCATACTATAATTCCTCCGTAAAATTTTAAAACCACTAGCAAAGTGAATGCACACATGTATCTACATAATATTAAACCACGGTATTTTAGGATTTTCTAAAATACTATCATTAAAAATTATAGCTGCCACAATTTTTTATTTTGACAATTTGCCTGATTACAAAAACTAATGTCAAATACTTTATTCTGTGCTATATTGTTGATATTTGTTATCACCACAACGTTTCATATAAATGAAATCTTTGTTACCTAAAAGCTTACTATAAGGAACTATCGCACAATAAGTATAGGGGCGATAGTTACTGATAATAAATCTAATACTAAAGAGTGAGGCTATGGAAGAAATAATCAAATATGAACACGGCACTATTGAAGTACCCAACAACCCTGTTATCCTTTTCATAGAAGGCGATGGCACCGGTCCCGATATATGGCGCGCCACAAAGATTGTGCTGGATGCAGCCGTACAAAAAGCCTACGCTGGTAAACGCACAATTGCATGGCAGGAAATTCTTGCCGGCGAAAAAGCATTCAACACCACTGGAAGCTGGCTTCCTGATGAAACGTTAGAAAAAATAAAAAAATATAAAGTTGCCATTAAGGGACCACTAACCACACCTGTTGGCGGTGGCATTCGAAGTATAAATGTTGCTTTACGGCAGATACTGAAATTGTATGCATGCGTGCGCCCTGTGCGGCATTTTGCTGGTGTCCCAAGTCCCTTAAAAAATCCTGAAAAGGTTAACATGGTCATCTTCAGGGAAAACATGGAAGACCTGTATGCTGGCATTGAATGGAAACAAGGAACACCTGAGGCAAAGAAGGTCATTGATTTTTTAAACAATGAAATGGGGCAGTCTCTACAGTATGATACTGGGATTGGCGTAAAACCAATCAGCATTGAAAATACAAAAAATATTGTGCGGGCAGCCATTCGATATTGCATTGACAATAAGCGCACAAGTGTAACCATTATGCATAAAGGCAATATCATGAAATTTACCGAAGGCGCATTCCGCGACTGGGCATACCAAACAGCAAAAGAAGAATTTGCTCATTATATTATCACTGAAGATGAACTGTGGTCAACCTACAACGGTAAAATGCCAGCAGGAAAGATTGTGATAAAAGACCGCATTGCCGATGCATTGTTTCAGATGGTACTGCTTAGGCCTGATGAATTCGATGTTATAGTAACGCCCAACTTAAATGGCGATTATATTTCCGATGCACTGGCTGCACAGGTTGGCGGTTTGGGTATGGCACCTGGCGCTAACATTGGTGATGACGCAGCAGTATTTGAAGCAACACATGGTACCGCACCAAAGTATGCCAATCAGGATAAGGTAAATCCCGGTTCACTCATACTATCGGGTGAGATGATGCTTCGCTTTTTAGGCTGGAGGGAAGCAGCTGATTTAGTCATAAAGGGACTGGAAAAAACCATACAACAAAAGCGCGTAACATACGACTTAGAACGGCAGATGGAAGGTGCAACACTTCTTAAATGCTCTGAATTTGGCCAGGCTGTTGCTGACAACATGTAAAAGGATAATGGTATGGCTATACCCACATCACGTGGTGATGCAACCACAACGATAAGCATTAATGAAAAAAAATGCAATGGCTGTGGATTATGTGTAACGGCATGTCCTGATAAAAATATTATCATTAAGGGCAAAAAAGCTGCGTTTGAATTAAATCCTTACTTTGGATGTATTGGATGCGGCCACTGTATGGCAATATGCCCCAAAGGCGCTATCGCCATTCATGGCAGGGCGATAGATGCAAAAGATGTATTCCCGCTTTCAGGCATTACCAATGCTGCAACCTATAACCAGTTACTATCGCTCATGCAAAAACGAAGAAGCATACGCCTTTTTAAAGACATTCCTGTAAGCAAAGACATTATTAACAAAATAATCGAAGCAGCACAAACAGCACCTATGGGCATACCCCCATCCGAAGTGAATGTCATCGTGTGGGAATCAAAGGAATCTGTATTAACATTTACTAAAGACTTTTGCAGCCTGCTTGAACAGATGAAATGGATGGTTTCCGGCTGGTTTTTGTTTATATTGAAAATTTTTTTGAGTAAAACTGATTACCTGTTTTTCAAAGACTTTGTAAAACCCCTTGTAAACACCTATGTTGACAACATGAAACAGGGCATCAACCATGTAACCTATGATGCCCCGGCAATGATATATTTTTATGGCTCTCCCTATTGTGACTATGCCGATCCCATTATTGCTGCAACTTACGCAATGCTTGCAGCAGAATCTTTGGGGCTTGGAACATGCATGATTGGCGGGATTCATCCATTTATACAAAATGGAAGCAAAGCAAAAGCTTTCAGGGAAAAGTATAGGATTACATATAAAAGCAAAACCGGTCTTTTTGTAATTCTTGGCTATCCAAAACTTACCTTTAAAAAAGGGATAAAACGAAGTTTTGCTTCAGTGAAAAAATCCAGATGATATTTACACAGGGGTCTTCCATATATTTATAGATGGATCATCATTACACTTCTTGCAGAAGGCTTTAGTATTGCCATGACCGCATCCATAGCACCATATATCAAACACACGGCATTCTTTGCATAGCGCCTTGCCACAGCCATCACAGCGGACAACCGCTTCTTTAGTGTGGCACACTTCACACAGTACACCAGATACAATTTCCATATATTACCCACTGTAATTTCTATCCCCTTAACCGAAGGCAGGGATTAACGCTTTTCTGGATATCCCGTTATATCTCGTATATCCTGATACAGCGGTTGCAACCTGTTATATAACTTTTTATACACCCGTTTATACAGTTTATCATAAATGGCAACATCTTTAGGATTTGGGTAAAATACTTTGCCAACACGCGTCATTGCACCTACAGCAGTTTTAAAATCAGGGTACATCTTTAAGCCCACTGCAGCATCAATTGCAGCTCCCAAAGCTGATGTTTCAAATGTGTGTGGACGCTCGGCTGGCAGGTTAAAAATATCAGCCGTCAATTGCATGGCGACATCACTTTGTGCACCACCCCCTGATACTCTGAGTTTTTCTATTGGGACTTTGTTGCGCTTCTGAGTACGCTCTGCACCCTCACGCAGCGCATAGGCCAATCCTTCTAAAATTGCCCTGTATATATGCACCCGCGTGTGAACATCACCAAACCCAATAATAGCACCCTTTGCTTCAGGCCCGGGCACCTTAACCCCCGGCGACCAATACGGCTGCAGGGTAAGGCCCATTGAACCAGGTGGTACCTCTTTTACCAGACGGTCAAATAAGGCCTCAGGCTTCATTCCCATCTTTTTTGCCTGCAATTCTTCCCTTGCACCAAATTCTTTTACAAACCAGCTCAGCATCCAGAAGCCTCTATATACCATAACCTCGGTGTTATATGCACCCGGAACCGCACTTGGATAAGGCGGAAAAAATGGTATAATCTCCACATATTTTTCATTGGTGGTTTCAACGGTTGCAGTGGTACCATAGCTTAAACAGGCAATATTTGGCGTCAAACACCCCGAACCTAATACCTCGCAGGCTTTATCTGCAGCTCCTGCAATTAACGGCAAGCCTTGCGGTATGCCGGTTTGGCTGCTGGCTGTTTTAGTGATATAGCCTAATACCTCGGTTGGCTTTACAAGGCGCACAAGAATATCTTTACTTAGCGGGAAAAGCCTCCACTTCAAATCAGATGCAGGCGCCCAGTTTTGTGTTTTATAATCAAATGGTATAAAGCCCACCTGGCAACCTGTGGAATCTACAAAATCACCTGTTAATCTGTATGTGAAAAATCCTGATAAGAATAAGAACTTATATGTTTTTTCCCAAACTTCAGGCTGATATTGGCGTATCCAGTTAGCCTCGGACTCGGTAATAAAATATTCCACTGCATCAAGCATATTTACAAGTTTTAGGCCTGCTTTTATATACCACGGGAGTTTCACAATTGATTTATCTGCACGGCGCTGATCAAGCCACACAATAGCCGGGCGCAGTGGCTTGCCGTTTTTATCTACGTTTATCATCGTATCTCGCTGTGTAGTAAGTGTTACCCCACGTATAGCATCTTTTGTTACCTTACCGCGGGCAAATAGTTTTTTGGTAGTTACACATAATGTCTTCCAGTAATATTCAGGATCCTGCTCAGCCCATCCGGGGTAGTTGCTGAAATAGGGCTCAATGGGCGTTTTAACCATGTCCACAATATTACCCTGCAAATTGAACACAATAGCCCTTATAGACTGTGTGCCAGCATCAATTGCTAAAATAAGTTCAGAATTTTTAGCCATACTTTCACCTTTTTTTTTAAATTAACTTAAATATTGCTTGTACCTTTGTACTATATATATGGATTATTAATCAATACAAAAATTTGCAATACGAAAAAGTAAATAAACCCGCTATCGGGACTTCATCATACACAAATATTATTTAAAAAATAATAAGTGAATAATTTTTATTATGTTTACAATATCTTCAAATAATTTTTGTATATTTTTTGTAATTTGCTTTATTAGTATAAAATTGTAAACTTGATACAGAGATACATAGTACTGTATTACCACTAAAAATACTCACAGGAGGCTGTATGAATTGGTCACAAAAGAAAGTTATACACTACAAACGTTTGATGAATGTAATCTTTATTATGTTTTTCATTCTGACAATGATAGGAGTAGCCATACCAAAGCCAAGAATCCTTGATGCCGGTATGTCTCCCGATACAAAAGAATGGGACTATGAAGGAAAACCAGGTGAACTTGACCAGAAAAGAGTAAATGTAAAATTCTGGTTGCGTGTATCACGGCAGGAAAATTTAAACCAATATGGTACTTTTGATTATTCATTTAATGTAAAGGTTATTCGCCCGGATGGCACTGTAGTATGGAATGAAGTTTATGGATTTGATGAAAATGGATATCAGCAAACAGATTTTATACTTCCAGCACTTTTTGTTGAACGAAGTCCTGACCGTTCAGCACCAATGTATGGCATCTGGAAGATACGTCTTTCTTTAGTACACAAAGATACCAAAGAAGAAATTGACGCAAAAGAATTTATATTTAATTTCCAAAAATCAAAAAATATTTCACAATTAGAGCCAGGAGTGGTGTACCTTTCCGATTTACAAGAAATAGCAAGCGGCAACATCCACGGCGGATTAGGCAAAGACCGCCCATACTGGCAGTCGGATCTTGTTATAGGGAACCGTACTTTCAAAAAGGGAATAGTCACCCACCCCATGGCAGAAAACGGCAAGAAAGCATTTGTTGAATATGCATTAGGTGGCAAATACAAATATTTTTTAGCTACATTGGGGTCTGCTGCACACCAAGGGAATTATGGTAAAGGAACAATGAATTATTATATTCTTGTTGATGGCAGGGTAGTTGCTTCCGGCCGTTTTCCTATGCCTCCAGATGTTATTGAGATCAAAATCCCCGTTAATGGTGCAAATACACTTCGTTTAGAGGTTGATAACGGAGGTGATGGCCATAATTCTGATCATGCTGCATGGGGTGATGCCCGATTGGAAAAATAGCATTTGGGACATACACTTAGAGGGAAATCACATCGTTTAAGAATATTAACTCTAATATACTATTAGTTTGTTACCTTCTTCAATACGTGCATATATTCTATCCTTATGGTTTCCCTCAAAAAATTTATTCACATCGTCAACTATCTCAAGTATCCATTGCCAATATGTTGCAACATCATCTTTATCAAAATTCACAAAACCTTTGTAATCCGCATCCTTTCTGCGGATATAAAGGTTTGTAAGATAATTATAAACATTTTTCTTTAATGTACCTGTTTTAATAAAATGCTGGGCAAGTAAAACCTGTATGCCTTCATGGGAAACAGGAAAATATCCATGATGGGCAAGTACATACCGTGCTATAGATTCAGCAATATAAAACAATGATGAAACGCATTCCCTGTAGTTTGTTGATTTGTAATTAGACAGAAAACTTATAAATTTACTCTCAATCAGGTTGAAGATGTCGTCTGTACTCTGTGCTGTTTCGACCATAAGATATCTCCTTTTAAAATTTCTCTGCCAATTTCAGTTTTATGCAAACCATCTTCATTAATTACAAGAAAATGTATTAATATTTCTGGAGATTTAGAAATATTCCATTCTTCAATTTTTTTCTCAATATCTTTAACATGACTTACTTTGTCCACCACAACAGCAATATCTACATCACTGTATTCATTGCTTATACCTTTACTACGTGAACCATACAATACTATACTTCCAATCATAGAGAAACTGGAAAAATATTCAATAAAGCTGCGTATCACTGTTTCTTCATAAGGGGTTAAACGTTTCATAGGGCGCTTTTACTCACTATCATTTGTTTAATCATTATATTTTTACACAACAAAGTCAATATAATAATAAAAATTGTTATTGCCAACTTTAGCATTGCTATACTGTAATGTAAACGTATAAAAAGGCAATAGCTATGTTTACACTTTTATCATCAACTCAGGTAGCTCACAACCACTACCTTTTAACATTTCGCACTGATATACAATCAAGTGTACCGGGGCAGTTTATTAATATAAAAGTTGGCTCATATACCGACCCCCTAATACGCAGGCCATTTTCATTATTTGACCACATTGGAAATACCATGAAAGTTATTGTCCGCATAGTAGGAAAAGGCACACGCGCAATTGTTAGCATGAACCCGGGTACTATTGACTGCATTGGCCCACTTGGGAAAGGTTTTTCTATAGTTTCAGGTAAAAAGGCATTGCTTGTTGGGGGTGGTGTTGGCAATGCACCATTATACTATTTAGCCACCATGCTTTCCAAAAACAACACGGATGTAACCTATATCTATGGTGCACGTTCGCAAAAAGATATTTTCTTGTTAGATAGTTACCAGGAAATTTCCAACAAGCTTATCGTCACAACTGATGATGGAAGCTTTGGCCTCAAGGGCACACCCGTTGAAGCAGCAAAAAGTATTTGTGGCGATAGCTCCTTTGATATAGTCTATACCTGTGGACCAGAAATCATGATGAAGCGGCTTTCACAGGAACTATCGCACATAAACATTGAAGCTTCTTTGGAACGATACTTTGGCTGTGGTGTTGGCCTTTGCTCGGGATGCGCTGTTTCCACTAACGATGGATACAAACGCGCATGCATCGACGGGCCCGTATTCAATGCGCACACAGTACAGTGGGATAAGAAGTAAAAAAATAAACCTCAATCTTTTTCAGTGATTATCTTTTCGTTTTCTTTGATTGCTGTCTGGGCATGTTCTACTAACTTTCGCGCGTTATCATAAATATGCCCGGAGTTCTCTGTAATTTCATTAATACCTCTCACTATTTCACTCAGGTCGCTATTGGCCTGTTCTAAGGCAATAGACACCCCTTCAATAGCTGATTTTTGCTCGTCGGTACCATTCCCTATTTGACGCGACAGTTCAATGTTTTTCATAAGTTGATTGATTATGGTTTGAATTTGTGTCTCTTCTACATAAATGCTTTCACGAAGCATCTTTATTTTTTCATGACTCTGGCCAATAGTCCGTATGATATCCCGTATTATTTCGGCGGTCGACTGGATTACACCTATACCTTCACCAGTAGTGTTAATACTCAATGAAACAACGCGCTCAATCTCCTTAATGCTATCAGCAGTCTGGTTTGCCAACTTGCCAATCTCATCTGCTACAACAGCAAAACCACGACCAAATTCACCTGCTCGCGCCGCTTCAATAGCCGCATTGAGTGATAAGAGATTGATTCGGTCAGCAATATCAACAACGATGCCTATAGTATCTGTGATCATGCCACTCTGTTCTTTAATTGATGCAACGGTTTGTTCCACTGCCTGGAGTTTTTCTTTGCCCACATCGGTTTTTTTCACCACATCATTAATGTTGCCCATCGTTTCGTCAAGCTTCCGTTTAGTTTCATCTTTTATCTGGTTGAACTCCCTGATAACCCTTTCCATCTGGTTATTCTCATTTATCTGCAAGACAGCATTCCCCGAGATAGTATCCGCTGATGCTCGCAGCTCTTCCATCGTTGCCGCAATTTCTTCAAAGCTGGAAGCCATATTCTGCATCTTATCATTAAACTCTTCAATTAACTTGTCCTGTGTTTTAACGCGCTCTAACAGGTCTCCCATCTTTTCCATTATCTCGCGCGAGATTCTGCGCTCTCGCTCAACCTGTTCTTCAATAACAGTACGTTGGCGGGCGTTTTTACGGTCATATTCATCCGTTATTGGTATATTTTTGTATGCCGCATAGCTAATTATTCCCATCATGATAAGATAGTAAAGTTCTCTATGTAGTTGAATCCCATCATGAATAATGGAGCCATTGATAATCGAATGGTTGTAAATAGTAACGCCATTATGATATGCAAACAAGAAAAAGGCAGCCCAAGAAACAAAGAAGATGCTTGTTACAGTAATAAAGATCTTTTTGTCATAGAGATACTGTAGAGCGGCGATACCGCATACCGACATGGCAGCAAGATGATAACCCTGAGCTGCATATGTCCAATCCATGGTACGAGTATAATTTAAGCGAATCATAACTGGAATAATAACAGTAAAAAAAGCACTTACCCATTTGACAATAGTTGCTTTTTGACGCTGTTTCAACCGGTGATAGATGAAATATCCCACACTGGAAGAAATGATTAAGAAGATTATTGAAAAAATTAGATTTGCAGGATTAATTCTTGCAAGTACCTGGAAGACAGTACCTACAATTGCAATACCAGTAATAATCGTAAAATAAAGGAAGGCACCTTTTATTTCAAGGGACTCCCGTGCAGTATAGGTTGAGCGTGCCATCATTACCTCCCATCCATGCTAACACTTCTTGAATTGCACATCTAACGGTTCCTCCGCCCTTTTATGCTTTTTCAAAACATAGATCATGATAAACCAGACTCATGTATTTTTATTTTCACTTTACACAGCCATTTTATTTGATTTTTTCTATTTATTTATCATATCGCACGAATGGAGTCAATTATTTTTACCCTAATAATCTATATTTATTAAATCATTTTCCAAAAATCATGATATGCTTTCACTGTTAATTCCTAAATGTATTTATGTGTAAAATAATTAATGTACACTTCGCCTTCAGTGGCGGGAGTGTACAGGTATTTATGTTAAATTATTTTTAAGGAATAAATACCGATATGCTTTTAATATTTTGTTTTTTTTAAACTAAGCCCTTTTTATGAATCTTTATTTTTTTCACCATGATACTCTATCTACTATTTAAACAGTGGCGATAGTTTTTTGAAACGTTCAGTCCCAGCCTTTTCTAACATCATAAATGCTATTGTCTCGGTTGGATATACTATTGTTCCTGCCTGGCGCAAAGCATGGATTGCCATTTCCCACTCGTGCGTGCGCCGCGAACATACCGCATCAGATGCAATAATGACATTGTAATTTTCTTTAAGAAGCGATAGCGCCGTGGTAAGTACACAGATATGCGTTTCAATACCGCACACTATGATATTACTGCGTTTTATCCTGGCAACCTGCTCACGAATCGGATCATCTTTCATGCAGTCAAAAGTTAATTTATCAAATCCTACCACACCTTCTAAGCGGTCCATCAACTCCTTTATTGTGGGCCCCAGTCCTTTGCGGTATTGTTCGGTAAGAATTATTGGCAAACTATACTGTTTTGCAAGTTCAATGAGAATGCCCACATTCTTAGCCACTTTTTTGCGCATCTCATATTCCATTGAGTTAAATAAACTATCCTGCACATCAATAATAAACAGTGCAGCGTCATCAGGTGTAAGATAAAATTTTGTGATATCCATAGTAATCACCGTATCATATTATCTATTGAATTAAGTATATCATCATCTTTTTTCTTCATCTTCTTTAATATCTGTTCCTTCTGCTTCTCGGATACATTTATATGCGGTATTTTTGTTGTGGGTAATGTAGTGCCACTTGCACATTTAGTACATTCTTCCTGTGGCTCAGTGCCGGGGATAAAAAGCTCATCAATGACCTTCTTGCAATAATACGATGGCAAAAGCCCTGATTCAGCACACACCTTAATGGTAGTAACATTTCCATATACGGCAAAGTCCAATACCGGCTCTTTCTGCAATGCACAGCTCATATACTGCCCCCACACCGGTGCTACCACCGCGCCACCTGATTGGCCCGGTCCAAGTGAAAGCCCTTTGCCATCATATCCCATCCATATACCGGTGACAAGCTGTGGAGTAAATCCTACAAACCATGCATCCCTGTAATTACTGGTAGTACCAGTCTTTCCTGCAACCGGCCTCCCAATCGCGGCACCACGTCCTGTACCCGATGAAATGACTGATTGCATGAGGCTAATGACAATTCTAGCTACCTCAGGGGGCACTATCTGTATGCTGCCGTCCTTTTCCTGTTCTGAAAGCTCTGCCATAATTTCTTCTTCTGGGTTATAGATTATTTTGCCTGATTTGTCCTGCACATACCGTATTGAGTATGGGATAACGTTTTTTCCATTATTGGCAATGATGGCATACGCACGCGATAGTTCAAACGGTGACACCTCAAATGAACCCAATGCAATGGAAAAATTTCGGGGCACCCTCCCCTTCAGCTCATTGCGTGAAATTTTCAAAAGCTTTGCAAAATAATTTAGTACTGTATCAATACCCAGTCCATCAGCAATGCGCACCGAAACAACATTAATAGAAAGTGCTAACGCCCGGCGTAATGTTACCAGGCCATAGTATTCGCCTTCATAGTTTTCCGGTATCCAGTCACCACCTTCCAAATCCAAATACAAAATTGGCGAATCCATAATGGTTGTGGCAGCAGTGAATTTTTTTGAATCAATTGCAGCGGTATATAACAGAGGCTTTATGGCTGAACCTGCCTGCCTTCTTGATTGCATCACACGGTTAAGCTGATTGGTGCTGGTAAAGTCACTTCCACCTACCATTGCCTCAATGTAGCCATTAGCTGGGTTTATTGAAATGAGGCAGCCTTCAACATTCATAAATTCTTTCTGGTCCCAGCTACCTTCAAAATACTGCTGCAATGCATCCTCAACTGAATCAAGGCCTGTGATAAGATTGAGTGCCTGCAATTCCCAGAGAAGTCCATCTTTCATATATTTGTTAAATTTTCTTTTTTCAGCTGAACCGCTGCTTTTTATTTCCGGCAGCCCAAACATCATGTTTAATAAATTTACTTCATCGGCAAAATGGTTTGAAACATACTCATCATTATCAAATGTCAGCCCACGGGAAACAACCGTCTGCTTTTCCACTGCGTCTTTTAAAAGCCTCTGCGCACACTGCTGCTTATCAACATCCAGTGTAGTGTACACGGTCAGGCCATCTTCATATACAGCCTTCTCGCCAAATTTTGCAACCAGAATGCGGCGAATGTGCTCAGTAAACCACGGCGCCTTGTTCACACGCGAAGACCAGGTGGTAGCTGTGGGCGGTAAATCATTAATGTATGCCAGGTAGTCCGGCCAGAAATCTAAATAAGCTTTTTCAGCCTGTGGCACTGTAATAAATCCCATATCAACCATCTTGGCAAGTGCAACCCTGTGGCGTTCCATTGAAATACGCGGATTTTTTATGGGCGATAGTACATTGGGAGCAGATGGCAGTGTAGCAAGCAGGGAACACTCAGCTAAATTCAGATCCCAGACATGCTTGCCAAAATAAAACTTTGCTGCCGACTCAACACCATAGGCACCATGCCCTAAAAAAATCTGATTGAGATACATTTCCATGATTTCATCTTTAGTGTAGAATATCTCAATCATAAGTGAGATAAATGCTTCTTTTACCTTGCGGTATATTGAACGCTCCCCGGATGTAAGCAAAATCTTTGCCAATTGCTGTGTAATGGTGCTACCACCCTGTTTCACACGCCCGGAAACTAAATTAACAAAAAAAGCCCTGACAATGCCTTTTGGATTAATCCCCCAGTGTTCATAAAATTCATTGTCTTCTGTTGCAATAAATGCCTTAAGCAGATATGGCGGTATTTTTTTAAGAGGAACTATCTCCCGTTTTTCTTTAAAAAATTCAGCTACCAATACATTATTTTTGTCATATATCTTTGTGGTTTGATACGGGCTGTAATGGGCAAGCGCCCTGACCTTATAAAAATCAATCACAAGAATAACAAAAAAAGCAATGATTGCACCAGCTACAAGCCCAATGAGAATTGGCCGTATATTCCCAAACCGCAATTCCAATGCATACAAAATATCTTCAAAAAAATTAATAATACGGGTAAAAAAATCACCCGCATCAAAATATGATTTTTTGCTAAACTTTCTGTTTATCTGATATTTTCGCATGTTTTACACACAACACTGCATAACGAGTATGGTATTATCAAAGTTAAACCTTACAATCCACGTCAACACTTTATTGCAACAATTTTTTTATTTTGTGTTGCCATTCATTCTTGAATCTGCACTATTTTTTTCAAAACTTATATACAACCTATTCTATTTTACAGTAACTATCGCCCTAATTATTTTTTATACAACTTCACCCACTATACTATATTTCCACAAACATTTTCTTGACACAAATTAGCAATTCGTATACAAGTGCAGGCAAAAGATCATAATAAAAGCAAACGAGGCACATATGATACCATTTACAAAGCTTCATGGCATTGGCAATGATTATATTTACATAAATGCTATTAAGCACACCGTAAAAAACCCAAAAAGATTAGCCATTGCAATGAGTGACCGGCATTTTGGCGTTGGTTCTGACGGGCTCATTCTGATATTGCCATCACAAAAGGCTGATTTCAGGATGCGCATGTTCAACGCTGACGGCAGCGAAGCCGAGATGTGTGGAAACGGCATCCGTGCATTTGCCAAGTATGTCTATGACCACAAATTAACAAAAAAAACAAACCTTTCAGTTGAAACGTTAGCAGGAATAAAATATTTAACCTGTACTTTGAAAAATGGCAAGGTGCACTCAGTAACCGTGGACATGGGCCAACCTATACTGCTGCGTGATAAAATACCCATGATAGGCAACCCTGGTATGGTTATAGAAGAAGAAATACATGTTGATGGTGTTAAATTTCCAATAACTGCTGTTTCAATGGGTAACCCGCATGCGGTTATTTACGTTGAAGATGTTAAAAACTTCCCGGTTGAAAAATATGGCCCCATGATAGAGAACCATGAACTGTTTCCAAAAAGAACCAACGTTGAATTTGTGGAGATAGTAAATGAAAAAGAGGTTATTCAGCGCACATGGGAACGAGGCAGTGGTGAAACCCTTGCCTGTGGAACCGGCGCATCCGCAGTAACAGTGGCAGGAGTACTAACCAAAAAAACAGCACGCAAACTCAAGGTTCACCTATCAGGTGGTGACCTGACAATAGAGTGGAATGAAAAGGATAATCATGTGTACCTGACAGGCCCGGCAGAGGAAGTGTTTGAAGGTGTGTGGCCTAATGATTAAATTTTTAATTAATTACCAGAGATTCTTACCATAAATACCATGTTCTAAAAGCATAACCTTTGTTATTCCAGGAATATTGCGGCTTATAGTCTGTTCTAATGCTTTGTTGAATGCCTTGAATGAATCCTGAATGTAGGGCACCTGGCCTTCTATAGTTCCCAACTCACAATCTATGATGCACGTGGTATCATAAAACCACACATGGCGAACAATAATATCAACAGGCGCTATGGCACGGGTATTTTCAAACTCTGATCCTTCTGCAACAAGTTTTACAAGCCGCCGCACCCTGCTTACGTTATCCCCGGACAACGAGACCTCCCGTGTTTCTTTTAAGATTGACTTTGCATCTAAATCAGCAACAAAGATATCAATGGTATCACGGGTATCCAGTGCGGGCAGTGACGGATAAATATCAAAAATATTTTTATCGGTAAGAACTGAAATGGCAGCGTAATCAACAATACATACCACGCTGACTGCTAATAGTATCATGCGATATCGCTTTTTTGTATCCGCAGGTGGATTAGCCAGCATTTCAATAAACATAGTATAATATTTCCTGCATTTTTCAATTAATGTGGAATATCTTTGCTGTGCTAATTTCTTATACTTTTTATATGCAATCGCTAATTTGTCAAAATAACGTTTATGGTTCATATATAATCATTCCTTCACTGTTGGTTATGAATAATTGGTTTCATACTAGTAAACATGTTCCCGCCTACCACGTGACACCTATCGCACACCTTAATTATTCAATACTGTTTTATTGTATGTATCAATAAAACTCATAATGCCTTCAGTTATGCCCCGTGCAAGCTTTTTTTGATAATTTGTATCGGTAAGGAAACCTTTTTCCTTTGGATTGGTAATATAGCCAACCTCAACAAGTGCTGAAGGCATAAGGCACCCCCGCAATACAAAAAAATCAGCCTTTTTAACCCCTTTGGATTTAAATTCAGTGATATTTTTGTCAAGGCCTTTTTGAATAGCAGATGCAAGCATAAAACTTTCTTTTTGAATCTGCGTATTCAACATCAGCGCTTCAATAATATCAACATCACTGTAACGCTTTCGCTTTTCAGGCGATTCAAATACAATAACATTATTTTCCAATACCGCTGTGGTACGCGCCTCTTCATTTGATGGATTTTGTGAAAGATAATATGTTTCAAAACCTGAAATTTTACTCACAACAGCCGCATTGCAATGAATGCTGACAAATATTCCATTGACACCTTTCTTTAGCAACCTGTTTGCTATCTCAGTACGTTCACCTAATTCTAAAAATTTATCGGTGGTCCTTGTCATTACTACATCAACACCTGGCAATCGCTTCTGTAGTTCCAAGGCAACCTGACGGGCAATCTGCAAGGTAAGCAGCTTTTCTTTTATACCGCTTTTACCGATAGCCCCGGGGTCTTTGCCGCCATGCCCTGCATCCACCACAATAAATCCAATAGCATCTTTTGATACATGAGGCACTGGCTTTATGTCTTTTGGTTTTTCCTGTTCACCCACTGCTTCCTTTTTTACCATGATGCTGTTGCCCTGCAAGGAAACACTATATCCTTCAAGCAGGATTGTTATCATTGGCAGGGCAATATCCAGAGGGATAAGAATCTCACCCTGCATGCGCGTTACTGGATATTCACTACGTAGCAGCATGTCGCCAGCCAATGCAACTGACATGCCAACCGTGTAAATTGTAAAGCGTGGCCCCCGAATCACCTTGCCGCGCTGTAAAAGAATATCAAACGAAGATTGTACCGGCAACAGTGTGCGGATATCGTATTCAGATATATAGGGTTGGGAAGCAACAAGCCTTACTGGAAGCCTGATGATGTCATCTGGGTAAACGCTGGCATACACAAGTATAAGGGCAATATTCAACAGAATAATTACACGGCAGGCAATATGTTTAACAATGTCTTGAAGTTTCAGCATTGATTTTTTGTAAGGTGCTATCGCTTACCTGTAAAGTAAATTCTGGAATAGATACGCCAGTTACTTATTGATGAAAGTATGATGAACAGCACCACTAACAGCAATGATATCTGCTGTAATGTGTACCCAGCAAAAGTATATGAAGCATTAACAATAAAAATTAATCCACAAATGCCCATAATAACAACCATACATTTCCCTGCCACACTTGGCCGCACCTGAATATCATACGCATAAAAAAGATAAAAACCTGCAATAATATGCAAAATATCACGAACAAGAATAAGCACAATCATCCATAATGGGAATTGCCTGAAATAATACAGGGTTACAGCCACAATAAGTATGACACATTTATCTGCTATAGGGTCTAAAAACTGCCCTAACCGCGATACCTGATGAAGCAGCCGTGCCAGAATACCATCAATAAAATCAGATACTGCAACCACACAATACACAGCAACAGCAATTTTACAGTACCAGATATCACCGGTAATCCTTTCGTAGTATAATGCAACAGCAATGGCAGGTGCCATTAGTACCCGCAATACTGATATCAGGTTGGACCACGTTGCCACACGGCCTTCAAGCAAATCAGTAACTTTCATTATCGTTAACCATTTATAGCCTTGTATTCTCATATATAATCAAACCTATCCCTGACAGCGTCAAGCTAAATTCCTTTAAAAAAGCCTTGCAGCAAAAGTTTATTGACTAAATACCGTACATTGCAGATATATCATTACATCCATATGATTTTTTTTGGGCGATAGTTACTGTACATCAGATTGTAAATCAAGTTTTGTATGACACCAATTAAATTTTATTTTCTGTGAAGCATATAAAAAATGCACCATACTATTATAATTAACTATGTGTAAGGACAAGGCAATGAAATCTAAATATATCTATCTTATGATAATTGTTTTACTTTCTATTTCGCAGTGCAGTAAATCGCATAATGAAACCCATTCAGCTTCCTCAACCACAAAGGCTATCGTAATAAATGATAATACATCAGTCCGTATTGACCCACATATATTTTCATCACGGGTTACCAGCGTTAATAAAGGAACTATCGTGACTATTATTGATATTTCCAAAGAAAAACAGTGGGTTGGTGGACAGATGGATTACTGGTATAAGGTTTTGCTGCCAAATACAATAAAGGGGTGGATTTTTGGATCATCCCTTGCACTTCAGATTAATGCATCCGATGCTGCAATAGAACGCTATGTTGAAAGCTTATGGAAAAAAGAAGCTGATACAGTGCGTAAAGAGATTTCGGGCAAATGGTGGAGTATAAACAAAAATGGTGATTTTACCGAACACGCCCTTGAATTGTACCCTGATGGGTCATATAAATCATACAGAAAAGGGACTAAAGGAATAGAAGGAAGCTATTCCCTGAATTTCAGGACCAGTGAGGTTGTCTTTTTGGATGGTACTAGTTTTGGCAAAAATTTATACTTTATTAAGAGAGGGAATTCATATCAGTTGGCTGAAAGCCTTCAGGATACAAAGATTGAATTTAAAAAAATAGCTGAATTTAAAGATTCAATGCCCGACATAGCCCCCGAGACAACTGTTTCAGACACTCAGGAAGGTGTAACACCAGATGACCAGAACAAAAATACGAATCAATAAATATCTTTCGCTATGCGGATTGGGTTCACGGAGAAAAACCGAAGAGATTATAAAAAAGGGGCACATATATATTAATGGCATCCCCATGACCGACCTGTCCTATCAGGTAGATATAAATAATGATACAATTATATATAAGGGACAAGTTTTACTACCCGTTCAGGCGTATCACTATCTTATACTCAACAAGCCAAAAGGATATGTTACTACCACAAAAGATGAACGGAACCGCCCCACCGTTTTGCATCTTATTCCTGAACACTATAGACTTGAAGGGACATTCCCGGTGGGCAGGCTTGATAAGGATACTGAAGGCTTGCTGCTTTTCACCAATGACGGTGAGTTGGCATACAAATTAACACATCCGCGATTCAAAGTGCCAAAGACCTATCAGGTAATGCTCGATCGCCCATTGCGTGATGACCATAAGATGGCTATAGAACATGGCATTGAACTCTATGGCTCGCAAACACTACCTGCAACAATTAACCCAGTCAATGATGAGTGGACGATAGTTACCATAACAATAACCGAAGGCAGAAAACGGCAAGTACGTATGATGTTTTCAATGCTTGGCTATGAGGTCACAGGCTTGATCCGTATCCAGTACGGGCCCATTAGATTGGGCAACCTGCCAGCAGGCAAATATAGGGTTCTTTCAAAACAAGAGATAGAAAAATTAAAATCCACTGTTAATTAATTCCTTAATACACCATTCCATTAATGACGATATTCATAGTACTACACATTACAAAATTTTATCATAAAAGGTCTGATACAGTATGCAGAATTTTGATTTCCACTCAAATAATAAGAACCCCTATACTGATTACAATGCCCAGGATTACCGGGAATATACAATACCACAAAACTATTCCACACATAGCAGGTCATTTTCGCAGAAAAAAGCACACCGGATGCTGACAATTATCATTGCATTAATTATAATGTCTTTTACTGCAGGACTTGTTGTTGGCATTAAATTTGCAGGTGGCCAAAGCAAACCAATCATAGACCCACAGACAAAAGTAGCATTGAACAATGCAGCGCAGAAAGCAAAAACACTTGTTGAACCCAAACAACAACCACAATTCCCAAAATCAGAATACCCCTACGCTATCAAAATTGGCAATGCTTTTACCAGGGACGACGCTACTACATTAGCTGGCAAATTAAGTAAAACAGGGCAGCGGATTATCATTGCTAAAAGTAAAGACCAGTACACAGTGTATGCAGGCCCCTATACCTCACTACAGGATGCAAAAAAATCATTGAAAATAATCATGGAACAATCCAAAAATGGCAACTTTAGCAATGCTATTATTCTTAAACGCTAATTTATAATGAAGATAACAATCCGAAAAGCCATTAGTGCTGATGCAGAACATATCCTTGCATTGCTTTCCCCCTATGTTAAGAAGGGCATTCTGCTTCCCAGAAGCAAAGAAGAAATTGTAAAAAGCAGTGATACCTTTACAGTTGCTATCGCTAAAGAAAAAATTATAGGTGTTGTTTCACACTATAAATATAATAACAAGCTTTTTGAAATCAGGTCACTGGCAGTTAGTAGCAGGCATCACCATAAAGGTATAGGGAAACAGCTTGTAGCACACGCAATAGAAGATATATTGCTGCAACACAAGGATGCAAAAATTTTTTGCCTTACCTACAAGCCTTCTTTCTTTAAAAAAGCAGGATTTATGGTAGTTGCTAAAGAAACACTACCCGACAAGATATGGAAGGATTGCCAGTACTGCCAGCACAAAGATAATTGTACTGAAACAGCGATGGTGTATTCACTGCGTTCAAGGGGTTGAAAAGCTATTAATAATTGCAGCTATAGAATCCTTGTACAGATCATACCGATCTTTGGTAGTAAAAATTCTTACGCAATATCCCCTATTCTCCTTTGCAAGCAGCAATTCCATGCCTTTGAGTTCCAGATTGTCCCGTGTTACAAATGAATACAGTGCCATATTGTCACTATATTTAAGCAATTCACGCTGAAAAGTATCAAATGCAATAGTACGCCAGTGCTGCTGTAATACACTAATGGATTCAATGGTATCAGCAAAGCTTTCGGCAACTATTGTCATGATTGCATCATATCCACTGGCCTGAGAAAAGCGTATGCCTGCTCTCATCATTGTGGAAGAATACTGTAATGAATCAACCGATTTTGCAGCAATAATTTCTGCATTACCCTGCAGCGTAACTATATATGGAACCTTGTCATTATATACATACATTGTAGTATCTTCCCTGGTTAAATATAACCATGCGTCCCTGGTAATGTCAACAAAACGCGTTCCATGCTTCATCTGCATATCACGCATAAATGCACTCATGTCTTTTTTGGCCTTTACTACATTCATGGATGATTCTTTCAGTGCCAAGATGGACTTTGCAATAACAAGCGACTGTTTACGACTGCCTGCTTTCCACAAAGATTTTGCTTTTGAGGTATAATATTCCAGAGCATCCCGTGAAACAGGTTTGTATTCGGATTCAACATCATCAGTATAAATTTTACCATTTTTATCAAAAAAATATTTATTTCCCTCTTTATCTATCATCATAGCCCAGTCAGGCATCTGGGCGTATGCTGATACATATATACATAAAAATAATATGATTGGTGAAAATTTCATTATATGATTCTATATTTTTTTCATTTCTTCAACTATTCGTGAGGCTATCTGGGTTGCCCGTATAGCGTCCTTCTTATCAGGCTCATCTAATGGCAATAATCCTATATCGGCAGGATATCTTCCCTTGTCAATACTATCTATAAATACTATCTCATCATCAGTCAATGAAACATGTATATTGAATTCATTGCATAAAGCTATCAGCCTGTTAACATTATGTGTTTTTTCAAGATCCCACCCTTTGGATATTAAATTAGCTTTTATTGATTTTTCAATAGCCTGTTGTGCATGATAACACGCACCTTTAAAGAATCCGCCCTCTAAAAGATACAAAGATATTTTTAACTCCTCCTCTGCCTGGCGCAACCATTCTTGTACTGCATTTTTCATATATACACTCCTGCCCTCTTTTATTATTGTGCTGATAAAAGGGCTCCCTTTTTCATAATGCTCCTGTAAAACTGATTGTTCTACAACAAATTCATCAATTGCAAAGTATTTATAAAATGGTTTAAGATGTTTATGTAATGTATCAATAGCCACCTTTCTTGAAAGTGAATCATCAATAACAATAAATAGATCCAGGTCATTGCCATAACCCTCTCTGGCAACTGACCCAAATACTACAATTGAAAGAGGCTGGATTTGATTTACTATTTCACCTGCAATCTTTTTGGCATCGTCAAATGTTACCATATTACATAACCATACAATAAATACTAAACCATGCTTAATTGTGTAATTGGTGTATACCACAATGTCAAGTATGATAATATGTGGTGATATAATTTTCTATTGTTTGTAGAAGAGTATTTGGAATATATTGTACCATTTTATAGCAGTTACTGCAAGAAACTCTTGACAGTATTATTATTTTATTTTATTATTAATGCTAGTGTAATATATTCAGGATATTATGTATGGAGATTAACAATGACAATTTTAGATATAGCATCTGTGGATGAGATTAAAGAAGCACTTATTAACGAATATAAAAGAAAATTAATGCTTTATTCAATCACAAATGAACGCCTTAAAAAAAAATATAAAATGACTTTCCATGAATTTGAGAAAAAAAATATTGTAAAAAAGATGAATTATACCTGGGAAGTAGAAAAAGATTCCATGGAATGGGAACATGCTATTGAAGGATTAAAATCTATCAAGAAAAAAATAAAATTATTAAAACAATCCCGTGAATAATATTATTTCGTTACAAAAAGAAATACTCTCTCTCACAAAAAAATATAATCTTCAGATATCATATATTGATATTACAGACAATACACTTATTACACGATTAACTATGACTTCCGATATATTTATTCAAATATATGTAAATTCAAAAAAGAAAAAAATTAACTTAGCTTTAATAGCATCGGAAGTTAGAATTTATGGAGTCGATAAAGAAGGTGGTTCTTATCATAAACATCCTTTTGAATGCCCCGAGAATCATTTAGATTGTAATCCAGTTGGAATTGAAGAATTTATTGTGGAATCTATTGAAATACTGAACAAAAAATTAACATTATTGTAAGCAATAAAATATTATTTCAATTGACCAGGAAACTGATATAACATATAATTTGCAATACGATGTAATAACGAATTGTGGATTTATAGTAAGGACAACATTTTATATAACGTTGCATAGATATAAAAAAATCAAGGAGGGAGTATGGCAGAGGATATTTACAGGGAATTATGCAAACGTCTTATGTTTGAAAACTCTATTATTTTAAAACAGATATGGCAGCGTGTAGCCAATGAAACAGAAGCACAGATTATTGGATTTCTTCCTGCCAATGCTAAGCAGGTAGCTGACAAATTTAATCTTTCCTTGAATGAAGCAACCCAAATCCTTGAAGAATTGTTTAAGCGCGGTGCAGCTTTTAAAAAATCAAAGCCTGATGGAGCAGAATATCGCCCACCCAAGCATATAGTACAATTTCATGACGCAACGCTACTGTGGAAAGATGCGCCTGCTGATTTTAAACAACTATGGGTACAATTCATGGACACCGAATACCCACCTCTTCTTGAAGTAGTAACAAAATCAAACATCCCATCATTTATGCGGGTAATTCCTATTAATGCAACCATACAACCCAAAAGCGAAGTTCTGGTTTACGAAGATGCATACAAAATGATTGAACAGGCAAAAGAGATTGCCGTAGTTGATTGTGTTTGCCGCCTTTCCCATGGAAACTGCAACAAGCCACTCAATGTATGCATTCAGGTCAACAATGGTGCCACCTACACACTGGAGCGAGGTACAGGCAGGGCAATCACCAAAGAGGAAGCTTTTGAAATACTCAAAATGTCAGAAGAAGCTGGGTTAGTCCACATGACCGAAAACAAAGGTTTTGGCAATGCAATATGTAACTGCTGTTCATGCTGTTGCGAGATGCTGCGCTTTGCAGGCAACAAAGCAACTCATGGTGTAGTTGCCAAAAGCAGATTCACTGCTACTGTAGATGCAAATAATTGCAACGGATGTGCACTATGCATGTCGGTATGCCCTGTTCATGCAATAAGCGTCAATGACACAGCTACTATCGACACCGAATTATGTATAGGATGTGGCTTGTGCGCAACACACTGCCCATCGGGGGCAATTACACTAATAGAAATACGTCCCAAAGAACATATACCAGTTTAAATAAAATAATATTGGAGGAATACCATGAACCTTAACAATCCCGAAGCAACACAACAGGCACTTAGTATTTTACGAAGTGGTGACCTTTTTCAGTGGTATGTTATCACACTTTTAGCTTTTGTTGTATACATCTATTTTAACGAAATTCAGAACAAAAACTGGAAAGGCATTGCAGCAGGGCTTTCTCTTTATATGGTTCACTGGTTTGTAGAAATTATAAATGCACTGATACAGCATTTTACCGGACATGCGTTGTGGACAGTACCAACAGGGACTGCATTTCTTATATTGATTGGCGTGGGTGTGGAATTAAGCTTAATGTTTTCAGTCTCTGGCCTTATATTCAGCAAAATTTTGCCAGCCGACCCAAAGGCAAAGATTCTGGGCATAAACAACCGTTTATTTATTGCTATCGCTAATGCAGCCTTTTATTCAATCTTTGAAATATTCCTGGTAAAAACTCCATGCTTTGTATGGGTATACCCATGGTGGGGTGCATTGACAGTGTTTATCACCGTATATATTCCTTTCTGGGTAGTATCGATGTATTGCTATGATTGGCAACCCAAAGTCCAGAAAGCTGTCATTGGCAGCCTCTTTGCCATTAACGCCACAATGCTGATTGTGTTTGCCGGCATCCTTAAATGGATTTAGCTATATAAAACCTCTGGGATTTTTCATTGTTTCTTTTTCCCAGGTTTCCAGCTTCTGGGTAAGCTTTTTGGCAATATCAGGATAGGTGTCAATCACATTGTACGCTTCGCCAGGATCCTTTTCAAGATTATACAAAAGAGGCCAGCGATAGCCTAACTGATCCTTACCTAATGTATTTGCAAGATCGGTTGAATCTAAAGGTATGGGCCATACATACCGGTCAATTTTAGAATAATATTTCCACTTGCCCGAACGCATGCCAACAAGCAAATCATAGTGGTAAAAATATAAATCCTCATGCACCATCTTGTCATCACCTTTGAAAAGCCCTAATATAATTTTACCATCAATGATTCTATCCTGAGGCAGGCCAACACCAGCAAGCGAAAGCAATGTTGGAAAGAGATCAATATTCATAGCAGGCTGGCCAGTAACCTTCCCTGCCGGGATAGTTCCTTTCCAACGAACAATAAACGGCACCTTGAACCCACCTTCATTGCTCTGACCCTTTCTGCCTCGCAAGTTGTCTGCACTACCTTCAAACCAGGGTCCATTGTCACTGGTAAAAATGATAATTGTCTTCTCATCAAAGCCTTTTTTCTTCAACAATTGTAAAATCTGCCCAACACTCCAGTCAATCTCCTCAACTGCATCACCATATTTACCTGCCATTGATTTTTTATCAAACTTTTCTGAAGCCCACAACGGCTGATGTGGGAACGTATGAGCAAAGTATAAAAAGAATGGATTATTGCCACATGATTCAATAAACTGCAATGCTTCTTTTGTATATGTACCCGTCAAAAACGATTGGTCTTCTCCATGAATATTATTTATTACTTTTGTTTCATTATTGTACACCGGGCATGGACGCATATCATTACTATGTGGTACACCATAATAAAAATCAAAGCCATGACGCAATGGATTAAATTCCGGTTGTGTTGAATAGTCACCTAAATGCCATTTGCCAACCATACCGGTTTTGTATCCAGCAAGTTTTAAAGCTTCGGCGATAGTTACTTCTTCAGAGGCCAATCCCCTTGCAACAACATCATCGCGCAAATCCATCGAACCCAACCCTCGCAACATCATACCAAAATTACGGGCTAACTTGCGCCCTAACGGTTCATTCTTTGGGAATGGGTTGCCAATAATACCTGTTCTGAAAGGATAGCGCCCTGTTAGTAACCCTGCACGTGAAGGAGCACAAACAGCAGCGCAAGCATAGAAATCAGTGAATTTGTTCCCTTCCCGTGCCAGCGAATCAATATTTGGAGTGCGTATGACAGAATTGCCATAACAACCAATATCACCATACCCTAAATCATCACAGTATATGATAATTACATTGGGACGGATTGCTTTGGCATTATTTATAGTAAGTTTCTTTAATTTTTCTGCCGGAGGATAATTGCCATACAAATCAGCAATATCAGGCGTTTTCAGTAACTTATAGGTACATGTGCCAATTAATGTTCCCGCACCAACAGCAACACCAGCAGCTATGCTCTTTTTAATTAAATTACGACGCGTTATCTTTTCCTCCATACGAACCCCCGTAAACTATCACTTACTATATTTTAAAGAAATTATATTTTAATTTATGGAATTTTATCAAGTAATTTATTTTATAAGTTTGAAATAGTAATAAAATCCACTATATTATAAATTATAAATATATGCCCAAAATGCACATGCAATTTATATTATTGAGTATGTTTAAATATAATTGTAATTGGCAATTATACTATTTCTTTTTTGATTTTTACGAATTATGGGAAAAACACTTTTTTTTTCTTTTCCTTTCATATTATATAAACAAAAAGGCTGACATCAGATGCCAGCCTTTGGGATTCCTATTTTAAGCAACTTCCATGCACTCGGGATGCGAACTGCAGTTGGAAACAGCATACAAAGCCTTTTTGTAATTTTCTTCTACCTGATTCCAGTTGACAATATTCCAGAACGCTTTTACATACTCAGCACGCCTGTTCTGATAGGTCAGATAGTATGCATGTTCCCATACATCAAGCCCCAAAACCGGCAGCAACCCTTCCATGACGGGGCTATCCTGATTTGGTGTCGAATGCACCACAAGTTCACCCAACGCATTGACACTTAGCCATGCCCAACCAGAGCCAAACCGGTTTGTAGCAGCATTGCTGAACTCTTCAATAAATTTTTCAACAGTGCCAAAAGTCTTTTTGATTCCATCAAGCACCTGACCCTGTGGCAAGCTGCCTCTGCCCCCTAAAACCTTCCAGAACAGAGAATGGTTGTAATGGCCACCACCATTATTGCGCACCACAGTCCTGATATCTTCTGGGATTGTTGTTAGATTAGCCAAAAGATGTTCAAGTGACAGTTCATATAGATGCGGATACTTATCAAGAGCACCATTAAGCTTTTCAATATACGCTGCATGATGTTTGGTGTGATGAATTTCCATGGTTTTTGCATCAATATATGGTTCCAATGCATTGTATTCATATGGTAATTGTGGTAATGTATATCGTTTCATAGTTTTATCTCCTTATATTAGAATTATCTAAATTACTGTAATATACCAAAAAATTGAATAACCGTCAACAAAGCATAAAAAAAATTTGGTGCGATAGTAACTGTTGAAAAGCCCATTATAATAAAAAGAGATTGACTTTTTTTGAATAAGTTAATGTATATACATTAACTACCGCACTTAATTTTTTAACACTCATTTTGGAGGTATATCTGATGAAAGTTGAACATAAAGAATTTTTTATCCAATCAAATGATGTTAACCTATTTGCTGTTAAAGACATTGTGGAAAAACCTAAAGCCATTGTTATCATCGTACATGGTTTATGCGAACACTGCGGACGATATGATTATGTGGTAAGCAAATTGAATTTATCCGGATACTCGGTCTACAGGTTTGATAACCGCGGCCATGGAAAATCAGAAGGTGAACGTACCTATATTGACAGTTTTCAGCAATATATCGATGATATGGATACTATCGTACATTTAGTAAAAAAAGAAAACCCGGCTTCTGATGTGTTTACTTTAGGACACAGTATGGGTGGTTTCATTAACGCTTCTTATGGCATTCAGTATAAAGATGTGCTCAAAGGGCAGATTCTATCCGGAGCCGCGGTAATGGTACTCCCAGATCTGAAAGGGGTTTTAAATCTTGATTATAAAGCTAATGCAATGAACCGTATTCCCAACTCGCTTTCTGAAAAAATTTCAAGAGACTCAAAGGTTGTAAAAGCATATCAGGATGATCCATTAGTTTTAAAAGATTTTACCATGATGCTCATGGGTGAGGTATTTTTACGTGGCGGGCAATGGATAGAAGAAAATAGGGCAACATATGATTATCCTTGTTTAATTTTACATGGTGGCAATGATCAGATAGTAACTCCTGAAGCATCAAAAACATTTTATGATGCAATTGCATCACGTGATAAAACTATTAAAATATATGATAGACTCTATCATGAGATAATGAATGAACCCGAAAAGGACACAGTAATTGGCGATATACTGCAGTGGTTAAACGCTCATATTTAACGTTAAGTTTTACAAGAAAGGGGAATAATAATATCTTTGCTTTTTACTAAAGCACTGATAATGAGTAAAACAATTCCTATAGCCAGAACAATTACACCCCATTGAAGGGTTGCAGACTGTTGTATAGAATCAATAATCATGTTCAATAATCCCCTATAGGGGTTGTTGTATAATTTTTCTTCTATCCTTAAACGCAATTCCTCAACTTTAGAAAATATATTATAAAAGGAATAAAGTATAACGCTAAGGGAAGCCAATGAAGTTAACAATAACCATCTATAGAATTTAAGTAAAGCGATAAGTATTGAAACAATAGCTAACGATACTATAACTTCATCATAGTATTTCCCAACCTGCGAATAAGGAATCACTCCTATAAATCGTGCTTTATATACAGGCAAATACACTCCGGCTATTAACAACACTGAACCAATAATGGCAATTATCATCTGGACCTGAATAACTATACCATTATTATCATTACAATAATGATTCTTTATAACTGCTTTTATACGTTCTAAATTAATTCTTGCCATATCTCGCCATGAACAACATACTCAATATTTGCTCATGAAGATTTGTAACAACATATATATCAAAGTCAAGGAAAAAATAATCCTTCTGCATTCTCCGTTGCACGTACATTCAAACATGGAACAATAAAATTCAGTTGACGTATATATTCTTTTATATATCCTTTTTTATAATAAAGGATATGTACAATGTCAGGTTGTGATATTAATAAACCAAAGAAAAACTTGCGTCTTACTGAATCTGTACGCGGTTCGGGGTGAGCGGCTAAGATAGGTCCGGCGGACCTTGATGCAATTGTAAAAAAGCTGCCCGTTGTTTATAACAGCAATGTGCTTGTTGGCATGCAAACAAGCGACGATGCAGGC
>Ga0101944_10001133_pt1 | contig 60856 bp, 57 predicted proteins | sample DewCreD2012metaG_FD_75245 | JGI IMG/M metagenome (GOLD analysis project Ga0101944, IMG submission 75245) | Hot spring sediment bacterial and archeal communities from British Columbia, Canada, to study Microbial Dark Matter (Phase II) - Dewar... ...
AAGCGACAGGCGGACGGCATCGCCGCCGAGAGGACCGGCCCAGTCCTGCGCCCCCAGACGCTTCCACCGGAAGACCTGTCCGCTGGCAAACGTGCGGTCCAGATCCAGAGAGCCCGGAGCAATGGGGATGCCAAAGGAGTCACCCGGACCGGACAACGGAGGTTAGTCGGTAGCGGGAATATCCTGAGTCTGCGAGACTGCCGGACGATGGGGCGCCGGACGATGAACGGCCGCGGTATAGAGCTGGATGCCTTTACTGGCGATCAGTGACGCCGCCACGCACATGGCCAGCAGGAACGCCAGCCGGACCACCAGCTGCACCAGCCGCGAGATCAGCTCCCCGCCTTCCCCTCCAGCAGGGATGCCCGGATCCAGAAACAGCTTCCAGCTCTGCCAGAATACGGTGGCCAGCATTGCGATGCCGATCGCGAAAACGAGCAGCCCGGCCGCCCGTCCCAGCAGTCCCGCAGTCTTCATACTCGCTCCAGAACCTGATTATGGCGGTAGAGGCTGCTCCAGCAAACGACCGGTTGTTTGACACACGTTCGCGGGAAGGGTACACTCGCCTTGAAGCGCGACCCTTTCCGGCGCCTCGCCGCCGCTTACAGCAAGGATTGTAGCGCACACGGGCTGGTCATGGACATATCCCCTGAGACAATGCAGAAATACGAGCGGCTCCGCGCCTTGTTGCGTGAAATGAGAAGCGTCGCCGTGGCCTACTCGGGAGGCGTGGACAGCACGTTTCTGGCCCGCGTGGCGACGGATGTGCTGGGAGACGGCGCGTACGCGGTGCTGGGAGTATCCCCCACAGTCGCCGAATCTGAGCTGCGGGACGCACGGGAATTTGCGGCTTCCGCAGGACTGAACCTTACGGAGATACCTACTTCTGAGCTGGAGAACCCCGACTACGCCGCCAATCCCGTGAACCGCTGCTACTTCTGCAAGAGCGAGCTTTTCGGCCGGATCCGCGAGTGGGCGGATGCGCGGGGAGTCCGTTGGATCTGCGACGGCACGAACGCCGACGATTCGGGAGACTGGCGTCCGGGTTCACAGGCGGCAAGCGAGCGGGAGGTCCGCAGCCCGCTGGCGGAGAGCGGCCTGACCAAGGAGGAGATCCGGCAGCTTTCCCGGATGCTGGGGCTGCCGACCTGGGACAAGCCCTCCATCGCCTGTCTGGGATCCCGCTTTCCTTACGGCGACCGGATCACGCTGGAGGCACTCCGCCAGATAGACCGGGCCGAAGACCTGATCCGCTCCCTGGGATTCCGGCAGGTGCGCATCCGCCATCACGGGGATGTGGCGCGCATCGAGGTGGAGGAGGCAGACATCGAGCGCCTGGCGGCTTCGGAGGTCCGGCGCCGGGTGGTGGAAGGACTGCGTGAACTGGGCTACCGGTTCGTGACGGTGGACCTTGCGGGATACCGGACAGGGAGCTTGAACACCGGTGTGGTTCCGCAGAAGCAAACCCCGGAGATGCAGCTTTAGACCATAAACCTTAACACATATGAACACAGAGTCTCTCAAAAGCCTGCTGCAGAGCGTCAGAGACGGCACCGTTAAGGTAGAGGATGCTGTCCAACGCCTGCGTTCCCTCCCCTTCGAGGATCTGGGATTTGCCCGCGTGGACCATCACCGGGCCTTGCGGCAGGGAATCCCGGAGGTCGTTTTCTGCCAGGGCAAGACCCCGGAACAGGCAGCCCGCATCTTCCAGAAGCTGGCTGAGCAATCTGAAAACGTCCTTGCTACCCGGGCATCCGAGGAGCATTTCCAGCGCGTGCGGGAGTTGGTTCCCGAGGCGCAGTGGCACCCGGAAGCCCGGATCATCCGGCTGATGCGGCGCGCGACTGGCGAGGGGAGCGAGCGGTATGTGGCGGTGCTGAGCGCGGGAACTTCGGACATCCCCGTGGCGGAAGAAGCGGCGGTCACGGCGGAGACGCTGGGCAGCCCCGTCCAACGCGCCTATGACGTGGGCGTGGCCGGCCTGCACCGGCTGCTCGACTGCCAGGAGATGATCTACGGAGCCCGCGCGCTGGTAGTGGTGGCGGGGATGGAAGGAGCGCTCCCCAGCGTGGTCGGCGGACTGGTCAGCCGCCCGGTCATCGCCGTGCCGACCAGCGTGGGATACGGGGCAAGCTTTCAAGGACTGGCTGCGCTGCTGGCCATGCTGAACTGCTGCGCATCGGGGGTGACCGTGGTGAACATTGACAACGGCTTCGGCGCCGGGTATATGGCGCATCTCATCGCGAACGGAGAAAGCCTGTGAGGATCGCCCGGTTCGACCCGATCGGAGGGGCCAGCGGCGATATGATCGTCGCCAGCCTTGTGGACGCAGGAGCGCCCTTTGAGGAGATCCGGCAGGGCCTGGAAGGGCTGGGGCTTGAGGGATTCAATACGGAGGTCACGCGTACCATAAGCCATCAGATCGCGGCCTGCAGGTTTCTGGTGCGCACGGAGGAGCATAGTCACGGGCATGACAATCATGGGAGACACGGGCACGCGCACTCCGGCCATCATGCGCACCGGCATCTCGCCGACATCGAGCGGATCATCACGTCAAGCACTCTGTCCGACCGTGTCCGGAAAAACATTCTGTCTGTATTCCGGGCGCTGGGGGAAGCTGAGGCGAAAGTCCACGGCACAACCGTTGACCGCATCCACTTTCACGAAGTGGGAGCGGTGGACAGCATCGTGGACATTACAGCAGCGTGTCTGGCGCTGGAGCTTCTGGGAGTGGAGCAGCTTTATGTGGATCCCCTGCCGCTCAGCCGGGGCACCGTGAAATGCGCGCACGGCGAATGGCCTGTGCCGGGTCCTGCCACGACGGAACTGCTGCGGGGATTCCGCTGGAGGAACACGGACATCGAAGGCGAGCTGGTGACACCGACGGCGGCGGCCATCTTCGCCGCGCTGGGGCGCGACTCCTCCGGGATGCCCCCTTATCGCCTGACCGCCACCGGCTACGGCGCAGGCACGCACGACTATGGCGTTCCGAATGTCCTGCGGGTCTGCATCGGTGAAAGCACACCGGCATCCACTGTCCCTTCGGATGAAGTGATGGTGGTGGAGACCTGCCTGGATGACGAAAGCCCGCAGATCCTGGGGCACACGATGGAAATGCTTCTGCAGCAGGGAGCGCTGGACGTCTGGTTCACCCCTGTGCAGATGAAGAAAAACCGGCCAGGCGTGAAGCTTTCTTTTCTATGTGATAAAGATTCGCTTCAAACCCTTATCAATGTTGTACTGAAAGAGACTTCCACCCTCGGAGTGCGCTACTGGCCGGCCTCCCGGCGCTGTCTCGAACGCCGCCAGTTCTCCGTAGAGACACCCTTCGGGCCCGTGCGCGTCAAGGTCGCGCGGCTGCCCGGCGGAGACGAGAAGATGGCCCCGGAATACGACGACGTGCACCGGCTTGCCACTGAACGCGGAGTTGCGGCGCGGGAGGTCTACGGGGCGGCAATGACGGCCGCGCGTTCCGCTCAGGCTGATTCTCTTGGCAATGGAGGTACAGATTGAAGCTGGACGGGCTCCCCAGGGTGACCCTCGCCCATTTACCCACCCCGCTCGAAGAAGCACCGCGGCTGGCCGCGCACCTGGGACTGAACCGGCTGCTGATCAAACGAGACGATCAGACGGGTCTTGCGCTGGGCGGCAACAAGGCCCGCAAGCTGGAATACTTGATGGCCGAAGCGATTCAGGCCGGCAGCGATATCGTGCTCACAGACGGCGGGCCACAGTCCAACCACGCCCGGATGACCGCCGCCGCCGCCCGCAAACTGGGGTTGGACGTGGCGCTGGTGCTCGGCGGTCCGGATTTTCAGGAATTCCAGGGTAACTTGCTGCTGGACATTCTGATGGGCGCCCCCATCCGCTTTCTGAAGGATCAGGATGTCCCGGAGATGGAGGCGGAGATGGCGCGGCTGGCAGAGGAGCTCCGGCAGCAGGGGCGCAGGCCGTACATCGTCCCGATTGGTGGCAGCACACCCGTCGGCGCCTGCGGATATGTGCGCGGGATGCGCGAGCTTGCCGGACAACTGGGCGATGAGAAGGTCCAGATCATCCTGCCGGTGGGCTCATGCGGGACGCTGGCGGGATGCGTGCTGGGAGCGCGCCTCTTCCTGCCGGGCAGCACGGTCATCGGTATCAGCGTCAGCCGCAAATCGGCTCCGCTGCGGGCCCGGACCGCGGAGATCGCCAGTGAATGCGCCGAGCTGCTCGGCGTGCCGGAGCGGTTCTCTCCGGACGACATCGTCGCGTATGACCAATATTACGGCCCGGCCTACGGCGTGCCGACGCCGGAGGGCCGCGACGCTATCATCACCTCCGCCCGCCTGGAGGGCCTTCTGCTGGACCCGGTCTATACGGGCAAGGCGATGGCGGGGCTGTTCGATCTAGCGCGCAAGGGAGCGCTGGACAACCGGCGGCCGGTGGTCTTCCTGCACACAGGCGGGGTGGCCGCCCTGTTCGCCTTCGAGCCGCTGTTCCGGGATCTTGCCGTCTGCGAGAAGCGCAGCTGAGGTCAAGACTCCGCAGGAAAGACGGCTATCCCGTCCATCTCGATCTCCACGCCGCGCGGCAGGGCGCTCACCTGCACCACTGCGCGCGCGGGCAGCGAGGAGCCGAAACGCTCCGCATAGAGGGCGTTGAACTCCTGGAAGCGTGAAAGATCCGTGAGATAGACGGTGGTGCGCACCACGTGCTCCAGTTTCAGTCCTGCGGCCTCGACCACCGCCAGGAAGTTGTCCAGCACGCGCTGAGCCTGCGCTGGAAAGCCTCCGTCCACCACCTCACCAGAGGCAGGATCCAGTGGGATCTGCCCTGAGATGAACAGGAAGCCGCCCGCCGCCACCGCCTGCGAATAAGGACCGATGGCCGCCGGAGCGCGGTCTGTGCTAACTGTGCGTTTCTCCATATCTGATATCCGAAATATATAAAGCCGTCTGCCGTTACAGCAGCCGGATATCCGGCCTGCCAAAGGCAACTCCCGCGCTGACTCCGAGGGCTACCAGACCGGAAAGCGTAATCATAATGGGCACGCCCCATACCTCCGCCAGCGCCCCCACAGCCAGGCTCCCGAGCGGCCCCAGCCCCAGAAACGTGAACACATACGCTCCCATAACCCGGCCGCGCATCCTCTCCGAGGCCAGCGTCTGCAGCAAAGCGTTGACGGAGGAAACGAACGAGACCATTCCGAACCCCACAGCGACCAGCGCGGCAAGCGACAGCGGATACACCCGGCACCACGCCAGGAATACCAGCGCGGCGCCCTGCAGCGCCAGAGCAGCGATCATCACCCGTCCCCGCCCGAACCGCCGGGAGAGTATTGTCAGGAGGGCTGCTCCCGCAAGCGCCCCCACTCCCGCGGCGCTCAGCAAGCCACCGAACCCTTTGACGCCCGTCCCCAGAATGTCCTTCGCCAGGATGGGCATCAGCGCACCGTAAGGGAATACCAGCACACTGGGAACGGCAATGATGGCGATGAGACCGCTGATGGTGCGATGGCTGCGGATGTAGTCCAGACCACCCAGCAGATCGGACCATACGGAAGACGACGGGGCGGCGCCGGGTCGGGAGTCGGCCGAAACGAACGCCAGAGCCAGAAGCACGGCGCAGAAGCTGACCGAGTTTAGAACGAAGCAGACACCCTCTCCCCACTGGGCTACCACCAGCCCTGCAAGCGCCGGTCCCACGATGCGCGCGCTGTTGAACGCGGCGGAATTCAGGGCAATGGCGGCAGGAAGGTCATCCTTTTGCACCAGGTGATACACAAAACTGTGCCGCAGCGGCGCATCCAGCGCTGCAGCCGTACCAGAGGCAAGAGCGATGGCGAAGATGTGCGGCAGCCGCACAATCCCGCTGAGTGTCAGCCAGGCAAGCAGCCCCGCGAACACCCCCAGAGCCGCCTGAGTGGCCATAAGAGCCCGTTTCTTGTCCATCCGGTCCGCCATCACCCCACCGAAAAGGGACAGCACGAACATCGGCAGCGAGCTGCAGAAACCCACCAGTCCGAGCGCAAGAGGAGAAGGAGAAAGGGATCGCACCAGCCACGATTGCGCCGTGTTTTGCAACCAGGTGCCCAGGAACGACACGGCGGAGCCGGTCCAGTAGATGCGGTAGTCACGATGGCGAAGGGCGCTCAGCAACGCATCTCAGTCCTCCCCGCCCTCGTCACCGCGCCGGAACGGCGCAAGGACGCCGGCGAAAGACGCCGTCACGTCCGCCAGAAGATGAATACCGTCTTCACGATACTCCGCCTGATGCACGCGCCCGTTGTCGTAGCAGGCCGAAAGCAGCTCGCTCCGGCTGTAGGGTATGACGGCCTCGACCCGAGTGAGCAGGCCACGCACGGCGGCCGCGATCCGGTCCATAAGATGCGATAGCCCTTCCCCCTTGAGCGCCGAGATGTAACAGGAGAGAGGATCGCTCGCGACAAGACGCCTGAGCTCGTAGGTATCGGAGCACAGGTCGCTCTTGTTGTAGACCATCACTGTGGGCTTGCCCCCTGCACCGATCTCCTCCAAAGTAGTGCGGACGGCCTCGATCTGCGCCTCCCTGGCGGGATGGGAGGCATCCACCACGTGCACCAGTACGTCCGCCTCGCGTACCTCCTCCAGCGTGGCGCGGAAGGCGGCGATGAGCGTATGCGGCAGGTCGCGGATGAACCCGACCGTGTCGGTGATCAGAATGCCCCATCCGTCCGGCAGAACGACCCGGCGGGTGGTGGGATCCAGCGTGGAGAACAGCCGCGCATCCACCGCCACATTGGCGCCGGACAGGACATTCAGTAGGGTGGACTTGCCGGCGCTGGTGTATCCCACCAGCGCGGCGGAAGGGAAGGGAAGGCTCTTGCGGCCGCTGCGGGCGACTTCCCGGTGCTTCTGGACCGAGTCTATCTCCGCCGTCAGCGCGCCGATGCGCCTGCGCAGCCGCCGCCGGTCCGACTCCAGCTTGGTCTCGCCCGGCCCCCTTGTTCCGACGCCACCACCCAAACGGGACATCTCCGTCCCGGCTCCCGTCAGGCGGGGCAGAAGATAGTTCAGCTGGGCCAGCTCCACCTGAAGCTTTCCTTCCCGCGTATGGGCCCTGCGTGCGAAGATATCCAGAATGAGCTGCGAGCGGTCCACCACGCGAACCTCCACCATCCCCTGCAGTTCGCTGTGCTCGCCAGGCGACAGGTCCGCAGCCACCAGGACGGTGTTGGCTCCGAGCTCAACCACCTCCTGATACAGCTCCTCGCCGCGGTCCGCCGAAAGGAACGGCTGTCCCGGCCTGCGATGGGTCCGCGCGTAGAACTCTCCGACGACATCCACCTCCGCCGTCGCGGCCAGCTCGCGCATCTCGGTGCGGAACCACGGATCCACGTCGCCGCTCTCGAACAGGAGCACCGCCCGGTCGTTATGAGCGACTTCGTGGATTCCCGGCATTCAGCTCCTCCGGATCCTGGCAGAGCGGATCATCACACAGGAAACTCCCCCGTGAACACTTCCACGGCCGGACCGTCTAGCAGCACGCGGTTATCACCGGTCCATTCGATCTCCAGGCGCCCGCCCGGGAGATCCACGGCGGCCCGGCGCCCTGACACGCCGTTCAGGGCACACGCAACGGCCGCTGCACACGCTCCGGTGCCGCAAGCGAGCGTCTCTCCCGCTCCTCGCTCCCAGACCCGGGCTCTCAGATGATCCCGCTGCAGCACCTGGACGAACGGGACGTTCGTCCGGCGGGGAAACAGGCGATGGTTCTCGATGAGGGGTCCGATCTTCTCCACCGGGAAGGAGTCAATGTCCTCCACCTGCACCACGCAGTGAGGATTGCCCATCGAGACACACGTCCCTTCCAGACGCCTGCCTCCGACGCGCAACTGTACTCGCGCCGCGCCGTCCGGAGCCGCAGGAGCCTTCACTGGAAGGCTTTCCGGATCAAAGGAGGGTGAACCCATGTCCACGCGCACCCTGACCACGCGCCGGTCTTCGACGGACAGCTTGAGATCCTTCACCCCGGCCAGAGTCTCGACCGAGATAGATGTGTCCAGGGTTAGCCCCCGATCATAGACATACTTGGCAAAACAGCGGATGCCGTTGCCGCACATCTCCGCCTCACTGCCATCCGGGTTGAACATCCGCATCCGGAACGCGGCCAGGCGGCTCGGCAACACCAGAATTAGACCATCCGACCCGATGCCGAAATGCCGGTCGCACATCTGCCGGCTGAGATCCGCCAGGTCCAGACTCTCCAGATCCTCCGCCAGGCCGTCCACGACGATGAAGTCGTTGCCGGCCCCGTGCATCTTGGCGAACTTCACTCGTCCCGCTCCGCCTCCGGGCCTTCGCCGGCAGCCTCACCCAGCGTCTCTTCCGCTCCGGGCTGGCGCGCCTCCGGCCGCAGGCTGATTGGCCGGGCGGGCACCACGGAGGCAAGCGCGTGCTTGTAGACGATCTGCGTCGGCTTGCCAGGGCTGTCCAGCACGATGGTGAAAGCGTCAAAGCCCTTGATGAAGCCCTTCAACTGCACGCCCGTGATCAGATAGATGGTGACGGGCACGTTATCCTTGCGGACCTGGTTCAGGAAAACGTCCTGAATGCTGGCCTGTCCTTTGTTCATCGGTTTACTCCCTGCCAAACCTGCCATCCCCGTCCCGGCATGAGCCTTCAGGACCGGGTCTTATTCCTCTGCCGCAGCGCGGGCTGCGAGAGAAGCCGCAGAATCTCCTCAGCAGCCTCCTCCGGCCCTCGCCCGGTCACATCCACCCAGATGATGCGCGGATCTGCCCGGAACCAGGTACGCTGGCGCTTGGCGAACTGCCGGGTCGCGATCTTGATGGCTTGCGCCGTCTCCTCCAGCGAACCCCCTTCCCTCAGCAGCCGCATTATCTCCTGATAGCCCAGTGCGCACGCCGACTGCAACCCCGGATGCAACCCTGCCTCCATCAGCGAGCGGACCTCATCCACCCACCCGGCGCGCAGCATGGCATCCACCCTGGCTTCAATACGGCGGTTCAACTCATCCCGTTCACAGTGAAGCCCGAACTGCAGCCACGGGGTATCGCTGCGCCGCGCGCGGTCCTGCTCATTCCACTCCGTGAGGGTGCGGCCGGTAGTCTCGAACACTTCCAGCGCACGCACGATGCGCTTGGCATCATTGGGAGAGATTCTGCCGGCGCTCTGCGGGTCAATCCGGGCCAGCCGCTCGTGCAGGGCCGGACTTCCCAGATACGCCGCCTCTTCCTGCAGCCGCGCGCGGACGGCTGGATCGGCCGGGGGAGGCATCCGCAGGCCATCCACCACGGCCCGGATATACAGGCCCGTGCCCCCAACCAGAAGAGGTACCCTGCCTCGCGACAGGATGTCCCGCACCGCCTCCAGCGCCAGGCGCTGAAAGCGCGCAACGCTGAAGGTCTCGTGGATGCCGGCGACGTCTATCAGATGGAACGGCACCCTCGCCCGCAAAGCCGCATCCGGCTTTGCGGTGCCGATGTCCATGCCCCGCCAGATCTGCATGCTGTCGGCGGAGACGATCTCGCCGCCCACGCGCTCCGCCAGGAGCACGCCAACATCGGTCTTACCCGTGGCGGTGGGACCGACGATGGCGATCATCGCAGCAGACTCCCGTGACTCCATCTCACGCGCATCGGGCCAGAGGTATGTTGCATCTCCGGCCGCGTCAGAGACGCCCCAGCGACGGTCCGGACGCACGGGCCGTGCGGGCAACCAGGGGATAAAGCAGACCGGCCAGCAGGGTGGTCAAAAGGATCTGCCGCCCTGTCACCTTCAGCCACCAGCCGATGTCCGCAGTGGAGCTCACGAGCAGGAACGTCAGGTGAGCCGTCGCACACGCGATCAGGGAAACCAGCAGCATCACAGGAAGACTCAGGTTGAAACGGTCCGCCACGTGTGAAGCAGCCACGGCGGCGACGATCCTGCTGACAATGAATGCCCCCGTATACAACCCGCACAGCACTCCCTCCAGCAACCCGGCCGCGAACGCAGGCGCCACCGGGGGCGATCCGGGTGAAAACACCGCCAGCACCAGCAAAAAGGCCAGAAGAAACTCCGGCCGGTTCTCCGCCCCCGGTATCCGGCCGCTCACCTGCGCCTGAAGCAGGAAGGCTGCGAACAGACCACCCCAGACGACTGCCGGCCCGGGTCTCACCGTTCCACCGCCACCAGCACTTCTTCCACGGACCGGAACTGCACCGCCGGAGCCACCACCGCCGCCTTGAAGTGCCCGTCTTCCCCGGACTCGACGGAAACCACGTGGCCCACCAGAACGCCTTTGGGGAAAATGCCTCCTTCTCCCGACGATACCACGGCATCACCCGGCCGCACCGCCGCATCCGCGGGAATATACTCCATCAGCAGCTCCGGCGCGCCCTGACCACTGCAGACGCCGGGAGCGCGGCTCCCCTGGACCAGCGCCGCCACGGATGAGCTCCGGTCGGTCAGCAGGAGCACCTGAGAGCTGCCCCTGCCAACCCGGAACACCTGTCCCAGGAGGCCCCGCGCCGTGAACACTGCTGAGCCGGGCATGACGCCCTGCTCCGATCCGGCGTCCACGGTGCACGTATCCGCCCATGGGGTGGCAGGACGGATGACCACCCTCGCGGCGACCGTCCGGACCGGAATCGCCTCCTTCATCTTCAGAAGCTCGCGCAGTCTCTTGGCTTCGGATTCATATTCCCGGAGCTCCACCAGTTTGCTTCGGGCGGAATCGTACCGTTGCCGGAGAAGGGCGTTCTCCGCCTTCAGGGAGGAGTTCACACGGAAGATGCGGACGAAAGCCGCCGTACGGTCTGAGGCGAAATGGAAGACTACGGCAACGGGATGAGTCAGCATGGCCGTCCACTCTGTCAGGAAGTCCGAGCGGCCCTCGCGCAGAGTCTTCTGGTGAGCCACGCCCGCCGTGATGCCCAGCACGACCGCGGCGGCCATCACCAGCACCTGCGCCGCACGCCGTGTCAACATCCCTTCACCCGCCCCCCGGCATCCTTATCCCGTGGCGTTCACTGGAAACGGGAGGAGTTCACCAGCGCCTTGCGCAGCGCCGGATTGCTTTCCGACTCCTCCAGAGCCCTGCCGGTGCCGATGACCACGCAGGAAAGAGGATCCGGCGCGATGTGAACGGGCATCTCCGTCTCGGCTGAGAGTAGCCGGTCTATCCCACGCAGCAGCGCCCCGCCTCCTGCCAGGACGATGCCGCGCTCCATAATATCCGAGGCGAGCTCGGGCGGGGTATTCTCCAGGGTCACCTTGACCGCTTCCACAATCTCGTTGAGCGGGTCGGCGATGGCCTCGCGGATCTCCCGGGAGGTCAGCACGGCGCTGCGGGGCAGACCGGTGACCAGATCCCGGCCGCGAACCTCCATGGAGAGCTCCTCCTCCATCGGGAAGGCCGACGCGATGTTCAGCTTCACGTCCTCCGCCGTCCGCGCCCCGATCAGCAGATTGTAGACGCGCCGGACATAGGCGATGATGGCCTCGTCAATCTCGTCTCCCGCGGTGCGTGTGGACTGGCTGGTCACCACGCCGCCCAGTGAGATCACAGCCACTTCGGTGGTGCCTCCGCCAATATCCACCACCATGCTGCCGGTGGGCTCGCTGACGGGAAGTCCGGCCCCGATGGCGGCGGCCATCGGCTCTTCTATAAGGTAAGCCTCCTGAGCTCCCGCGTGCCGTGCGGCGTCTATGACGGCCCGGCGCTCCACCTCCGTGGCTCCCGAGGGGATGCCCACAGCGACGGTCAGGCGGACCAGGCTGCCCGCGCGATGCACCTTGCGGATGAAACCGCGCAGCATCTGCTCGGTCTGGTCAAAGTCCGCGATGACCCCGTCCTTCAGGGGACGGATAGCCACCACGTTGCCCGGAGTCCTCCCCAGCATCTGCTTGGCCTCCTCGCCCACAGCCAGAACCTTGCGGCTTTCGGACTCGATGGCGATGACGGAGGGTTCGCGGAGCAGGATGCCCTTCCCCCGGACGTGGACAAGCGTGTTCGCGGTCCCCAGATCAATTCCTATAGCACGGGAAAACCGTCCCAGCAGCAGTCTTGAAAGATTCATAGAGAGTGTGGATGCGCGTGCAAAATTCCAGCAGCCTGGCGCCGCGGCATTATAGCACAACGTCCGCGGAGCATAACACTTCAAGGCGCCCGGTAGCAACCCGCGACGATGACGTGAAGGAAACATCCCATCATGGGATGAAGTCTATCGCGGGGTGGACAGACCTCTTCACTCGACAGGAGATTTTGCTTGAACATCATCGAGTTCGAAGAAACGCTCTGGAGCTGGCGGCGCGAGCGGTACCGCCATCCTCCGGTGGACGTGGTGAACAAGGGCTTCCGCCCTGTCAGCGGCCAGGTCGCGGACTTTGGCGTGGCGGAGAAGGACGGGCGATGGCACTTCTACTATATTGAAAGGCGCCTGCAGGAGGGCACGCCGTTCTATCCCGGAAACGAGATCTACTTCGGGCACGCCTCCACGGCCGACTTTCTGAACTGGGAAGTGCACGACCCGGTGATGCTCATCCGTCCGGGGACGTGGGAGGGAGCTCATGTCTGGGCTCCGGTGCTGATGCCCTGGAAGAACGGCTGGGTGATGGCCTACACGGGGGTGAACGGAGAGATCTCGCAGGACATTGGCCTGGCGTTCAGCGACGACCTGTTCGAGTGGCGGCGGTGGGAGAAGAATCCCATCTCACCCTGCCGGGATCGCGAGTGGGCGGACTGGCGCGAAGACCGGATATCCAGCTGCCGGGATCCGCACCTGTTCCAGATGGACGGCCGGGTATGGATGACGTATACAGCCAACACGCGCCGGGGAGCATCGTGCGTGGCGCTGGCGAGCAGTCCAGATCTGGAGAGCTGGGAGGATCACGGGCCCATTCTGGAAGGGCCGAGCGAGGGCTACGAGCCGCGGCTTGAAGGCGGGCACCCGCAGGGCAGCCTGGAGTCCAGCCATCTGATTCATCGCGGAGGCCGCTGGCTGCTGATCGTCAACGCAAGCATCCGCGGATTCGGGCCCCGGTGCTGGGTGTTCGAAAGCGACGAAATGTTCCGCTTTCAGTTCGACAGAAGACGGGAGTTCTGGAAGGGCGGAGGCGGGGTTGAGCTGATCCGCGAACGCGGCAGCCGGGCGCTTCTTTCGTGCTTCTCCGGCGGGCACATCCGGTTCGGGGAGGTGGACTGGTCCGAGGCGGAACCGGAGGTGCAGTTTGTGGCGAGCGCGGAGCAGTTGACCGCCTGGGCGCAGTGACGCCTACAGGTCTCACGCCGTGTGAGTCAGCGACATAAGGGCGGGCAGACCTGTTCATTCTCGCCGCGCCCCCGCCTTACGTTGCCCCCTACCCTACGCTGGTCGAGTCCTACGATGGTCGAGTAGCGCGCCGCAGGCGCGCTTATCGAGACCACACCTGCAGGATGTGGTTTCGACACGCCCGCCGGAGGCGGGCGGCTCAACCACCGTAGGTAGGTATGTTTTGGGAACAAGTTCCCGGAACTCACGGGGCGGCAGGACTTCAGTCGCGCGCAGGACAGGTTATCCCCCTCATCCCAACCTTCTCCCACCAGGGGAGAAGGCTTTTGCCGTTTTCGGCACCGCTCCACAGTCTGCGTCCGCCGGTCCTCCGTGTGGATGTAGGGCTTAAAGCCCTCTCCCTGAGAACTGGACAGGGCTTCTATAACATTTCCCAAGACGCCAGTTCCCCTGTCTGCCTGCACTCGTGCTATTCGAGTCAAAAAACCCTCTCCCTGAGAACGGGAGAGGGTCTGGGTGAGGGCGACTTCTGTTCGGTGATCCTCGATGCTAGACTCTAGACTGCGCCCCTACGGTGGTCGAGTAGCGCGCCGTGGGCGCGCGTATCGAGACCAGGCACTGCAGCGCGTGGTTTCGACACGCCCGCCGGAGGCGGGCGGCTCAACCTCCGTAGGTGGTGTTCGTGCTGGAACTCGTCCAGACTCCGCAAACCGCTGAACTGGCAGAGCCCCGCACACCCGGTATTTATACCTGATTTCACAGAAAAGTCATTGACCGGGAACGTAGCATCTGCTATGCTATCGCCGCGGGCAAGGAGAGCGGCAATGGGGCCGCAGGCGTTCCGGCCACTGGCGCTTTGCGCGGCGGCCTGCGACAGAAGAAAGGAGCACAAACTATGGGAGGAGTATGGACGAAACGCCTCCTGACCGTGATGGTTGCGGTTGCGCTGGCAGCCGCCCTGGCCGGACAGGCGGCGGCGCAGACGGGACCTGGCTACGGTTCGCCGAGCTGGGCGCCGGACTGGTTCAAGGACTGCACTAACCCCAAACAATGGGTGCAGTGGACATTACCTGGGCAGATTATGCAGTGGGGTTTCAACTACGCTCCACCTCCGGCTATGCCGACTCTGAGTTTAGGTTCTGGGATGCTCAGCGTCGAGATGGACAATTTGCGCCAGCCGGATTATTACAAGCAGGTGTGGTTCGAAGTCAACTGGACCTACCTTCAGGGGCAGCAGTTACAAGTTGCCGGACCATCTCTTTACTGGGACACTGGCCAGGCATCTCCATTGCCTTTCAACCCTTCCGGAGTAGGGCCCGGTCTTGGTAAGGGATGGTATCTGGATACCGCGAATGCTAAATTGCTTGCCTATTGGGAGATCGTGCCGCAGCCGGAGTGGGAAAAGATGGTCTTGCCCATCTCGGGCGTGCAGATAGACCGCGTGGTCATGCTCACCCAGTGCAATCCGATCCCGGAGCCGGTGTTCTTCCAGATGGGAGCGTTGCTGGGGCTGAGCGGGCTTGGAATGCTGAAGCTGCGCCGGCGCTGAGGAGCGTCTGAGCACAGCAGGACTCACTCAAGATCGAAGACCCTGAGGCGGAGGCCACCGGCCTCCGCCCTTTTTCTTGCGTCCTAGCCCCTCCATCCGTCCGGGCCAGAGACCGCTTGCGATTTGCCCTCCGGATGTTGCTGCCGCGTTCAGCGTTCATCATTCCGCTCGAATCTACGGTGGTCGAGTAGCGCGCCGAAGGCGCGCGCATCGAGACCACGCAGTGGCAGTTGTGGTTTAGACACGCCCGCCAAAGGCGGGCGGCTCAACCACCGTAGGGGTGGGTTCCGGGAACAGGATCCCGGAAAACCATACCTGTAACTTTGGGCCGGCAAGTTTCCCCCTCATCCCAACCTTCTCCCACCAGGGGAGAAGGCTTCTTCACCTCCTCGGCAGCGCTCTCCAGTCTGCGTCTGCCGGACCTCCCTGTGGGCGCAGGGCTGACCCCCTCTCCCTGAGAACCGGAGAGGGCTTCTATACCATTGCCGGGACGCCAGTTCCCCTGTCTGCCTGCACTCCTGCTATGCGAGTCAAAAACCCTCTCCCTGAGAACGGGAGAGGGTCTGGGTGAAGGCGACCTCTCCTCAGTCACCCTCGACGCTAGACTCTAGACGCTTGACGCTTGACTCTAGACCCCGGACTCTAGACTCTACCTCTGCGGTGGTCGAGTAGCGCGCCGCAGGCGCGCGTATCGAGACCACACCTGCAGGATGTGGTTTCGACTCGTCCGGCTGCGCCGGACGGCTCAACCACCGTAGGAGGTGTGCCGGGAACAGGTTGCCGGAGCAACGAACACCGAGATACCGGGACGACACTTGGGACGGTCATGACGATGGCACCCTCCAGCCAACGGGATTTCCAGAGCGATTCAGGGAGGATGGGGGCGTTACCCAGCGAAGTAACGGGTGGAGGCTACCAGGATGAATCTCAGACTCGTGACCGCGCTGTGTTTTCTCCTAGCTCTGCCGCATTCTGGTGGGTTTGCCGCTGAGAACACCGCAGACGCTACCCCGCAGGCGCCGCTTTTCCGGGGCGATGAATCGCGCCCGGCCGACGCGCTGGTGCTCTTCGACGGCTCCGACGTCAGTGCCTGGACCACCCTGGATGGCAAGCAGCCCATCCCCTGGAAAGTCGAGAACGGCTATATGGAGGTTCGGGGCGGCAGCATCCGGACGCGGGCGGCGTTTACGGACGTGCAGTTGCACCTTGAGTTCTGGCTTCCCCTGATGGCCGACGCGAAGGGACAGGCTCGGGCGAATAGCGGAGTCTATCTGCAGGGATCCTACGAGGTGCAGATCCTGGACTCATACGGGGAGCCGCCGCGCATTAACGAAGCCGGGGCCATCTACGGAGTGGCGCCTCCGATGGTAAACGCTAGCCGCCCGCCGGAGACCTGGCAGAGCTACGACATACTCTTCCGCGCCCCACGCTACGACGCCGACGGCAAGCTTGTGCGCAATGCCCGGATGACCGTGTTCCACAACGGCGTCTGCATCCACGACAATGTGGAGATCCCCGGTCCCACCGCCGCCGCGATGGAGCGCCCACTCAGCGTCCCGGGGCCCATCATGATCCAGGACCATGGGAACCCCATCCGATTCCGCAATATCTGGGTGCGCCCGCTGAAGTAAGCCGGCGCGGACTCAGCGGCGGTCCGGCTCGATGCGGTAGATCCGGTTCGTCAGGTCGCAGCTGAAGAGCACCGCTCCAGAGGGCTCCTCCAAACAATCCACCGGACGCGCCAGCACATTGCCGTTGCGGTCCAGTGTGCTCACAACCGTCAGAGAGCCGTAGGGCTTTCCTGTGAGGCGGTCAAACAGCACGCGCTCCACGCAGTATCCCACCAGCTTCGTGCTGTTCCAGGATCCGTGGAAAGCCACAAAAGCATCACCCCGGTGGTCCGGGAAGAGATCCCGCGTCAGGAAAGTGAAGCCGTTTGGCGCCCAGTGGGCTCCGAAGCACCATTCCGGGGGGATGGCCCGGCCGGCGAGCCGCAGGATGTCGGCGCGATCCTGGAACTCCGGGCGCGGCAGGTTCGTCCCCACGATGAACGGATGCCCGTAGAATCCCCCCTCCACGTAGCGGTTGAACTCGCAGGGCGGATTGAGATCCGTGACGGGCTGGTCGGAACCGGGTTTCTCGCCGAACTTGCGCCCGAAATTGTCACTGCCGTGATCGCACCCCCAGATCTCCTGAGTTCCGGGGCGCAGGCGCAGCTTCTCCGTGTTGCGGATGCCGCTTGCGAACAGCCGCTTGTTGCCGCCGTTCCGGTCGAATCTCCAGATCTTCTGACGCTCGGTGGAGGTCTCATCGGTGATGTTGCCGCTGTCCCCGATGGATGTGTAGATGGCATCTTCCGTGACCAGCAGGGAGCGCCACCAGTGCCCGCCCCCCGAAGGCAGACTGCCCTCGGGAATAACGGTCTCAATGGTGTCCGCCTTTCCGTCGGCGTTGGCATCCCGCGCCCGATGGATGGAACCTGTCTGGGCGAAATATAGCCAGCCGTCCCGCCAGCAGAGCCCGTGCACGGTACGCCTGTCCTCCACGAAAACAGTCCGGCTCTCATAGCGGCCATCGCCGTCCCGGTCGCGCAAAGCGAGTATGTTGCCCGTTCGGGGCTGGCTCACAAATACCGTGCCGTTTCCGTCGCATTCCAGGAACCGGGCGTTTTCCAGACCCTCCACCGCAACGGTCACCCGGTATCCGGGACGCACCTGAAACGCCGGAACGCCCTCCCCCAGCGATCCTTGCTCACGCGGAAGGTGCTGATTGACCGCGCGGGAGCACCCGAACACGATGAAAAAGCCCGCTACCGTCCCCGAAACAAGCAGAAACCGGGAGAATCGTTTCAAGACAGATCTCTCCTTCCAGAAGGCATGCCGTCACTGTTCCCACCACGCCACGATGGTCACGCCGGGCACGGCCCGTTGCCAGGCGGCCGAACCATCCGCCCGCAGAGCATTGATCCCGCCGGAGTGGACCCCGCGTCCCTGATTCCAGAAATCCTGAAAAACGCGAAGACGGGCCGGAGCAATGATATCCGCGTGCCCGACCGGGCCGGGCTTCGGCCGCAGACTGAGCCGGCCCTGCAGCGTGAGTTGCGGAATGGTGTTGACGAAAAGATAGGCGTTTGCCTGATAGAACGATGCGGAGACTCCTCCCAGAGGGTCCGGCGGGATGCCCGGCAGCCTCCCGGTCTCCATCCGCACGGCATCCACAACAGATACAGCAGGACAGTACCAGAGTGCGTGATCCCGCGCGTAAGGTGTCAGCGCCGCGCGAACGGGGGCGGCATCCCAGCGGTTGCTGCGGTCGGACGGGTCGTCCCGCGCCAGTCCCACATCTGCAGTGGCGGAAGGCTGGAAGCGCGGCCCGGTCTGCCAGGGATATGTTCCGCGGTGGTCGTCCAGATACAGCGCCATCGCCGTCCCCAGCTGACGCAGATTGGACAGGCAGGCGCTCTGGCGAGCCATCTGCCGCGCGCGCCCGAGCGCCGGGAACAAGAGCGCCATCAGGATGCCAAGGACGCTTACGACGGCAAGCAGTTCGATGAGGGAGAATCCCCGCCCGCCGTATTCGGCCGACAAATCGCGACCCGGTTGCAATTTAGCACCCATACCGGGATTGTAGCCGAATCAGGGCGTGCGGGCACCTTCTCCGCGCAGAGAAGGAAGACCTCAGCCAGTGCCTGTCGCGACGGGCTCCTCAACCTCCACTGAGTCTGCCACCAGATCCTCCAGCCGGCTGAGACGCAGCGTGCGCATAACGTCGGAGTTCACGTTGATCAGCTCCACGCGCACATCCTGCCAGTCATCGCGCAGCCAGCGAAGCGCCTTGATGCCGTCGCTATCTATGTAGGGGACTTTGCGGAGATCCAGCACAACCCGGCTGCACCCCTTGGCCAGCCGGACAAGCAGCTTGAAGCGCATCCGGACACAACCCCACCTGTCCAGCGGACCGGCCAGGTGGATCAGTGTCTCCCTGGGATGATTGAGTGGTCTGGTGAGCCGGAACCTTCGACGTTTCATGGGCATCCTCTCCCTGAAATCATGTTACCCCGGCGGGAGCGCCGGGGTTCCCACAGCCCGTCAGGCAGTATCGCCGGACTCCGTCTCGACGTCGGGAAGCTCCACCTCCAACCGCCCGACGGCCAGTCCATCCAGCGCCGTCACCCGCATCCGGACCCCCTCCAGTTCTACCTCATCCCCCACGGCGGGCGGCCGCCCCAGAAGCGCCAGGGCCAGGCCGCCCATAGTATCCACGTCTTCCCGCTGGAATGCGACGCCTGTCTCCTCCTCGAACTCGTCCAGCCGCACCCGTCCTGAGAGCGCCCATCTGCGCTCGTCCAGCCGCTGGATGGCCGGCTCTTCCTCGTCGAATTCATCCTGCACCTCCCCGAAGATCTCCTCCAGAACGTCCTCCAGCGTGACCATTCCGGCGGTGCCGCCATACTCGTCCAGTACCACCGCCACCTGAGCGCCGCGCTTCTGGAATTCCATCAGTAGCTCTTCCAGTGTCAACTGCTCCGGGACGAAGACGGCCGGGCGCATGGCATCCGCTATGGAGCGCTCGTCTTGCGGACGGCGCAGCTCCCGGAACAGTTCTTTGACGTGCAGAATGCCGCGGATGTCATCCAGGCTCTCACCGTACACCGGATAGCGCGTATGGCGCGTCTCCACTGCGATCCTGACCGCCTCATCCACGCTGCAATCCAGCGGAATGCCGACGACCGACGTCCGCGGCACCATCACCTTGCGCACCAGCAACTCCCGGAAGTGAAGCAGATTGACCAGGATCTCGCTCTCCTGCTCACCCAGAGTGCCCTGCTCGTGGCTCTCCTCCACGATGAGCTCCAGCTCCCGCGGAGTATGCACGCTGACCATCTCGCTGATAAGCGGGATCCGGAATGCCCGCAGGATGAGGTTCCCCACCCCGTTCAGCAGGAGCACCACCGGCAGAGCGAGTTTGCTGAACACAAGCATGGGAGTACTGACGGTGAGAGCCGTCTTCTCCGGCCGGAACAGCGCCAGAGACTTGGGAACCATTTCACCCAGCACCACGTGGAGATACGTTAGCAACAGGACCGCCACTCCCCCGCTCAGGGAATGGACTGCCGCCTCCTGCAGCCATCCCAGCCCTGCAAGATGCGGGCGCAGCCACTGGGCAAGGCCGTGCTCCCCGTACATCCCCAGCCCCAGGCTGGCGGCCGTGATCCCCACCTGAGCGGCGGCGATGTAGCGATCCTGGCGGCGGGCATCACTCTGGACGTAGCGCACCAGCGCGGCGGCCCGGGATCCGGTATCGGCAAGCCGGCTGATGCGCGCCCGCGGCGCTGCCACGATGGCGAACTCGGCGGCCACGAAAAGAGCGTTCAGGAGCACGAGCGCCGCTACCACGGACCAGAATGTCATCGGATCCGTCACGGCTCTTCCGCCTCCCGGGGATGCAGCAGGACGGAGACAAGAGAATGCCCGTCCATCGCCTCCACCTTGAACGTCCAGCCGTCGTAGTCCAGCCTCTCCCCCTGCTCAGGAATCCGGCCCAGCTTCTCCATGACAAGGCCGGCCACCGTATCGGATTCGGAATCGCCCACGACCAGTCCGGTCAGTTCGGCCAGGTCCGCGAGAGGAAGCGTACCCGGCACGCGGTATCCACCCTCCCCAAGGGGCACCACACGGTCCGCAGGGCCCTTCTCGTATTCATCGGGGATCTCGCCCACCACCTCTTCCAGGAGATCCTCCAGCGTCACGATGCCGGACGTCCCGCCGTACTCATCCACCACCAGCGCCATATGCTGATGCCGGTCCCGGAGGTCCGAAAGAAGATCCACCACCAGTCTGCTCTCCGGGACCAGGGGCATGTCGCGCAGGAGCTTTTCCAGATCCACCGGGCCCGGCCCGGCGCTGGCGGCCAGCAAATCTTTGACGTGCAGCAGCCCCAGCACGTCGTCCAGGCTCCCGCGATACACGGGGATACGGGTGTATGGGGAATCGGTCGCGATGCGGACCAGGTCCTCAACCGGGGTATCGGCGGGAATGGCGAACACCCGCGTGCGCGGTACCATTACTTCCCGTACCCTGCGGTTGGCGAGGCGAAGGACATTATGCAGGCGCTCACGCTCCGCGTCGTCCAGCATCCCGCCTTCGTGGCTTTCTTCGACAAGGTAATCAATGTCTTCAGGCGCGTGGACGTGCAGCCGCGGGCCTGAAGGCACACGCAGCAGACGCAGCAAGACCGACGCGCTGCCGTTCAGCAACCAGGTAAGAGGGGCGAAAAGCCAGAGGGACCAGCGCATCGGCACTGTGGTCGCCAGGGCTACTGTGACCGGGTAGCGGATGGCGACGGACTTGGGAAGGAGTTCGCCCAGCACCACCTGTGCGCTCACCAGCCCGGCCAGAGTGACGACCGCCGCAAGCGAAAGGGCGGCTTCCGGAGACAGCCCTCCCGACTCTTGCAGGCGTCCAGCGAGCGCCCGGCCGACCGTGGCCTGTCCATACGCGCCCAGCACCAGGCTGGAGAGTGTGATTCCGATCTGACACGCAGCCACATACGTGTCCAGGGCACGGCTGGAGGACATCAGAGGCAACAGAGCGCGCGCCAGAGCGTTCCCCTCCCCTGCAAGCTCCTCAATGCGCGTCCGGCGCGAAGCCACCGCCGAAAACTCGGCCGCCACGTACAGGGCATTGGCCGCGATCAGCAGGAAAATGACAACAGCCGCGGTCACCACGGTAATCCCTCGTGAGCCAGCGGCAGGAGCCCGCCCCGCAGGTGGGCGCATAGACTGGAGATCCGCGCGCGGGGGCGCGCGGGATGTGCAGGTTTATTGTCGGGGTCCGGCGTGTCTTCGCTCATGCGATGCGTGCGGCCGGCATCCGGCCATCCCGGAAACATGGTCGGTCATTTCCGGCCGCCTGTCAAGACGCGGCCGGAGCCGCCGGGGAAAAGACTAGAGCTCCGTGGAGGCTGCCTGCTCGTCCAGCTTTTTCTTCAAACGCAGGAAGGCCTGCTGCGCCAGCGGATAGTCCGGCCGTATCTCCAGCGCCTGGTCATAAGCATGCAACGCTTGCTCCGGCACTCCGGCGAACTCATACGCCTGCCCCAGGTTGTAACGTAGATTAGCGGCGTTTGGGTTGAGTTCCACCGCCCTCTGGAAGGCCCCGATGGCGGTCTCGTAATGGCCCACCTTCGCATAGGCCACTCCCAGATGCGCGAATGCCCGCCAGTTGTCCGGTTCCTGGCGGGTCAGTTCCTCCAGCAGCGGGACCGCGCCCGCCGCGTCACCCGCGTCCAGCAGACTCTTCGCCTCTTCAAACAGATCCGGCATCGCTTTCGTGACCTCTCCCGGCCGGGGCGCTCAGTTCCGGCTGCCCGAAGGCGCAGGCTGATGCTCTTCCGGGCCGCGCAGAGGAAGCAGAATATGCATCTGCGTCCCCTTGCCCAGTTCGCTCTCCGCCCAGATGCGTCCTCCGTGAGCGTCAACCGCCAGGCGGCAGAACGTCAGCCCCAGTCCGGTGGACGGCCCGGCCTTTTTCTGGCCCTTGACCTGCGCATACTTGTCGAAGATGCGTTGCAGATCCGACTCCGGAATGCCGTAGCCCGTATCGCGTACGACCAGATGCGCCATTCCGTCCTCGGCTGGCGCCGTCTCCACGGAGACTTCGCCGTCCTTGGGGGTGAACTTCACGGCATTGCCCAGAAGATTCACCAGCACGCGCCGCATCAGATCCTGATCCACATTCAGACGCACGCCGTTGCAGGACTGCTTCAGCTTGATGCCGGACTCGTCCGCCAGAGGTTTGACCACACGCAGGGCGCTTTCCGCAAGCTCGCACAGGTCCACGGGCTCAAGGCGCAGCTTCATCTCCCGCGCCTCCAGCTTCGCCACGTCCAGGATCTGGTTTACCATCTCCAGCAGACGCTGCCCGTCGGCGACGGCGAAATCTATCATCTCCTGCTGATCCTTATCTAGTTCGCCCAGGATCCCCATCTGCAACGTCTGCAGCGAGGTGATAATCCCTGTGAGCGGGGTGCGCAGATCGTGGACCAGCATATGTGTCAGGTCCTCGCGGACGCGGGTCTCAAGCTGAAGCTTTTCGAGAGCCTGGCGGATGCGCTCGCGGTCGCGGCTGACACGCTCCACCGCAATGCCCGCCACCAGGATGAACGCGAGCCGCATCAGCTCCGGCTCGGTGTAAGAGGTAATGCCGCGCTTGTCGTTGGTGAAGTGGTACATCGCCACCACCGCCACGATGGCAGTCACCAGCCCCGTGCGTCCAAAGACGATGGCGGCGGGAATGACGACGAGAATATAGAGAGCGGAGATGGGCGAGCTGCGGCCGAGGACCAGTCCCTGCAGGTCCAGCCAGCCAATGCCGACCCACAGGATGAGCAGCATCCAGAACATGCGGCGCCGCTCGTTGATCTTCGCTTTGTCGTCCTGCTGTTGAGAAGTTGCCGCGCTCAAGTCACAAACACTCGACCACCGGCCCGTAAACGGGCCGCCACGACTTCCGGCCGTGGAGCGTCCGCCTCCTCAACCCTCCTGCACAGAATCCGGGGGCAGCGCCTCCACCCCGACGATCTCGGGAACGTTCTGCCGCACGACGCGCTCGATGCCCATCTTCAGGGTCATCTGCGCCATCGGGCAGCCGCTACAGTGGCCGGTCATCACCATCCGGGCGATCATATCGTCGCCGATCTCCACCAGGCGGACATCGCCGCCGTCGCGCTGCAGGGCGGGCCGGATGAGATCCAGCGCCTCTTCCACGCGCTCTACGAGGTTCTGCCTGACGTCGTCTTCCAAGAGATCTTATGAAAGCCTTTCCGAGGGGGTGCCGGCCGCCTCTCTCGCAGGAGCGCCGGCCGGGTTCCTGACCATCTTACCCGAACACTCCGCCCCCCGCCAGAAAAACAGGGCTCCCGTTGTTGGACGTCGCAACAGCCCATCGGTGTTCCATCTCCCCGAGCGCCAGTCAAGGGAACCGCAAGACGGGGAGGAGTCGTTGCGACGGGTGTAGAAGTCATAACCATTCCTCCCCCCACTGGAGATTTTCGGAGATTCGAATGCTTTTCGCCGGTCCCGGGACACCGGAGACTCAAGTTGAGAGGCTGGTCGAGACGGCCTCAGGCTCAAACTTCTTCGAACACAACAGGCCCGTGCACGTGGCTCGCGCCCCCGGCAGGCTGGACGTAATGGGCGGGATTGCGGACTACAGTGGTTCCCTGGTCCTGGAGGCCCCCATCGCGTCCGGCGCCGTCGCGGCAGTCCAGGTGACGGACGAGGGGACCGTGACAGCCAGGACCGAAAGCGAGTCCCTGAAAGATCTTCGCAAGGAAGCCTGCTTTCCGGTTCGGGAGATCGTCGCCCGCTCGCCCGAAGACTATCCGCGGATCCGTGAGCGTTTCCGTGAGGATAGAGAAGCCTCCTGGGCTGCGTATGTGGCCGGATGCCTGAGCGTCCTGACGGGACGTTCACTGGCTGAAACCCCTCCGGGGATCCGGATTTTGCTCTCGTCGGATGTTCCAGCAGGCGCCGGAGTGGCCAGCTCGGCCGCCATAGAGGTGGCCACCATGACCGCTCTGACGTCAGCGCTCGGGGTCACACTGGAAGGGGAGCAACTGGCGGCCCTGTGCCAGGAGGTAGAGAATCACATCGCGGGAGCGCCGTGCGGCATTATGGACCAGATGACCGCCGCTCTGGGCAAGGAGAACCATCTGCTGAAGCTGCGCTGCGACCCGGCGACGGTGCTGGGTCATGTGCCTGTCCCCGAAGGAGTACGTTTCTTCGGGATCAACTCCGGAGTCAAGCACTCCGTGGGAGGCGCCCGCTATACGCGGGCGAGGGTGGGAGCGTTCATGGCGGTGGCCATCTTGCGCGAGCACGGGGTAAACTTGCCCGGCGGATATCTGTGCGGCCTGTCGCGGAGGGACTTCCACGCCGCCCGGTGCTGGCTTCCCCACTCCATTACCGGCGAGGAGTTCCTGAACAGGCACGGGGCCTATCCGGACCCGGTGACTTCGCCTGACCCGGAAGAGACCTATTATCCTCGCAGCGCGGCTGAACATGCGGTGAACGAGAACTGCCGGGTCTTCCGCTTCTCGCAACTTCTGGCCGCATCGGCAAGGGACAGAGGCCACCTGGAAGAGGCAGGCGCTCTGATGTACGCCAGCCACTGGAGCTACGGGCAGCTGGCTCTGCTGGGTTGCGCGGAGACCGATCTGCTGGTCCGCCTGCTGCGCGAGGCGGGCCCGGAGCGCGGTGTGCTGGGAGCCAAGATCACCGGCGGCGGATGCGGGGGCACCGTTGCCGTGATGAGCACCCGGAACCCGGAGGACTATCGCACCAGCGTGCTGTTGCCCTACGAAGCCGAAACAGGCATCCGCCCCGAGATCATCCAGGGCTCCAGCCCGGGAGCCGTGGAGTGGGGAATCCGCGTGTTGAACGGAATATGACAGCAAACAACGTTTTGAGGAAAGCCATCATCCCCGCCGCGGGACGGGGAACGCGACAGTTTCCTGCCTCCCGCGCCGTACGAAAAGAGCTGTTTCCGCTGGTGGACAGAGACGGTGTAACGCGCGCCGCAATGCACCTGATCGTGCGAGAGGCGCTCTCGGCCGGAGTCGAGGAGGTCTGCATCGTGGCCTCCCCCGGCGCGGAGGCGGCCTACCGGGACTACTTCCGCTCGCTGACGCCTGAGGAGGAGTCGGTCTACGGCCGCAAACCCGCCGCCCTGACCGAAGCGGCGGAGCTGGCCGACCTGGGCAAACGCATCACCTACCGCATCCAGGAGCAGCAGTTAGGGCTGGGACACGCCGTCTGGTGCGCCAGAGACTTCGCCGCCGGCGAGCCCGTACTGGTGCTGCTCGGTGATCACGTATACGTATCGGAGACTGAGGAGCCGTGCGCGGCGCAGCTCGCGGATGCGTGGCGGGAGTGCGCAGCGAGCGTGTCCGCGGTTCATCCGGTAGGGCCGGAGCAGATCCATCTTTACGGGATCGTGCGGACCGATGGCTCACCCGGACCGCGCTGGCGTGTTCGGGAGATCGTGGAGAAGCCGGACCGGCAGACGGCGGAGCGGAGTCTGATATCGCGCTCCGATCCGGCGCTTCCGTACCTGGCCTTCTTCGGGATGCACGTGCTGCAGCAGGACGTTTTTGACGCCCTGAACCACCTGATCGAACACGACATCCGGGATCACGGCGAGTATCAGCTCACCACCGCGCAGTCGCTCGTGGCCGGAAACGGAGACTATTACGCCGTCGAGGTCGCCGGGCAGAGTCTGGACTTCGGAGTCCCCTCGGGCCTGGCGTTGACGCAGGCCGTACTGACATCTCTGGGTCCGTTCGCGGAGGTTGCAGTCCGCGCCCGGACCCGCCAGGCAGCCTGTCCGGCCTGAGTCTGACTCAGGCCGGAGGCTCCGTCAACTCCACCGGATCCGGCTGCGGGATCCCAAAGCGCTCGCGCTTCGCGCGCAGGTAGTAGCGATAGTTCTCCAGGGTGACGTCCGGGGGACAGCGGTGGTCCACGTGGGGAATGTACCCGCCCTCCTCCACCAGAGGCGCGATGCGCTCCAGCTCCGCGTCAATAGCCGCCGGTCCTTCGATAAGCTGGGTCTTGTCCACGCCTCCCATGAGCAGGACGTTCTTGCCGTAGCGGTCGCGCATCGGCCGCGGGTCGCTTCCACCCCGGATCTCCAGAGGGAACATCACATTGACGCCGCCCTTCAGCCAGAGGCCGACCAGCTCGTTGATGTTGCCATCGCAGTCCACGATGACGATATCCACGCCGTGCTGCTTGAGCAGATCGGTGATGCGCTTGTAGCAGGGCACCATATACTCGTCGAACAGCGCGGGTGAGATCATCGGTCCCGCCTTGTAAGCCATGTCCTCCCAGAAGTGCGCAAAATCGAACTGCACGTCGCGGAGCGCCCGCTCGATGGTGGAACAGGTGAGGTCTGTCAGAGTCTGCATCATCTCCCGCATCAGGCCCGGATCGTCGTAGAAACACATGGTGGAGTTCTCGAAACCCATCCAGTCGCGGATCCAGCCGAAGATGCTTCCGACGGAGATGCCCAGCGGATAGTCCCGCTGGCGGTACTGCTCCACCAGCTCAGGCCAGTTGGCGGGGTACCGCCGCTCGGGGGCAAGCGCAAGGCGCGGCAGGAACTCTTTCTCCCAGTCCTCCCGGCTCTCCAGCGGAAACCGGATGTATTTCGGGATTCTACTGGAGCCGTCCTTCATCACCATGCAGTGAACGCCGCCAGCATTCACCTTGATGATGTGGCGCTCGTCCTCCGAGAGGACCTTCTCCTCCCACCAGTAAAGCAGACCCACGTTGACCGGAGCCATATGCCGCGGAGCGAAGCGGAAATACAGATCCGCCACCGGATTGGAATCCACCCACTTCGGAAGCCCCTGCTCGTGCCAAGCTAAGAACGTCTCCGCCCAGTATCCGAACTCCTCGTCCGGCACGTGGTCTACGGGCTCGAAATGCATGGTGCGGACCCAGCGCTCGCGGTGCGTGAGCTCTTTTTGCTCTGATGCCACAGTCTCTCTCCTCGCCTCTTTGCCTTCCGGCTCCTCGTTTTGCCCGGCTGGCAACCAGGCAGGGATTTCGACATCTACCCGGGCGCTACCTGCAGAAGGGACACGATGAGCCCGAAAATAGCGGAGCGAGGGAGAGAGGCGGCGGAATGGCGGTTCTCAGAAACCGCATTCCTGTACGGAACAAACACATGGGCTCGCGCTTTGCCAGGTGCGGGACCGGAGCTCGGGAAAGCGGAGCTGCCGGATGGCTGGTGGCACACGATCCGGAAGCCTCCGCCGTTTGGACCACGAAGGTTCGGAGAACACAAGCAAAATGAGTCTGAAAACGACACCGGATGAGGACAGCAAGGTCATCGAACTGTATGACCAGGCCACCAGCGCTCTGCTGACAGCGGCAGGACAACAGGATGAACGGCTTCTGGGCCACTCGGAACGGGTGACAGCCTACTGTCTGGCCATCGGGGAGCAGCTGGGTCTGTCCCCGAAAGAGATGTCTGACCTGCGCTACGCAGCCAGCCTGCACGATATCGGCAAGATAGGCGTCTCAAAGTCCATCGTCAACAAACTGGGCAAACTCTCGGAAGAAGAACTTGAGGCGATGCGCCTGCACTCCGTCATCGGTATCCGCATCCTGGAGAAGATCGAGGGACTCAAGGGCGCGCTGCCGGCCATCCGGCATCATCACGAACGATGGGACGGCCGGGGCTACCCGGACGGGCTGGCCGGAGAGGACATCCCGCTGGGCGCCCGGATCATCGCCGTGGCGGAGACGTTCGACATCCTGACTTCAGACGTCCCGTGGCGCGGCCGCATCCCAATGGTTGAAGCGGTCAAGGAGCTGCGGCGGTGCTCCGGGAGCCAGTTCGACCCGGAGATCGTCGCTGTATTTGTGGACAAGGTGCTGGAAGCCCCCTCCCGCTACAAGGAGCTTCGCGCCGCCTGACACAAAAAGAGCGGGATCGCTCAGCCTTCCTCGCCGACCTGCGGGGGGCCATCGGCCACCACCACTTCGATGCCCGCATCCTGAAGCATCTGAATATGCTCGGGGCGGGCTTTCGAGTCCGTGACCATGACGTCCAGCAGGGTGAGCGGACCGACCTTCGCGCTGGCGTAAAGGCCGAACTTGGATGAGTCGCAGAGACCCACAACCCGTCGGCCGTGACTCAGAATGCGCCGGTCTAGCTTCGCAGCCTGAAGGCTGGTGCTGGTGATGCCGTGCTCCGCATCAATGGCGGTCATGCCGTAGAACACCACATCCCAGTAAAGGCTCTCCAGTGGATCTTCCGAGAGAGAACCGTCCGTCTCAAGGGAATCGCGCAGCATCCGGCCTCCCAACAGGTCTACGGGCACGCTGGTGTTGGAGGCGATCAGAACAGCGATCTCCGGTGAGTTGGTGGTAACCTGGAAGCCCATCCCTTCCCGGATGTTCAGCGCCAGCTGGTAGGCCGTGCTACCCGAGTTGATAAAGACACTGCCGGTGTCCGGCAGAAAGCGCGCTGCCGCCTGGCCGATCCAGGACTTCTCCACCAGATGAGAGACGCGCATCTCCTGATACGGAGGCGCCGGCCGGCCCTGGTCCTTGAGAACGGCTCCGCCGTGGGAGCGCTGAAGCTTCCCTTCGCGCTCCAGCGCGTCCAGGTCGTTGCGGATGGTGTTCTCCGCGACACGCAGCGCCGCCGCCAGTTCTGACACGCTCACCGCCCCGCGCCGGAGCGCAAGGTCATAGATGCGCCTGCGTCTCTCCGCCGCAATCAGCGCACCTCCCCGCGTTCTTCTTCCCGATGCTTTGCTCATAGTCGTTCACGCTCCTCGGGCGCGCGACCGGACGGCGCGCCCCTCCTTAGCCAAACTTTCAGGGCACTGCGGCCTCTATCAGGACCTCCCGGGCATTCTCGAACGTGACGGCGGGCACCAGGGGAAAGACCTCCTCAGTGACGGGATCGGTCCACTTTTCGGTCACCTTCTTGCCGCCGGACAGGATCCATGGCTGCTTACCGGACCCGCCACGCCGGACTTGCAGCTCTACTTTGCACTCCAGATAACGGAAGCGCGCCGACACGCCCTTCCAGGAAGACGGCAAGCAGGGGGCAATGGCAAGACCTTCCGGACAAGGCCGTATGCCAAACAGCCCACCGTAAACGTTCCGCAGCGCCGTGCTGATGCTGCCGGACAGGAATGCTGCCCCTCCCCTACCCTCCAACCCGGGTGCAGCCATCCAGTGGTTGACTACAGCATAGGGAGCCGTCTTGCTCCGCCCGACAGGATGGCAGTCCTGGTCATAGGGCAGCATATATCTCAGGATCTCATACAGCAAATCCGCTTCGCCGGCGACGGCCGCCGCACGGCCCAGGAAACCGTGGCAGCCGTGATTATAGACTGTCCCGTTCTCCCCCAGACCGGGAGCAAGATCCCCCTCACCAATACGCCCCAGCCCCGCGATCGGAGGGTCGCCGATGGGAGGGTGAAACAGCGGAAAGCCATCCGGGCCCTTCAACGAACGGATGACCGACAGCACCCGCTCCACCTCGTGCCGTTTCAGCAAGCCGCAGATGATGCCAAAGCTGTTCACCGGAACGTTGACCCGCCTGGCTCCGTCCGGATCCTGCGGAGAGAATACCCACTCGCCCCGGTCCGTGAAGACGCCGTTCAGGTACTCCTCTTCGTTCAGGGCGTGAGTCCTGAGCGCTTCCCCGAGAAAGCGTGCCGCCTGCCTCGCATCCTCCGCCTCCTCCGCGTTGATGGCCACCGATTGCACTACTTCGGGAGCCAGGTGCGGGAGCCGGTCGAGCAGATCGGCCCACTGCCGGAGCGTGAGAACCACCTGGCAGGTGACCATGACGCTCTCGCCCCGTCCCTCTAGCCCGGCCCGGTTCACGGAGTCGTTCCAGTCGCCTTCGCGTATCAGACACAGCCCGTGCTCCCCCAGGTTCCCGGCGGCCGTATAGTATCCCACGATTCTGCGGACGTGCTCCAGGAGCGGAGCCGGGCAAGCATCGTCCAGCCAGGGAAGCTCCTCCTGCAGGATGGCGAAGTCACGGGTCCAGCAGAGGTATTCGTACAGAAGCTCCCACACCCATACCCCGCCGTCCACATACTGTCTGAGATCGTGACGGGATGCGTCCCCGTTTATGGCATACTGGCGCGGAAACCAACCGTCACTTCGCTGCACACGGAACAGTTCCAGAATGCGGCGGCGGCTCAACGAGGGATCCAGAGGGATGAGCGCGGCCGTGTCCTGAGCGCAGTCCCGGACGCCCCGCAACCCCGTAGGCCAGCCACGATCCAGGAGGATGACCCATTTCAGCTGCAGCGGAAGGAACTCGTTGACGTAGCGGTTCAGACACTCGTCCGGCGTCCTGATGGAACGCGTCTCTGATAGAACCGTGAACTCTCTGCGGTGCGCCGAACGGGCCTCCCGGATCTCGCCGGACTCCAGCAGCCGTACGGCCGCATCAAGCGCTTGACGGTCCGGCGGTCTGTTACCGGCGCCCGTGAACACCATCTTGAAGGACGTCTTGCCGCCGGCGTCCAGCGTCATCCGCTTCGAAACAGCGATGACCCCCTGATACCCGTTCACCGAGTTCAAAGGGCTATAGCGCCCGAACGGGAAGCTCATTGAGCAATCCACATCCGAAGGCACTGGCGAGGTAAGGGCGGCAGGCATCTCGAAGATCCCGGCGCCGATGAAGCGTCTGTAGTCCAGCCAGACGGCATCCGGTATTTCAAGATCAGTCAACACCAGCGCATACTGACGCTGGGAGGGGATACCGGCCGGGCTGCGAAGCTCCAGATCGAACGTCTGGGCGGCCTCATTGGAATAACCGATGCGCTGATAGAGCGCGGGAACGTCCCACGGAGCCAGACTGAACGCAGCGAAATGAGGCCGGAGGACCGGAAGCAGAAGGAATTCCAGAGGGCTGCCGGAGACGTTCTCCACCTCCACGCTCATCAGCAGGGCGGGCATTCCGGGATGGACACAGAGCTCCGTCCGGCACACGAGCCCCGAGTCCCGCACAGTGTAGAGAGCGGCTTCGGGTGAGTAGACCGCCTCGAACGATTCCGGCTCCCTGCCGGACGACGGCCCCGGAGTCCAGAAATTGGGGAACGCGCTCCCGTCACGGGGGCGGATCCACACCACCAGACTGGAATGAGGCTGGTGGGACTCCCGTTTGAAGAGCACGGTACCGGCAGGGGGATCGAGCTGCAGATAGTCCGGTCCGCGCTGATCCAGCCGCAACAGTACCTTCTCCGTGCACAAAATCCACGGCCACGGTTCCTCAAGATGGAAGCGCCGGACCGCGAAGGAGGCATCACCGGGCAGGAATGCCCCGGCCCCTTCCAGCTGTATGTCTTCCAGACGCAAGGCGAATTCTCCCGGCAGGATGATTCCCCGGCCTTGCCCCTGAAACCTTCCCGGCTCCGCTTTCCACCCCCTTCGGGCCGATGCGGCAAGACTGTGGCGATAAGCGCCACCCGCCGCTAAACTTCCAGACGGCGCGCCCCGGCGCAGTGAGCCGGAGCGTGCGGAGGACGCCTGTGAGAAGAAAGATCGCACCGGCCGCTCTGACGGCCTTAGTGACGTTTGCCGCAGTCTGCTGCAACGCCGCTCCCGACCTGCAGCAGACCATCACCAGAATCGCCTTCGGGTCTTGCGCCCGTCAGGACCGGCCGCAGCCAGTGTGGGACGCCATCAACGAGTTCCGGCCCCAGCTCTTCCTGTTCATCGGGGACAACATCTACGCCGACACCGAGGACATGAACGTGATGCGGGCCAAATACGAGATGCTGGGAGCAATCCCGGGCTTCCGGCGGTTGCGTGAGTCCTGCACGCTGATGGCAGTCTGGGACGACCACGACTACGGCGCCAACGACGCCGGAGCCGAGTACCCGAAGAAGGTGGAGTCCCAGCAGGAATTCCGCCGGTTTTTCGGGCCGCCGTTTGATCCCTCACGCGAGGGAAAACCCGGCGTCTATGACGCCGCCATCTTCGGCCCGGAGGGACGCAGGGTTCAGGTGATCCTGCCGGACACGCGCTACTTCCGGAGCCCCCTGTTCCGCAAACCGAAGTCGGACACCAGCCCCGGCCCTTACGGTCCGAACCTTGACCCTGCAGCCACGCTGCTGGGCGAGGAGCAGTGGCAGTGGCTGGAAGAGCAGTTGAAGAAGCCCGCGGAGATCCGGCTAATCGCATCCAGCATCCAGGTGGTACCGGAGGATCACGGCTGGGAGAAATGGATGAACTTCCCCCACGAGCGGGACCGGCTTTTCGAGCTCATCCGCAAGACCGGCGCTGCCGGTGTGATCTTCCTGACCGGCGACCGTCATCTGGCAGAGCTCTCTATGATGGACGGCGGCGTGGGTTATCCGCTGTTCGATCTGACGTCCAGCTCGCTGAACGCATCCTCGCTGCGCTGGCGTCCGCTGGAGGTGAACCGCCACCGGGTGGGCACCATGGCCTGGGGCGACAACTTCGGCACGGTGTTGATTGACTGGAACCGGGACGACCCGCTCATCACCCTCCAGATCCGCGAGGTGGATGGCGAGGTAGCCATCAGCCGCAGGATCCCATTGAGCGTCCTGCAACCCGGGACCATCAAGTAACCATCCGGGGGCTCAGCGCGGCCAAGACGCCGTTTAGAGAGGTCCGGGAGGATTGTAAAGCTTCTGGATGCGGGCGCGCAGGGCTCTGGCCTCGCGGGCCGGGGGGGCCAGCAGGGCCGCCTTGCGCGCCTCAACGTATGCCGAGGGCAGGTTCCCCCGGGCCAGATGGACTTCGGACAGGTGCCGCCGCAGCTCGGATGAACCGGGCGACAGCTGCACAGCGCGGATCAACCACCGCTCGGCCTCATCGTAACGCTTCTGGCGGTAGTAGACCCAGCCCAGAGTATCCACAATGTAGCCCGCCTCCGGCTTGAGGCGGACAGCCCTTCTGGCCAGCACCAGAGCGCGGTCCAGATCCCGTCCGCGCTCCGCCAGCAGCCAGGCGACCCCGTTGGCGGCATCCGGGTTGGAGCTGTCCAGCTCAAGCGCGAGCTCCATCAGCTCCGCCGACCGGCCTTCGTCACCGTCCTCCATCACCGCGGTGGCCACCTGAGTGACGATTCGCGACCATTCCTTCCTTGAGAGGGGGCGCGGCTCCACAAGATGGTCCCGCGCCTCGACCATCTCCTGCCCGGCGCGAGCGGCCTCGTCCAGCCGGCCCGCCTCCACCCAGAAGACAAAGACAGACGAGGCCACCTGCCAGTCCCTCGGATGCCGGGAGCGCACATCCGAAAGCACGCGGCGTGCCTCCCTGAAGCGGTTCTTCTCCAGCAGCCGCTCCGCCCGCTCCAGGTCATCCTGAATGTCCCGCAACGCGGAGCCGGGACCGCCGGAGCAGCCGGCGGTCAAAAGCGCGAGCAGAAGCAGCAATATCCGTCCCATTACGGCCAGGGGAACTGAGGCGCCGGCGCGTTGAGCGCCGCGCTAACGGCGGTCCAGAAGATGGCGGCGATGAACTCGCCCATGATGAGCCCCAGAAACAGCGGACGCGCCCGCGCGTAGAGCTGCATCCCTCCGTATCTCAACAGGATGGTCTTGAACACCCACGCGACGAAACACGGGAACCAGAAGTTATACATGGTCCATGACGGCGCGAGGGCATATCCCAGCGGATGGAACGGCCACCAGAAAAACGTGACGCGCATCCAAGCGAGAAACGCCGTGAACGCAAGACCCACCCCCAGCCAGATGCGGTTGGAGAGAAGGGCAGGATCGCCGCCGGGGGTGGGATTCTCGATCTCCCGCATATGCGTGGTGTAGTCATTCCATGCCCACTGGGCGTTATCCGTATAGGGATAAGAATACATGCTCAGCGCGCCCTTGAGCATATACGGATACACCAGCTGCAGCACCCCGGCCACGATCGCCGCCAGGATGATGGATCCCACAAACAGCGGCAAAAAGGAGCGGCGCCGCATCCCCGTCCCGTCGGAGATCTTGAGAGTGTCCAGAAAACCCGTCAACAGCAGTCCCCGCTGGTCGCGCAGAAAGGCCGTGTCGAAAAACGCCATCGCCGTCAGGTTCTGCGGCCCCAGCGTGTGCGGGGCGGCGAACACGCGGATGATATCCACCGGACGGAAGGAGGTCTCCGTCATCAGCAGACCACCCTCGGAGGTGCTGCGGGCAAGCACCAGAGCTACGATGAAGACGAACACAAACAGCTCGAACGCCGCCAGCCAGAGGCTCATTCCGGCAGCCCAGAGCCAGATGGCGGCCAGCGCCAGGAACAAAAACAGTCCCCAGAACGCCACGCCGTAAGGGAGAAGCTCGTTGGAGTCGTCTATGGCCTGCTTGCCTGTGGCGTTAGCCCAGACCCGCCGGAGGTGCGGACGCGCGGTGTACATCATATAGGCGGCAATGACAATATAGGCCCCCACCGCCTGATACCCCATGAACTTGTAGCAGGGATAAAGCGGCATCAGATCCACCTGCGCCCCGTAGACGCCTGCCATAAAGGTCTGGAAGCGCATGAACAAAAAGAACGCCCACAGCGAGAACAGTATGTCCGAGGGGAGCAGATAGAACAGCCCGATGGCTGCAAAGCTGAGATACATCGTGGTGGGGTATACGGTGATCCACGGCTGCACGGGCACAAAGTAAGCGGTGAGGCTCTGCTCCAGCCGGACGGCGGGCACGTTCGGGAAGAAGTTGTGCAGGCCGTTCAGCCCGAAGATAACAGCCGGGATGGCGAAACCCACCCAGGTAAGGCGGTTGCGGAACAGCGACCCCTGCTGCCCCTCCCGCAGCATATCCAGCGGCAGCTGCGCCAGGGGAAACGCCAGCTTCTCGTTATCCACCCACTGGCGCCGGATGATGGACGCCAGGCAGAGGAACGCTCCGAAAATGAACAGGGAGAAGATTCCCCACATCGTCAGGGGGACGGCCCAGAACCCCCACGGGATACTCTCCCCGCTGCGGAGCTTCTCGTAATAAGCCCGCGCCACCATCTGCATCGGTTCCCCTTCCGGGTTGAACGCGACCAGCCACTTCTTCATATACGGATAAAACAGCCGGTCCCACTCGTTTCCCGGATTGGCGTAGTAGTTGGTGGCGATCATGACCGGCATGACCTTCTCCATCAGCCCGCGGCTGGAGATCATGGCGGCCATGAGCATCATCGCGTAGATGGTGACAATCTCGGCGTTCGTCAGAGCCAGGCGGGCACTGATGCGCCGCACCACGGTGTTCGCCAGCACGATAAAGACCAGGAACCCCAGCACGACCGGCGGAAGCTGCAGAAAGCCGATCTGGATGCGTGCGCTGACGCATTCGGCGTAAGTGACCACCCAGCAGACGACGGCGACGAGGATGACGCCAATGACAGCAGACCTGAAGGTAACGCCCAAAGTGTTCTGAGGAGCCTCCTTGCTTGAAGTCTATGCGCAGGCGGAAAGCCCGGAGGATCGCAGCAGTGCCCGAAGCATTCTAGAGAATCGGAGCGCTAAGCGCAACCGAAAGTTCCTCCCGCGAGAGCACGCCTTCGCGCAGCAGGCGCGGGTGGGAGCCGGACAGATCCAGCACGGAAGAGGGTTTGCCGGCAGGCAGCGCGCCCTGGTCCACCACAAAGCAGACTGCTTCCAGCACTTCGGGCGCCACCACGTCCAGGGAGGTAGGCTGAGGTCCGCCCGAGAGGTTGGCGCTGGTGGCCACCAGGGGAAGAGCGGTGTCACGCAGAAGGCGGAGAAGCCAGCCGTGGGCGGGGGCGCGTACTCCCACGGTCCCCTCCGGCGCCACAGGGGCGGGAAGGCCAGGTACCGCTGGCAGGACGATGGTTAAAGCGCCGGGCCAGAACCGCTCCATCATTCGGCGGGCAGCATCCGGCACATCCCGGACCAGCAGCCGGGCCTCGCGCACCCCCGCCACGGCGACGGGCATAGCCCGGGCCGCCTCCCGTCCCTTGATGGCGCAGACCCGCTCCACGGCCACAGGGTCCAGCGCGTTGCAGAAGAGCCCGTAGACGGTATCCGTCGGCGCGACGATGACCCCGCCGTCCTGGATGCATTTGACGATCTCATCGTGCACAGGCGGTGTGAGCCGGCCGGATGCAGAAAGTGTGACAAGGTTCATGGTCTGCAAAGCTCCACCACGCGCGGGATGCCGGCAAGGTCGGGGTGTGTGGTCAGGAACTGCAGACCGGTTGCCGCAGCCATCTCACCTACAGCTGCAGCCTGCCCTGCCCCAACCTCCAGAAGAACCACCCCGCCTCCGGCCACCAGGCCGGGGACGCGCCTCAATAAGCCGCTGATGAAATCCAGCCCGTCCGCGCCGCCGTCCAGCGCCTCGCGCGGATCCCAGCGGGAGACCTCCGGCTGCAACCGGTCTATCTCTTCCGAGGCCACATACGGAGGATTGGAGACGAGCAGTTGAAAGGGCGCTTCCCAGGGAGACCACCCGGGATCCAGCGCATCCGCAAGTTCGCAACGGATGCAGAGGGCCACACCATGGGCTTCGGCGTTCCGCCGCGTCACGTTCAGAGCTCCCGCGGAGTAGTCCACGGCGGTGACGGAAAGTTTCAGACCGTGATCCAGGGCGAGCCTTGCCAGGGAGACCGACACGCAGCCGGAACCGGAGCCCACATCCAGCGCGCGCACCGGCCCTTTCATCGCACGGAGCCGCTCGAAACCCAGCGAGACGAGCAGCTCGGTTTCAGGCCGGGGCACCAGCACATCCGGGGTCACCTCAAAGCAAAGACCGTAAAACTCTTTGCGGCCAAGGATGCGTGCCACAGGCTCGCGCGCGGCACGGCGCTCCAGAAAGCGGCGGAAGACCTCCTCGATAGCCGGAAGTACAGCATCCCCTGAGCGGGCGAATAACGCCGCACGGGAGCAGTCCATCGCCTCCGCCAGAAGCACCTGCGCGTCCAGACCCGGAGTCTCGACACCTGCCTCTGCCAGCCGGCGTCGCGCCTCATCCAGCAGAGACCCCACGCTCCGCACCGCGGCCGCCTGGCTCACAAGTCCCCCGCCTCACCCTCAGCCAGCCTGCGCGCCTGGTCGTGGCGGACCAGCGCATCCAGCATCTCCTGGATGTCACCGTCCAGGAACTCCTGCAGGTTGTAGACGGTCATCCCGATCCGGTGATCGGTGACCCGCCCCTGGGGGAAGTTGTACGTGCGGATCTTCTCGCTGCGGTCGCCGGAGCCCACCATCATCCGGCGGGAGCTGGCCACCGCCTCTTCCTGCTCACGCCGTTGACGCTCCAGCAGATGGGCCCGCAGCATCCGCATGGCCTTCTCGCGGTTCTGGATCTGGGAACGCTCGTCCTGACAGCTGACCACGATGCCCGTGGGGATATGCGTGATGCGGACGGCGGAATCCGTCTTGTTGACGTGCTGCCCGCCGGCGCTGGAGGCGCGGAAGGTATCCACCTCCAGGTCCTTCGGGTCAATCTCCACCTCCACCTCCTCCGCCTCCGGCAGCACCGCCACCGTGGCCGCCGAGGTGTGGATACGCCCGCCCGACTCCGTCACCGGGACCCGTTGCACGCGGTGAACGCCGCTCTCGAACTTGAGCAGGCTGTACGCCCCCGGGCCCTGAATGGAAAGGACGGCTTCCTTGAACCCGCCTGCGGAAGACTCCGTCCAGGACATCATTTCGGCCTTCCATCCCCGGCGCTCGGCAAAACGGGTGTACATCCGGACCAGGTCTCCCGCAAAGAGGCCGGCCTCGTCTCCCCCCGTTCCCGCGCGCACCTCCAGGATGACGTCCTTCTCGTCGTTCGGGTCGGAAGGCAGAAGGAGGATCTTCAAACGCTCCTGCAGTTCGCTTTCCCGGCGGCGAAGCTCGTCCAACTCGGCTTCGGCCATCTCGCGAAGCTCCTGGTCCGTGGAGCTGTCCCGCAGGAGCGACTCTGTCTCTGCGATCTCTGCGCGAAGCTTCTTCAGCTGGCGGTAGGCGTCCACACGGGGCTGCAGGCGGGCGTGCTCGCGGGCGAGAGGCTGCAGACGCGCGTGGTCCACAGCGATCTCGGGGTCGCTCATCTGACGGGTGATGTCCTCGAAGCGGCGTTCGACCGCTTCCAGCGCATCTATCATGGAACCTCAGCCTGCTGCAGCCGCCGGGGAGGGCTCTGCCGCCTCTTTCTGCTTTTCGCCGTTCTCGGCCTCGATGACCGCCCTCAGGGCCGTGAGGCCCACCTCCACCTGATCATCGGACGGCGGGCGGGTGGTGATGCGCTGGAGCCACAGCCCCGGCGCCAGCAGGGCCTTTAGCAATCCGCCGGGTCTGCGGGCAGCGAACCGGATGATCTCGTAGGCGACTCCCGCCACCACCGGAAGCAATGCCAGCCGCATCAGAACGCGCTCGATCGGGCTGGTCCACGGCAGGAACGAGAACGCGAAAATACTCAGCACAAGCACGATCAGGATGAAATTCGTCCCGCAGCGCACATGAATGACGCCGAAGTCGCGAGTCTGGTCCAGCTCCAACGGACGCCCTGCCTCAAAGGTGTTTATGGCCCGGTGCTCTGCGCCGTGATACTGAAACACCTCGCGGATGTTCGGCATCAATCCGATGAGCGAGACATACACCAGGAAAAAGGAGATTCTGAGCACGCCTTCCACCGCATTCAGCGCAAAGCGAGACTGGATCAGGCCCGGATGCAGCCAGCCGGAGATCAGGTTCGGAAGGATGATGAACAGGAAGATGCCAATGCCCAGTCCGCTGACCAGCGCTCCGCCGACGGCGATATCATTGATGGCGCTTCCCGCGATACGCCGCGCCCGCTCAGCCTCTCTCTTCTGCCGCTTCGATGCGGCGGAGTCCGACTGTTCGATATCCTCGACGGCGATGCTGGCGGACCAGAGGAGAGCGCGCACACCCAGCCTGAGCGCGTCCACCAGTGCCATCGCCCCGCGCACGAGCGGCCATTTCAGGACTGCGGGACGCCTGTGGAAGGGCACAGGCTCCACCCGGACGCAGACTTCGCCGTTCTCGCGGCGGCATGCGACCGAAAAGAACCGGGGGCTGCGCATCATCACCCCCCGGATCACCGCCTGACCTCCGTACATCAACGGTTCGCCGGACAAGACCTCACTCCCCCGCCTCCCGGCGGCCTGCGCCCGGGCACACGAGCCCGGTGCAGGATGCGGATGTCAGAGGCAGGCGCGCGACGGCTCAGGAACCGGACTGCGCCCCGGCCTCCTCTTCCTTCTTCATTCCATAGCGCTGCAGGAACTTCTCCACGCGCCCCTCCGTGTCCACGATCTTCTGCTTCCCCGTGAAGAACGGATGGCAAGCTCCGCAGATCTCCACACGGATCTCCGGCTTGATGGAGCGCGTCTTGTAAACCATTCCGCACGCGCAGACGATCTCTGCGTCAACGTAGTTGGGATGGATTCCGGCTTTCATATACAACACCTTCCCCTGCCGGAGGCTGGCGCCGGGGGCGCCGCTCCACACAAAACAAAATCGGGCACACCCGCCCGATTCATCCTCCAGCACTGCAACATGCACCGCCGGATTATACCACGCAACGGCAAAATGCGACAATCCCCGGCGCGCTGCGGGGTGCGAACGGGGGAAGGATAAACCGGGCTGATTCAGCCGTACAGCCCCAGATCCTCTGCCAGCTGCGTCACATAACTCACCACACGGCGCGTGTACTCGTCCTGTATGGCAGGCGGAAGCGGGTAGAACCGGCTGCGGTGCAGAAAAGCTCCGGTGGCATCTTTCGCGCCGACCATCGCAAATGAGAAGTCCCGGAAGAAAGCATCCCTGGCGGAGGGAAGGAAGGCGTCTGACTCACGCCGCCGGCGCTCGTCGAGCTCCGCAAGATACTGCCGGGCCACATCGCTGCCCTGCCTTTCCTCCTGCCGCGCAGTCTCCAGGGTCCATTCCCACCACTCTCGAAGCATCTCCGGCGCAAGATCCTCCATCACCTCCGCCAGAATGAGCTGCAGGATGCCCGAGACCTTGAGCTTGAGCTTCCCGCCGCACGCCCGCGAGATGGTCTGATAAGTGGCCGGAGACTTATCGCTCCCGGAGTGGAAATCAAGGAGCGCACCGTAATCCTCAGCCTGCTCCGCCAGCCGGCGCACACGCTCTTCAAGACCTTCAAGCCCATCAGGCAGGCGATAGTCACGGCGCTTCTCGAAGCCCACGTTGGGAGCCACGAAGGCCACCTTGACACCCCGCCGGGTCAGGCTTTCCAGAACGAACTCCTGCTCCTCCGGCGTGGTCAGCGACGGTCCCTCGTCCATCGAGAATTCGAAGTCGAACTCCTCGCTTCCCTTCACCGATGCGATATGCTCGTAGAGTGCCACGGCCGCCTCTACCGCATCGCCGAAGCGCCCCGCTGGATCCGCAGCCTCAGGATGAAAGAGCGGCGAAGCATCCACGGTGAAGAACGTGTAGCGCCTTCCGCACTCCACCAGATGCTTCGCATTCTGAAGCGATTCCTCGTCCAGGCCGCGCACCGGGATATGGTCCAGATCCGCCCCGTAATGACCGCGGAACCCGCGCTCCACGGCCGCGGCCACACCTGCCACCCACAGTCCTTCGATGGACGACCCAGTATGGCCGACGCTCACGCTGCCGTGTCCCGGCAGGAAGGCAGCCTCCCCTGACGGAGGAGCCAGGATGAAATCCTTTGGCGCCAGCTCCCGGAACGCGGAGTTCTGAATGACCTCCGCGCATCCTCCCAGCCTCTCCAGTGCCTGAAAGATTCCCGGCCAGACGGTGACCGTCTGACGGCAACCGATGCCCAGGCGAGGGACAGCCCCGGCCGGGCGCGGACCCATCTCCGGCGCCACATTCCGGGTGAACGCCTGAAGCGACTCCGCATCCACAGGCGAAACCGCCGCGCGCGCCAGTCCGGCGCTCAACTCGGCGATCACGGGCAAAGGCGGCAACGAACGGCCGATGGTGGCGGACAGCAGCACCCGTTGAGCGTCCGGTAGTCCCACCATCAGATACGCCCGGGTGTCCCGGATGACCAGAGAATCGGGGAAGAACGTCAGGCTGCGCGTCGGCATCTCGCGTACACGCTGCTTGAACCGCTCCGGATCCATCCCGCTTCCCAGGGCGGCGGCCTGCAGCGATTCCAGGTCCTGCCGCGCCTCCGAGAGTGCCTGCACGGCTGCATCTGCGTCCCACGTCAGAGTGTCCAGCACCGCAGGGCAGCGCGCCGGATCCAGCTCTATTCCGTTGATGATCATCCGCCCCGCCTCAGCCCTTTCCGCCCGTTACTTTGAGTCCTTCGTCCAGGACGATCAGATAGTTCTCCACGGGCATGTAACTCGTCAGCGAATTGCCGGTGCCAAGCGCCCACCATCCGTCGCTGAAGCATTCCTCCACCAAGCGGCGAGTATAGGCGCGCAGCTCATCTTCCGAGGACCGGCAGATGACATCCACATCCAGCCCGCCGAGCGGGGTGATGCGGTTCCCGTACAGACGCTTGAACTCAGTGACGGGCATGATGACGTCCTCAAAGGAGTGCTTGGCGTCTATGTGACAGGTCTCGATGAGGTCTTCATAGACCTCCGCTAGATTCCCGCACGAGTGCAGGATGAAGGGCTTGGAGTGGGCGTGGGCAGCTTCCGTCATCCCGGCGTAGATGGGGAAAACCATCTCGCGCAGCTGGGGCGGGCTGAGGAAAGTGGAGGTCTTGTAGCCCAGATCATCGCCCTGACGCAGCGCTCCGATGGCCGGATGCGTGGCCAGCTGGCGCACCGCGCTCAGATGCAGCCTACCCACTCGCTGGAACACCTCACGCACCAGGTCCGGGTCATCGGCCAGAGCGTAGGAGAGGCCCACGGTACCCATAAGGTGGGAAACCCATTCGTAAGGCCCCATACAGACGCCCCCGACGATCTTCGCCCCCTCGGGGAGCAGCGCAGCGACAGTGTCGAAGTGGCGGAACTCGATGGGATTGGACTCATCCGGCCAGGGATACCGCTCATAGCCCTCCCGGTCCGTGAACATCGCCCAGGCCTCACTCCCCTCCGTGGCCCGGCCTGCGCTTTCGTTCAACGGGCAGTTCAACGGGATCTCCATCGGGACGCAGTCGAAGCCCATCCCCATCCAGAAATCCACATAGGTCTCCCAATAGCCGGGGCTGTCGTAGGTCATCCGGTCGAACGGCACGCCGGTACGCGCCGCGATGAAGCCCGGGCTGGCCAGATGCTCGTAGAAGGGCAGGCGGGCGGGCCTGCCGTTCCGCCAGAGTGCTTTCAGAAATTCCAGAAAATCGGGTTGTCTCTCTATCCGCATCAACACGCTCCTGAGGAATGGCCGCAAAGGCTCCGCAATCCCGTTCGCCGCAGCAGGACATCCCCTCCTGCCTGCGGGCGGAATTGACTTATCCTCTTCCGGAAGTCCATCATACCCCCGGCTTGCCGGCGCGGCACATCCAAGGAAACCAGCGCCGGGACCGGAGGGAGACCCTTGATTATGGCGTATTCCATGACCGCCGCGCTGTGCGCTCTGGCTACGCTGGCACTGGCGACGGCATCAGGAGGTGCAGAACTGGACCGAGAAGCTCTTCTTGCGGATATGTATCGCGCGCGCGACTACGAGTTTTACAGGATCGTCAGCAACCCCACAGCCGGGCCGGATGGCACGGACATTATGAAGCCCGGCGACTGGCGGGAGATCGCGAACATAGAGGGCCCGGGCATTATCAGCCACATATGGTTCACGCTCTCCCGGCAGCGGGACTATGTGCTGAAGGATTGCGTGCTGCGGATCTACTGGGACGACGAAAAGGAGCCCAGCGTTGAGGTCCCCATCGGCGAGTTCTTCGGGCTGGGGCATGGGAAGTATTACACGGTCCGCTCCCTGCCCTTTGAGACGGGGAACCAGCGAGGATACAACTGTTTCTTCCCCATGCCGTTCCGCAAGCGCTGCCGGATCACATTCCACAACAGCCCGGATCACGAGCTGCGCCGGCTGTTCTATCACATCAACTACAAAAAGGTAGACTCGCTCCCTGAGGACACCCTCTACTTCCACGCCCAGTACCGTCAGGCGAAACCCACATCCGGCGGTGATTACACTATCCTGGAGGCGGAAGGCCGAGGGCATTTTGTGGGACTCTTCTACTACAATCGCACCAACTCCGAAGGCTGGTGGGGAGACGGCGGCGAGCGATTCATCGTGGATGGACGTGAGATCCCCGGAACGGGACAGGAGGACTACTTCGGGCAGGGATGGAGCTTCGGAAAGGGCGAGAACGGCCTCCGGTTCGGCTCGCCGCTGTATGAGTCGGCGGACAAGCCGGTGGGGGCGGAGAACTCGTTCTACCGTTTCCACATCGAGGATCCCATCCCGTTCAAGAAGAGCTTTGTCATGACCATGCGCCACGGCATCCATAACGAGCGGGATGAGGACTACTCCACGGTGGCGTTCTGGTATCAGACAGAGCCGCACAAACCGTTCCCGCCGCTGCCGCCGGCGAAGGACCGCTATCCTTCAAAGCCCGACCAGGCCGCGCCAAAGCCGCCGCAGGCCACCACCGGCGGAGGCATTCCACAGGAGAGCATCGAATACTGAGACGTCCGCTTGGGAAGCGGCGAAAAACAGGAAGGAAGCGCGCCTGATGCCGGCAGTCAAGTCCATCGAAGCCAGGATCGTGGAGATCCCCCAGAAGGTCGTGTTCGAGACCGCGCAGAGCCGCACGGAGATCTCCCGCGCCATCCACGTGGTCATCACCGCCGACGACGGGACGGTGGGGCTGGGGGAAGCCACCCCGGCGGAGTATGTGACCGGCGAGAACACACAGAGCGTACTGCAGAGCATTCAGCGCGCGGCGGAGCAGTTGACGGGACGTGAGGTTTCCCGCTGGCGGGCGGTCTGCCAGGACGCCCGCCAGCTTCTGCCCGGCAAACTGACCGCCTGCGCGGGTCTGGAGATCGCCATAGTGGACCTGTTCTGCAAGGTGCGCTCCCTGAAGATGGCGGAGTTCTTCGGAGGGGTTCAGGACTCCGTGGTCTCCGACCTGACCATTCCCATTGTGCCGCCCAAGCAGGCGTTCGAGCTGGCGCGCGAGGCTGCGGCCACCTACCGTTCTCTGAAGATCAAGGTGGGAGGGCCGGATCGCACGGAGGATCTGGAGCGGGTGCGCCAGATCCATCTGGGAGCCCCGCAGGCGCGTCTGCGCATTGACGCCAATCAGGGCTTCGAGCCGGACGACGCGGTGGTGTTCGTGAAGAAGCTGGAGGACCTGGGGATCCATCTGGAGCTGGTGGAACAGCCAGTGGCCAAGGAGGACATCCAGGGTCTGCGCTACTGCCGGGAGAAGATCGCACCGCCAGTGTTCGCGGATGAATCCGCCCGCGACCCGGCCTCAGTGATGGAACTTCTGAAGGCGGACGCGGTAGATGGCGTGAACATCAAGCTGATGAAGGCGGGCTTTACCGGCGCGCTGGACATCATCGCCATGTGCCGCGCAGCCGGTGTTCAGCTGATGCTGGGATGCATGCTGGAGTCACCGGTGGGCATCGGAGCAGCCGTTCACCTCGCCTGCGGGACCGGAGCGTTTTCATTCCTGGACCTGGACGCGGACGTTCTGGGCAAACCGACAGGCCTACCGCAGAACTACACGCGCGAGGGAGAGACGCTCCGGGTCTGAGAGCAGCCGGAAGTCCGGTTGTCAACCGCGGAGAATAGCCAGCTCTGCCGCCACGGAACACGCTTCGGCGTATACCGCGTCCCGGCGCGAGACTTCCAGCGCGCCGCAGAGCAGCTCCGCATCGGAGAGATCAGGGATGTGGATGGTGTCCCGGGAGATCTCCGCGCCGCCTTCCAGGACCGTCAGCGTAGCTTCAACGTGCGACTCCTCGAACTGGATGAGGAACACCCATCCGCCGGCGGTCTCGAACGAAACACGCCGGACTCGTCCGCAGCCATGCCCTTTCTCAGATAGGATGAGCAGCTCCCTGTCCCCGGCTGCCGAGAACGCCAGTCCGGAGGCGCCGGGTGTCAGATCCCTCCAGTGCAGCCGCGCCGCGATCCATCCTGCCATCAGCAGAGCGTCCGCAGGCGGGCTGGCCGGAGCGGCGTCATCATAGGCGATCTCCACCCGGCGTATATCCGAGAGCTTCTCTCTCCAGCGAGGCGGGTCGAACTGCTGGGCGACGGCCTGCCGGCAGCGCGCAAGCTGGAGCCACGCCAGATCCACCACGACAGGCGAGCCCTTCTCGTGCCACTCCAGGATCCTCCTGAAGCAGGATGCAGCGTCCCGCTGGAGCCGGGTATCCACCAGCAAACGGTCCGACACCGAGACGAACCGGCGGAGCTCCTCTGAGCACACATTGACACCATCCGGCAGCCAGAGAGCGAGGGGCACGTCGGGCAGAGTGAGCGGCAGAACAGCTCCGGCCACCTTTTCGAGAGGAGCTCCCCTGGCATCCACGAACACCTGCTCGCAGCAGACCTGATGCCCGGTGCGCCCCATCAGCTGACACGCCACGGATACGCGCACGTCCAGCGACGCGGCGGGGTCGGATCCACAGTTCCAGATGAGGATGGAGCGGGACGGATGATCAGACGCTACCCCTCCCAGACACTGCGCCGTGCGGGTGGCGGCATCCTCGGAGGAACAGACCGCAATGATGTTGAGCAGCACAACCCGGCTGAGCCGCACCCCTTCGGGCGATTGCTCCGCCGCACTGCGCCAGAGGCCGCGCAGAGCAGACTCCACATCCTTCAGGCGGATGCTACCCTCTGAATCGAACAGCGAACGTCCGTCTCTCACAACCGCCTCCAGCGCCGGCCGTCCCGGCCGGGCAGGTCCGCTGCCTCCAGAGGCCCCCACGTGCCTGCCTGGTAGGCGGCAAGCCCTTCACGGCCGCGCGCGGCCCACTCTTCCAGCACCGGCGTGATGATCTGCCAGGCCAGATCCACTTCGTCGTCCCTTGCGAATAGAGACGCCTCGCCGCTGGCGGCGTCGAGCAGCAGGCGCTCATAAGCTTCCGGGGAAGGCGCGCCGAAAGAGCTGCCGTAGTCGAAGTCCATCCGCACCGGCTGCAGGCGGAGGGACGGCCCCGGCACCTTGCTGATGATGCGAAGCGTGATGCCTTCGTCCGGCTGAATGCGGATGACCAGGGTATCCGGCTGCAGAGCGTCCCCCTGCCGCGCTCCGAAAAGCACGCCGGGAGCCTGGCGGAACTGCAGCGCGATCTCGGTCACCTTCCGGGGCAGCCGCTTCCCCACCCGCATATAGAAGGGAACGCCGGACCACCGCCAGTTGTCCACCAGAAACCGCAGCGCGGCATACGTCTCGGTCGAGGAATCCGGCGCCACACTGGGTTCTTCAAGGTAGCCGGGAGCCTCCTCGTCCAGCAGGAGTCCGCGCGTATACTGCGCGCGAACCGCGCTGGCGGCCACATCGCCGGGACGAATGGGCCGGATCGCCCTCAGCACTTTGACTTTTTCATCCCGGATGGAACCCGCTTCCATCGCCACGGGAGGCTCCATCGCCACCAGCGTCAGGAGCTGAAGGCCGTGGTTCTGCACGACATCCCGCACGATCCCCGCACGGTCGAAGTATGCGCCCCGCCCCTCCATCCCCAGGGTCTCGGCGATGGTAATCTGGACGTTGTCCACATACCGGCTGTTCCACACGGGCTCGAAGATGCTGTTGGCGAAACGGAACACCAGGATATTCTGGACCGTCTCCTTGCCCAGGAAGTGGTCTATGCGGTAGACCTGGTCTTCAGCAAACACGCTCCGGATGCGGGCGTTCAACTCCCGCGCGGAAGCGAGGTCTGTGCCGATGGGCTTTTCTATGATGATGCGCGCCCAGCCATCATCCTGCCGCTGCAGGCCGGTCTGGCCCAGCCGCTCGATGATGGGCTCATACTCGGCGGGAGGGGTGGCCAGATAGAACAGCCGGTTGCCGGGGATCCCCCGCTGCCGGCTGAGATCCTGAAGACGGCGGGCCAGACGAACATAGCCGTCCACGTCCTCAAAAGTGCTCTGGTTATACTCCAGAAGACGCGCGAAGGTGTTCCAGGACTCCTCGTCCCGCGCCAGCGATGGCGCATGCGCCTCAAGGCCGCGGCGCATCTCCTCCCGGAACTGCTCATCGCTCCAGGGACGGCGGGCGAAGCCGACTATGGCGGAACTGGTGGGAAGAAGCCCCTGTAAGAACAGGCTGAACAGAGCGGGAACCAGCTTCCGCCGCGTCAGATCGCCCGTGGCGCCAAAGATCACAAAGACGCAGGGATCCGCGGCCCGCTCCTCCGGCAGCCCCTCCCGGAAAGGGTTGACGCTCAGATCCAGCATGGCACTTCGGTGCGGCCCGCCAGCGGCGATGCGGCAGCTCCGCCTCTCAGAAGATCAACCTTCCGATGCGGTCGTCCAGCTCACCCTGATCCGCAGCGAAACTCTGCAGGGCCGCCTGGCTCATCAGATCATCAATCGCCGCAACATCCACCCAACGCGCCAGCTCGGGGATCTTACCGCCCTTGCGGATCTCAAGCTGCTCCTCCACCGGCCAATCCCGGAAGAAGTCCGGGACTCCAGATTCCTGCGCCAGACTGATGAGATCGCGTCCGCTCTTCAATGAACCCGCTGCGGCATCGGCCTTCCGGCAGAACTGATCGAACTCGGGCGTCACTTCCCAGAGAGCCCGGAGCATGGCGGCCAGGCGGGGTTCGGAGGGAAGAGACACGGTGAAATCCGCGGATGATCTGCGCCGGATGGAGGAGAGATCCGGGCGGGAATCCAGATAGTCCCTGGCCACCTTAGGCGGGATGGTATGCACGTCCACCCCCGCCAGGGCCACCACCTGCGGCGCAGCCCGGAGGCTCGCCGCGATCTGACGCGTGGGGATGCGGGAATCCGCCTGCCGCAATCGCTCCAGTGTCTCCTGAGAAGCGAGGGTCACCTTTTCACCGATGCCTGAGCCGTCCCCCAGACCGTTCTCCTGCATCAGACTGCCCAGCCGGCCGAGGAAGACGTTCACATACGCAGGCCGCGAGAATACCGCCGCGAAGTGATTCTGGCGCGCACTGAAGCCCAGAGTATAGTTCACTGGAACTCCGGCTTCGCTCAGAGCACGCACGGCCAGGAAGCCCGCCGGGGTCATCGGCACCTTGATGATGAATCGGTCCGGGCAGATGGCGAAGTAGCGCTTGCCGAACGCTACAGTGGCCTCCCAGTCATCGGCGATATCGGGGTGAAGCTCCACACTGACTTTTGCGCCGAAGCGCTGGACCAGTTCCAGCCCGATCCTGGCATTCAGGACGAAGGCCACCTCCATGATCAGGTCGGCCGGTGACATATCCGGCCAGGCCTCGCGCATCCGCCGTCCCACGGTCTGAATGGTCTCGTCCAGCCTGCCCGTCTGAACCACCTGGTTGATGAGCGTGTTGTTGGTGGTCAGCCCGCAGACTTCGGGCGACCACACACTTTCCGCCGCCGCTCTGTCCCCCGTATCCAGCCAGATCTCGCTTCCGGCGGCCACCAGGGCGGCATACTCCGGCCGGCCAGCGGCCTCGTAGCGTCCCGGGCCTTCATATCCGTCCAGAGCGATCTCCGCCGCTGCCTGGACCAGACGCTCATCCGAATGCAGCTCAGTGACTGTCTTTGGCATCATCCCTCTCCTGAACACCGGCCCGGCGCCTGCAGGCGCCGGGCCTGACACGACACCCTGACCGCCTTTTACCCCAGGTACTCCCGGATACGAGCGGCGATCCTGTCCGCCGTAAACCCGAAGTTCTCCTGAAGATCCTTCAGGGGGGCGGAAGCTCCGAAGCGGTCCACCCCGATGACCAGGCCATCGCGCAGCACGTAACGCTCCCAGCCGAAGGAGCTTCCTGCCTCGACGGCGATGCGCCGGGTGACTGATGAAGGCAAAACGCTCTCCCGGTAGGCTTCATCCTGCTCCTCGAAAAGCTCCCAGCACGGCATGCTGACCAGTCTCAGCCGACGTCCTTCCGCGGCAAGCAGCCGGACAGCCTCCTGAGCGGGCTTCACCTCCGTGCCGGTGGCGATGACGATCGCCTCCGGCTGACCGCCCTCAGGATCCGACACCACATAGGCGCCTTTCAGCAGACCCAGGGCATCCTTCGATGAAATGCGCTCGACAGCCGGCGCCTTCTGGCGGGACAGCGCCAGAGCGGTGGGACGGTCCTTGCTCTGGATGGCCACTGCCCAGGCAACGGCGGTCTCGGCGGCATCCGCCGGACGAATGACCCGCAGGTTCGGCATGGCCCGCAGGGAGGCCAGGTGCTCGATGGGCTGATGCGTCGGCCCGTCCTCGCCCACGAAGATGCTGTCGTGAGTCCAGATCCAGACCGTCTGGAGGTGCGAGAGCGCAGCCACGCGCACGGAGGGACGCATATAGTCCGAAAACACCATGAACGTTGCGCCATAAGGAATGAAATAGCCAAAATAGGCCATTCCATTGACGATGGCACCCATTCCGTGCTCACGCACGCCGAAATGTATGTTACGCCCCTCAAAGCTGCCCCGGGCGATGGAGGTAGTATCCTTGAGGAGCGTCTTGGTGGAAGGCTCAAGATCGGCTGATCCGCCCACAAGCGAGGGCACCAGGCGCGCCGCCACCTGCATCGCCTTGCCGCCGTAGCCGCGGGTGGCATCCGCGTCGAAGGACTCGGCCGCCTCCAGCAGCTGCTCGGCCAGGTCGGCAGGAGCACGGCGCTCCTTCATGGCATCCAGCAGCTCCGCCTCGGCAGGGTACTCCCGGCGATAGCGCTCCATCATCTCCTGCCAGGCGGCGTATTCGTTCCGTTCCACCTGACGCGGACGCTCGCGGTAGTGATCGTAAACTCCATCCGGGACGTGGAAGTCAGGCTCCAGCGGCCACCCCAGAGCCTGCTTCATCAGGGCAATCTCCTCTGCTCCCAGGGGCTCGCCGTGGGCTCCCGCAGTGTTGCGCTTGTTGGGAGCATCCTTGGCGATGATGGTGCGGGCAATGATCAGGCTCGGGCGCTCCGTCTCGGCGATCGCGGCGGCGATGGCCGCCTCCGCCGCTTTGCGGTCGTGGCCATCAATCTTCTGGACGTGCCAGCCGTACCCCTCAAAGCGCTTCTGCACATCGTCGGAATAGGTGATACCCGTATCCCCTCCGATGCTGATGTGGTTGTCGTCGTAGATGTAGACGATGTTGCCCAGACCCAGATGACCGGCGAACGAGGCGGCCTCGTGCGAGATGCCTTCCATCAGGTCGCCGTCGCTGCAGATGGCGAAGATGCGGTTGTCGAACAGCTCGAAGCCGGGCCGGTTGAACCGGGCGGCCAGCATCTTCGAGGCCAGAGCCATTCCCACTCCGTTGGCGAAGCCCTGCCCCAGGGGTCCGGTGGTGGCCTCCACCCCCGGAGTCATCCCGTATTCAGGGTGGCCCGGCGTGCGGCTGCCCCACTGCCGGAAGTTCTTGATGTCCTCCAGCGAGACGTCATACCCGGTAAGGTGCAGCAGCGAATAGAGCAGCATGCAGCCATGGCCGGCCGACAGGATGAACCGGTCGCGCCCGGGCCAGTGCGGATCCGACGGGACATAGCGCATGAAGCGCGTCCATAGGACGTAGGCATAGTCCATCGCCCCCGTCGGCAGGCCGGGATGCCCCGATTTGGCCTTCTCCACGGCATCCACGGACAGCGTCTTGATGGTGTCTACGGCAAGCTGTTCGATATCTCGGACAGTGGTCTCGCTCACTTTGATGTTCATCTCCTCCCGGATAGCGTCTTGAGTTCTGCGGCGGTGCGGCCCCGCCCCCAGGGCCCGTTCAATCGTCCGGCCTGCGCAGGAAAACCCTCGCCGGCGCGGCTTCCGCCCCCGCAATTAGCAGAGGACAACAGATCAGCTCGTAATCCCCCGGCTCCACACCTGAAAGATCCAGCCCCTCCACAACAATGACTCCCGCCCCCAGCAGCCTGTGATGCGCCGGATGCCCGGGCGCCTTGTAACGGTCCACGGAAAGATAGTCCACCCCCACCAGCCGGACACCGGCCTCCACCAGCAGATCGGCGCCGTCTCCTGTGACGTGGGCGAAATCCGGGTTGAACTCGGGATTGGAGAGATCCCGCGAGCTGGGCGTGCCGAACAGCACTCTGCGAACGCCGGTCAGATCCAGCCGCGAGAGCAGTTCCGCGTCAAGCTGTTTCTGATCCACTCGGAAGACGCGGCACGGCCCCAGCAACGCCTCAGGGTCCAGCGACTCCATCCCTGCCCCACCCTGCACATAATGCCGGGGCGCATCCACGTGGGTCCCCACGTGAGACCCCATGGAGAAGCGGGAGTTGTTGGAGGAATCGCCGCTCTCCACGCTGCGGTACTCTTCCCATTCAAAAGGCGGATTGCCGGGATAGATCAGCATCCCGGGCTTGAGCGGCATCGTGATGTCTATGATCTGCGGCATTGATGGCGGAAGAGCCTCCCTCTGCGGCTCCCATGGAATATACACCGAAGGCGCCAATTGCGCCTCCGGCCCGGAGAGAAGGAAAAGCGCAGGAGCGCGGATAACCCATCGTTCAGAGATGACAGCTTCTCCGGATTCCCGCCCGGGTGCCGGCCCGCGCGGACAACAGACGCCGCCTTCGGCCGTACGGCTGAGGGCTTTCGTGCTTGCGCTTCTCGTCATCCCCCTGAACGACTACTGGGTGCTGATGATGGAGAAGGTGCTTTACGGTCCCTACCCCACCACCATCTCCATCTTCGCGAACGCCGTGTTCACGCTGACCGTTCTGGCCGGGTTGAACGCGCTGGTCCGGCGCATACGGCCACGGGCGGCGTTGACGGTGGCAGAGCTGCTGCTGATCTATGCGATGACCACGGTGGCCAGCGCGCTGGCGGGGCACGACATGATGCCCACTCTGGTGGGGATGATGACGTATCCGTTCCGTTTCGCCACGCCTGAGAACCAGTGGGCGGAGAAGTTTCATCCCCTGCTGCCGCAGTGGCTGCTGGTGACCGACCGGGAGGCGGTGCGGGCGCTGTGGGAAGGAAACGCCAGCCTGTATGCCGATGGCTTCTGGAAGGTGTGGTGGAAGCCGGCAGCCTGGTGGGTGGGCTTTGTGACGCTCCTGATGTTCGTCATACAGTGCGTCAACACTCTGGTGCGCAAAAGCTGGTCCGAGCACGAACGGCTGCCATTCCCGCTGGTGCAGCTGCCTGTGGCGATGGCAGATCCTTCCTCCGGCATATGGAGGAGCCGCCTGTTCTGGCTGGGCTTCAGCCTGCCCGCCGCCATCGTGGTGCTGAACGGCCTGGCAGTGTACTTCCCGTCTATTCCCACCATCAATGTGGGCTTCGAAGGTCGCGACCTGGCGGGGAACCTGGCATCCAAACCGTGGAGCGCACTCGGCTGGACACCCTACACGCTGTATCCGTTCGTCATCGGCATCGGGTATCTGCTGCGCGCCGACCTGCTGTTCTCCTGCGTGTTCTTCTACTGGTTTTGGAAGTTGCAGATGGTGCTGACCGCCGTCTTCGCGCTGGACGGCATCCGCGAGTTCCCGTATGTGCGCCAACAGGCGTTCGGAGGATACATCGCCATCACAGTGATGGTGCTCTACATCGGACGGGGATATCTCCGTCAGGTCTGGCGCTGCGCTCTGGGACGTCCTTCGGAGCTTGACGACCGTAACGAACCGGTCTCCTACCGCACGGCCATCGCCGGAGCGTTGGCGGGCACCGCCATGCTCTCGGCATTCATGGCGGCCATCGGGTTGCGGTGGTGGCTGGCTGTGGTGGCGTTCGTTTTGTATTTCGCGGTGGCGCTCAGCATCGCACGCATCCGGGCTGAACTGGGCCCGCCGGTGCACGACGGGCATTTCTCCGGCCCGGACGGCATCCTGCCTGGAGCGCTGGGGTCCCGGGCATTTACGGACCGGGACTTTGTGGGTCTGTCGTACTTCTGGTGGTTCAACCGGGCCTACCGGGCCCACCCCGCACCGATCGGCATCGAGAGTATGAAGCTGGCGGAAAGCTCGCGCGCGTCCCAGAGGATTTTCTTCTGGGGCATCATTCTGGCTGTGGCGGTGGGGGCTGCGGCCACATTCTGGGCTTATCTGCACATCGGGTATCAGCGCGGGTTCGATGTGGGAATGTCCGCCGGGGGCGTGTACGCCAGCGGGCAGATGAGCGCCCTGGAGCGCTGGTTCTCCCGGCCGGAGGACACGGCCGGTCCGGGCTGGGGCGGGAATCTGGGGATCCTGTTCGGATTCCTGTTCTGTGTGCTCCTATGGAAGGCGCACCTGCATATCGTCGGCTGGCCGTTCCATCCCATCGGGTTCGCCATTACATCGAGCTGGGCCATCAACATCCTGTGGTTCCCATTACTGATTGCCTGGATCATCAAGGTCAGCATCCTGCGTTTCGGGGGGCTGCAGTTGTACCGCAAGGCGTTGCCATTCTTCCTGGGATTGATCCTGGGGGAGATGATCCCCGGCTGCCTGTGGAGCATCATCGGGATAGCGTTCAACATCCCCTACTACAGCTTCTGGGGACAGTAAGACGCGGAAGCTGACGGATACCGGTTTTGCGGGGGATCAGCCAGACAGCGCCCGGAGCCGGTTCAGAAGATTCTCCACGCCCTGGATGCGCTCGGCGCGGGTCTGCAGCTCTGTCAGCAAGACCCGGCCCTCGCCGCCCGTGTAGTCCACATCCTCTGGCGACCCGTCCGCCAGCAGGAACACAGGCCTCCCGGCCTTCTGCGCATCCAGCGCCACCCGGACATTGTCCAGATTGCCCGGTCCGACGCAGAACGGGGTCACGACAACGGCGTCCGCATCCAGAGCCATCCGCTGGTTGACCTCGGAGCGCTCCGGAGAGACGGGGGAGAACGGCGCCTCGGCGGCGTGTGGGATGTTCATCGCGCGGCAGAGCTCCTCGTCGGAATCTCCCACGTTGACCACACCACAAGTTACGCGGAACCCTTCGTGCACCAGGGCGCTCAGGATCGGCCCGCCGCTCCCGCCGCCGCAGATCACGTGCACCAGCGGCCGGTCCCCGGTCTCGTGGCGGTCCGCTTCATACGGCGGCGGAGCTGGAAGCAGAAACGGCCGTCCCGTGAGCGGATTCCTGCGCACCCACATCCGGGCATTCCACACGTGGGCGACCAGCGATTCCGAGAGGACGGCCGACGGGGGGCCGTCCGCCTCCACCCTGCCTTCCGCCAGCACTACCAGCCGCTGGCACCAGGCAGCCGCGAGGTTCAGATCATGCAGCACGGCCGCGACAGCAATGCCCCTGTCGCGGCACAGGCGAGCCACAAGAGACATCACCTCCGTCTGATGTGCCAGGTCCAGATGAGCGGTGGGCTCATCCAGCAGCAGAACGCGGGGCTCCTGAGCCAGAGCGCGGGCAATCGCCACGCGTTGACGCTCGCCGCCCGAGATCCGGCGCACAGACCGGCGCGCGAGATGCCCGGCCCCAACCATCTCCAGAGCGGCCATCGCCGTATCCTCGTCTCCCCGGGTCTCCATATGAAGCCGCCCCACGTGCGGGTGTCTGCCCAGCAGCACAACCTCCAGCGCGGAGAGGTCGAAGGGGACCAGGGTGTCCTGCGGGACAACGGCCACCTGCCGCGCGAAGCCGCGCGCGGTGATCCGCCAGATATCCGCTCCGTCCAGAAACACCGTCCCGGAGATGGGACGCAGGGAACGGGAGGCAACGCGCACCAGAGTGGTCTTGCCGCTTCCGTTTGGTCCGACGATGCCTGTAATCTCGCCGGGAAGGATCTCCAACGAAACCCTGCGCAGCACCGGACGGTCGCGCCGGTAGCCGGCAGTCACATCGCACAGTCTTAGCATGACGGTCAGGCCCGCCCCCGTGACAGAATCCACAGGAAGACCGGCGCGCCGATAATGGAGGTGATGACGCCCACCGGGATCTCGCGCGGCGGCGCAAGGCCGCGGGCAAGCGCATCGGCCAGCACCAGCAGGCAGGCTCCACAGAGCGCCGATGACACCAGCAGCGGCCGGTGGTCGGGACCGAAGACACGGCGCATCCCGTGCGGCACAATGAGGCCGGCAAAGCCGATAACTCCGGCCGCCGAGACGCACGCGGCCGTCCCGAGCGTGGTGAGCAGGATGACCATCGCCTTCAAGCGCTCCGGCTCCACGCCGAGCGAGCGCGCCTGATCCTCACCCAGCGCAAATGCGTTCAGGTCCCGGGCGTTCCAGAACAACCCCGCCAGGCACAGCAGACCGATCACGGAGGCCATCTTCAGATAATCCCACGGGTAAGGCGCGGCGAAGCTGCCCGCCAGCCACATAAAGATCCGGGCGATATCCTCCCGGGCAAGACTCAGCACGAACGTGGTGACCGCCCAGAAGAACGCCCCGACGATGATGCCCGCAAGCAGAAAGGTGTTGACATCGAGCTTCCCGGAGCGGCGCGCCAGCGCGAGCACCAGCGCCACCGCAGCCAGCCCCGTCAGAAATGCGGCAGCCGGCACCGGCCAGCCGCCCGCCACCGAATCCAGTCCCAGGATGACCGCCAGGCTGGCGCCGAGCACGCACCCGGAAGAGACCCCCGCTGTATAGGGTTCGGCAAGCGGATTACCCAGGAGCCCCTGCAGCGCCGCCCCGCCCGCCGCGAGCACCGCTCCCACCACCGCCGCCAGCAGGATACGTGGCAGGCGCAGATCCCAGATGATGCTGGTCTCCGGACCAGCCTCTCCACTCAGGTGGGAGGCCACCTGTCCCAGCGCCTCCATCGGCCCCACTCCGACCGCCCCCGTCCACAGGGCAGCAAAGAAACACGCCACCAGAAGACATGCCGGCACGGCTGCCGCCAGCGTCAGTCTTGTCCGGAGCGCCGCGCGCGGTTTCACTGCGTCACCTGCGCCGATCCGATGATCGCGGAAAGCTGCTGCAACCCTTCGACAATGCGGGGAGAAGGCCGCAGGAACACGTCGGGATCCACCTGGATGACATTGCGCCGCCGCACAGCCGGGCATCCCCGCCAGGCGGAGGAACGCAGGAAGTATTCCAGCGCCGGACGGTCTGTCACCAGAATGACTTCCGGCCCGGCCGCAACCGCGCTCTCCTCAGAGAAAAGCACGAACCCATCCTTCCCGGCCTCCCTCGAAACATTCACGCCGCCGCACAGACCGATCATCTCATCCACGAACGTGTTCTGAGCCGCCGCCCAGAGTGGAGAAGCCTGAACGGCAAACAGCACCTTTACGGCGGATCGTCCCCGGTGGGTCCGTCTCATCCGCTCCACCGCAGAGCGGATCTCGCCGGCGACCTTCTGGCCCCGCTCTGGTGTGCCGCACGCAGCCGCAATGGTCTCGACAGCCTGCGCAACCTCCTCCAGACTTTTCGGAGAGATGGTCACCACGGGAATCCCCAGGCTGCGGACGGACCGGACCGCCTCGCGGTTCAGGAACTCGTCAGCTACCACAAGATCCGGCTTCAGCGCCACCACCTTCTCAACGCTGATGGAGACATCACCCACCTTCTCCCGCCCGCCGGTCTCCGGAGGATAGTCGCACTGAGCGGTGACGCCCACTACACGATCGCCAGCGCCCACGGCGAACAGAATCTCCGTGGTTCCGGGGCTGAGAGAAACAATGCGGCGAGGGAGGCTTTTTGCCCCCGCGGCCGGTTCCGAAGGTGACCGGCCTGGCGCACCGCACGAAGACAGCAAAGTGGCGCCCGCAAGAGGGACGATCAGCACTGACCAGAGACGGGAAAAGCGGGGCGTGCGCATCTTCTCAGGATTTCCTCTTCTTTTGCTGCTGCGATCTTCCGGGCTCTGGACGGGATCTCCCGGGAGGACGAGCCGATCCGGCAGGCGAGCGTCCACGCTTCGGACGGCCCAGCATAGCCAGCTCCTCCGGAGTCAACTCGCGCCACTCCCCCGGCCTCAGTCCTCGGAGGGTCACCGGACCGATGGCCATCCTCTTCAGCCTTAGAGTCTCGTGTCCCAGAGCCTCGAACATCCGGCGAATGATTCGCTTCCGTCCCTCCGTCAGCACGACCTCCAGACGGGTACGGTCCTCCTTCAGATCGCGGGCATCCACCACCACACCCGCCGGCAAGGTCCGGCCGTCCTCCAGATCCATCCCCCGCCGCATCATCTCCACTTCCGCATTCGTCACGATGCCGGAGACGGTCACACGGTAGACTTTCGGCACGCCGTAACGCGGATGAGTGAGGCGATTGGCCAGGTCGCCGTCGTTCGTCAGGAGCACCAGTCCCTCGCTGGGGACATCCAGCCGCCCCACAGGATACAGGTGCTGCAGATCCGGCGGCAAGAGATCCATCACAGTGCGCTTCGCGTGAGGGTCGCGCCGTGTGCTGGCCACTCCGCGGGGCTTGTAAAGCGCAATGTAGCGTAACGGCGGAGGCTGAACGGGCCTTCCGTCCAGCGTAATGCGGTCACGTTCCGGGTCGGCGCGCGTTCCGAGCTCCGTGACCACCACACCGTTCACGGCAACCCGGCCGTCCGCGATGAACCGCTCACACTCCCGCCGGCTGCCGCAACCACAGGTGGCCAGCACCTTCTGAAGCCGCTCCTGCATTCTCTATCCCCCGTTGCGGGAGCGCCTGAGGTAGACGTAGCCCGCCGGAAATGAGCTGAGAACGGCAAGAAAGAGGGGATTGCGCGAACGGCGGGGCTGCACATCATCCGCGGCCACCAGGGCAACCCGCTGCACCGGCCTGCCGTCTACCTCCACCACAAGATCCCCCACCCTGTCGCCGCGGTTGAGAGGAGGCTCAAGCTTCCGCAACTCCACCAGCTTCTTCACCTCGCCTCCCGTCCGCGGGACGCAGACAACGAGGTCCGAGTCCACAGCCAGCGGCAGCTCTTCAGGATCTCCGCCCGCCACCCGAACCCGTGAATGGATATCCCCCGCCTTCGCAAGCGTCCGGGGAGCAAAACGGGCAAATGCGTAGTCCATCAGCGCACGGGTGTCGGCCCCAGCATCCACACTGTTCAGGACCACCGTAATGACCCGCCAGCCATTTACCGTGGCCGAGCCGATAAAGCATCGCCCGGCCTGCCGGGTATAACCGGTCTTGATGCCGTCCGCGCCCGGGTAGTCGCGAAGGAACCGCGCTGTGTTGCGCAGCAGGCGGTCCTGGCTCATCGGCCGCTCGATGACGATAGAGCGGGTGGAGCAGAATTCGTTGAAACCCGGCGTGGAGATAGCTTCACGTGCGAGCCGCGCGAGATCCGCGGCGGTGGAATAGTGCCCTTCCACGTGGAGTCCGTTCGGATTGCGGAATTGCGTGTCCTCCAATCCCAACTGCCGCGCCCGCAGGTTCATCAGCTCCACAAAATGCTCCTCAGTGCCCCCGATGTGCCGGGCAACCACGACTGCCGCGTCGTTCGCCGAACGGACCATCACCGCGTAGAGCAGCTGCCGGAGAGTGAGCTTTTCACCGGGGATCAGATGGAAGGACATTTCCGGGATCTGCTCCACGCCCGCCGGGACCGTCACCACGTCGTCCAGATTCCCCAGCTCCAGAGCCAGGAGAGCCGTCATCACCTTGGTGGTGCTGGCCATAGGACGGCGGACCGTGGCATTTTTGGACCAGAGCACCTGTCCGCTGCGCGCGTCCACAATGATGGCGGAAGAGGCGCTGACGGCCGGTCCGCCCGCGGCAGAGACGGCCCCACCGGACAGGCAAACTGCCAGCAGGACCGCAAGCGTCCGGCGCGAGATCGCAGCAGCAGGTGGCAGATGAGAGGTCCTCACAGAAGAAGAGGATAACCCAAAGACAAACGGCAGGCCACGCATTCCGGGCAGCCTTCGCGTGATTACAGTCTAGAGGGATTGCAGCGGCTCGCCGGCATCCGCCTGCGCGCCGTCTTCTGGATCCTGCTCATCGGGAGGGAAGACCTGCTCCACCATCCTTCGCGCATCCTCCACCGATGCATCCTCAGTCTCCTCCAGAACAGCCTGCGCCCGCTCGCTGACCATCTGCTCCAGGACGGCCTGGTCCGGAAGATCGTCCAGGCTTTTCAGCCCGAAGTAGACAAGAAACTCCTCTGTGGTGCCGTAGAGCACCGGACGCCCCGGAGCATCCTTGCGGCCAAGCTCCCGGATGAGCCCCTTATCCAGAAGGCTCTTAGCGACGCCTGACGAATCCACACCCCGGATGGCATCCACTTCCGGCAGAGTGCAGGGCTGGTTGTAGGCGATGATGGCCAGGCACTCCAGCGCCGCGCGGGACAATTTCTGCGCCCTCTTCCCGACGAAGCGCGCAACGGCCACGGCATAATCCGGCCGGGTGGCCATCTGGAAGCCGCCCGCCACCTCCCGCACCATCAGACCGGATTGAGAAGGATCACGCGAAACAAGCTCACGGGCGGCCCGCTCCACCAGCGCTTCATCCACCTCCAGGGCCAGGGCCATCTCCCGCGCCGTCAGTGGAGTGGGACTGACGAAAAGGAGGCACTCAACGCCGCGCCGGATGTCGTCGAGCGAGAGCGATCCCCCGTCAGAGGTCATGGCGAGACAGCCTCCAATGTCACAGTCTCGCCAGCCGGCTCGAAGATGATGATCTCTCCCAGGCACCGCTCCTGTTGTGCGTCCACCTTCCGCTGCCTGAGCAACTCCAGCAGGGCCAGGAAGGCCACAACAACTTCAGTCCGCGTGCGTTCGGAAGAGAACAGGTCGTGGAACGACAGGCGTCCTCCACTCTCCTTCAGACGGCGGAGGATCTCTCCCATTTTCAGACGCAGGGTGATCCGGCGTCTGGGGATGACCGCGGCGGGCTCCTTCTCCACCTCGGCCCTCTCCAGCACGCGCTTCAGCGCAGCCAGCAGGTCGGCAGTGGTCACAGTGCCCGATGGAACCGGCGGGAGCTCTTCGGGATCCACCTCCACGGTCCGGGAATACAGAAGACGGCAGGTCTCTTCCTGATCGCGCAGCAGGGCGGCCACCTCACGATACTTCTCGTACTCCAGAAGCCGCTCCACCAGCTCCGCACGAGGGTCGGGTCCTTCTTCCTCGGGAGGAGACGGGGGTCTGGGCAGCAACATGCGCGACTTCAGCTCGATGAGCGTCGCCGCCATCACCAGAAACTCACCGGCGATATCCAGGTCGAGCTCTTCCATCCGCTGCAGGTACAGGAGATACTGGTCCGTCACCTGTGCGATGGGGATATCGTAGATATCCAGCTCCTGTTCGCGGATCAGGTGGAGCAACAGGTCCAGCGGCCCCTCGAACTGCTGCAGGCGCACCTGAAAGCCCGTGGAGGATTCTTGCCTGAGGTCTATTGCCATGTGCGGGACAACATCCTGTTGCGTTCGGCAGACGGCGCAGCGCGCCGCGTCGGTATCCTTCCCTGGATTCGCAGTTATTGTATCACACCGTGCGCGTTTGCGGAAGGGGTGATTTGCGCCTGCCCGGGAGCCCCGGCATCACTTTGTCTTCCGAATGCCGAGCCATCTTCCCCTTCGCCGGTCAAGTAGCGCGCCGCAGCCGCGCGTATCGAGACCACATACTGCAAGCTGTGGTTTCGACTCGTCCGGCTGCGCCGGACGGCTCAACCACCGTAGTGGGCGTGTTCCGGGAACAGGCTCCCGGAAAACCAGGCCTGTAACTTTGGG